>JACCDK010154882.1_pt1 | contig 19937 bp, 19 predicted proteins | sample 7445871 | NCBI WGS metagenome assembly JACCDK01 (sample SAMN15323436, study PRJNA562643) | freshwater metagenome | isolation source: river surface water | place: USA:Blue River Watershed | collected 2017-08-15
ATGGAAAGCCAACATACGAGCCTTACATCTTTGCTGGAAACTCTCCCAGCGATACAGATTTCAACATCACGGTTCCTGAAGGCAAGGTCTGGGTAATGGGAGATCATCGCGGAGCAAGTGGTGATTCGCGTGTACACCAAGATGACGTCAACAATGGGATGGTTCCCGTTGAAAAGATTACTGGACGGGTGATTGCAACAATTTGGCCGATCAAACAAATCGGATTTATTTCATCTCAGGATCCACTCTCAAGCAAGTGAGTGAAGAAAAGATAATCGAAGATCAACTTTATGCTGCCGGCATTTTTCCACTCGCGGGAGTTGATGAAGCAGGTCGCGGGGCATGTGCAGGTCCACTAGTAGTGGCATCTGTAATTCTGCGAGACCCTCATGCAGAAGAGCTGGCTCAAGTAAGAGATTCGAAAGAGCTCTCTGAAAAAAATCGTGAAGATTTATTTGATGTAGTAACAGAATCTGCTCTTTCGCTCAGCGTTGTTATCATCTCAAATGAAGAAATTGATGCAAGAGGAGTTCATGCTGCAAACCTTGATGGCATGCGCCGGGCAGTACAGGGACTTGAGATCACTCCCGCCTATGTCCTTACTGATGGATATGCCATTGAAGGACTTGCTCTACCGAACCTTGCGGTGTGGAAGGGGGATCAAGTTGTCACCTGTATCAGTGCTGCCTCGATTATTGCCAAAGTTACTCGAGATCGGATTATGCGCGAACTCGATCTCACATATCCAGAGTATGGATTGGCTTCACATAAGGGTTACATCACTAAAACCCATAGCGAGGCGCTGCTGAAATACGGCGTTACACCAATTCATCGCCGATCATTTTCAAATATCGCAGCCCTTCTCTAACTTACCCACATCGCTTCGAGATTTTTGCCGGAGCCAGCATGTGAATAATTACCCTGCCCTCCATGACGGCAACTCATAAGAGACCAAGTAGAAATCGCCAGATTGGTGCTTTTGGCGAAGCAACTATTGCAAAGCATTTAGAAACTCTCGGCTTTGACATCATCGAGCGAAATTGGAGAATTAAGGAGGGCGAGATTGATCTCATCGCCTGTGATTCGCATTCACTCCTGCACTTCGTTGAAGTCAAAACCCGATCTTCGCTCGCTTTTGGTGATCCCTTAGAGGCAATAAATCGCGATAAGGCGCGCAGATTGCAACGGCTGGCGCTGGCATGGCTAGCAACCCACCACCAACTTGGCAGCGATTTCTCAATCGATGTTGCTGCTGTGCTCTTGGCGGTAGATGGATCGCACACTATTGATTTCAGAGAGAATATTCTGTGACCCTGGGTCGTTCCATTTCAATGGGGCTCGTTGGTCTTTCAGGTAACGCGGTCACCGTCGAAGTTGATATCAGTGATGGTCTTCCGCATTACAACTTGCTTGGCCTGCCCGATGCCGCCCTCAATGAATCACGCGATCGGGTTCGCGCCGCTTTTACAAATTCAGCCGAAAACTGGCCTAATCGAAAGGTAACCGTCTCACTCTCACCTGCATGGCTTCCAAAGAGCGGATCCAGCTTTGACTTGGCAATCGCCCTTGCAATTTTGGTTGCTCATGGGGCACTGGCACAAGACTCAATAGATTCAACGCTGATCCTTGGCGAGTTAGGTTTAGATGGATCTATCCGCGGAGTCAATGGAGTGTTACCTGCCTTGATTGCAGGTCACCGCGAAGGAATCAAGCGCGCGATTATTCCAATTGCAAATATTGGCGAAGGTGCACTCTTGCAATCAATGGAGATTGTGGCATTTACCAACTTACGAGCGCTGCTCATTTATTTACGCACCGGCGAAGGAAGAAGTCACACATCAGAAGTGCTAGATGAAAGTGTGGATCCACTCCTAGATTTTGAAGATGTTGCCGGGCAGATGCGCGCTCGTTTTGGAGCAGAGGTGGCAGCTGCTGGGGGACACCACCTTTTATTGATTGGTCCACCTGGTGCTGGTAAGACAATGATCGCAAGTCGCATCCCGACGATCTTGCCACCTCTGACAATCGAACAGAGTCTGGAAGTAACAGCGTTGCATTCTGTTGCAGGCACGCTCTCAGAGCGATCACCTATGTCGCGCAGGGCACCAATCGTTGCTCCACATCACAGCGCAACACGAGTTGCGATGGTTGGAGGAGGTGCACACCTCATTAGGCCAGGTGCTTGTTCACTTGCACATCATGGGGTTCTCTTTATTGATGAAGCACCCGAGTGCGCCTCTGGAATTCTTGACTCACTGCGCCAACCGCTTGAATCAGGAACAATTACGATCGCTAGAAGCGTTGGAAACATTACTTACCCTTCACGATTTCTTTTAGTCCTAGCAGCTAATCCATGTCCGTGCGGAAAATTTGCTGGCAGGGGATTAAGTTGTAGTTGTTCCTCAGTGCAAGTAAGACGTTACTTAGGAAAGTTATCTGGCCCCTTGATGGATCGCATTGATATGCGCATCACCGTTGATCCAGTTGGTCGGGCCGATATCTCATCTGCAACGCTTGGTGAATCCAGTGCTGCTATTGCAGAGCGGGTTCAGGCAGCACGAGTGATCGCGCGTGAACGATTTGCAGGACGTGGCTTTGAACTCAATAGCGCAATTCCTGCACGGGCCTTACGCACCGAGTTTAAACCTGATCGTCTGGCGATGAATTTTCTCCATGACGAACTTGATCGCGAGAGATTAACGGCGCGAGGATTACATAAAGTCATTCGCTTGGGATGGACTTTGGCAGATTTAGCAGGACGCAATCAACCCACTCTCAAAGATGTCAGAGATGCTTACGAACTACGCGAAGGTGGAATATCGTGAATGAAGAGAAATCAGCAAGACTTGAACTCTTTGCAGCAACTGAAGGTGGAAGTTCTTTCTGGGGTTCGGAAGTAACTCAGCAAGGTGCGCACCAAACCTTGCTCAGAATTAAAGACGGCTTCTATCGCTCGAGTAAAGCAGAGAAGACTCTCTTGCAATTACATCCTGGTGGAGCAGCAGCATTGCTTGAATCGATCGAGAATGCGGGAGGCACTTTTATTATTCCTGGAGACCTTGATTGGCCACAACAACTCGATGATCTGGTAACCCCACCGATAGGTCTCGTAGTTAGAGGCAAAGTTGATTCACTCAAAACGCGCTCAATTGCAATAGTTGGAACTCGCAACCCAACGCCATATGGTGCTCGAATCGCAAGTGATTTTGCCGCAGGCTTTGTCGATCGCGAGTGGAGCATTGTCAGCGGTGGCGCATATGGAATTGATACACATGCACATAAAGGCGCTCTGATTGCAGAAGGCATCACCATCGCTGTCATCGCAAGTGGTATTGATATTAACTACCCGGCGGGCAACGAACGACTCTTTACCGAAATTGCGGAGTTAGGCGCAATCGTCAGTGAAGTGATGCCAGGAACACCTGCCTATCCTTCGAGATTTCTTACGCGAAATCGAATCATTGCCGCCCTTTCTATGAGCACTTTGGTAGTTGAAGCAGCATTTCGAAGTGGATCTCTTCGCACTGCTCGTGATGCGGCTGAGCTGATGCGACCAGTGATGGCAATTCCTGGACCAATTAACTCTCCAACATCAGAAGGTACTCATCGCCTTATTGGTGAGCGCGCCGCTGAGATCGTCACATCGGTTAACGATGCAGTCGAATTAATCACTTCTTTAGAACAACTCGTTTAGGTAAAAGGGATCGCCTGATGCGAGAATAGGCTTATGAGTGATTTCCGTTCGGGCTTTGTTGCCATCGTTGGCCGCCCAAACACAGGAAAATCAACACTGATTAACGCTCTCGTTGGATCAAAGATTGCAATTACATCGCCGCATCCCAACACCACTCGTCATGCAATCCGCGGAATTATCAACGGCTCAGATTTCCAAGCAGTTCTTGTAGATACACCAGGCATTCATAAGCCAAAGACTCTTCTTGGCCATCGCCTTAATGCTGTCGTGGAGGAGAGTCTTGATTCAGTAGATGTGATTTTGATGTGTCTGCCAGCCGATGAGACTTCTGGTGCTGGAGATGTCTTTGTGGCACAGGAAATTGCCAAGCATTCTCGCGCTAAGAAGTTTGCTTTAGTTACAAAAACCGACCTAGTCTCAAAGAAAAATATTGCCGAGCGTCTACTAGGCATCAACGAACTTGCTCTTGGTTTTACGTGGGATGAGATCATTCCAATCTCAGCAGCAATTCACGATCAGATCGACCTCTTAATATCACTGATCTCGAAGAGTCTTTCTGTTGGACCTGCCTTCTATCCCACAGATATGAAGAGTGATCAGGGCATCGAGCAACTTATCTGCGAACTCATACGTGAGGCTGCGCTACGCGATGCTCGCGAAGAACTTCCACATTCAATTATGGTAACTATTGATGAGATGTCAGAGCGTGAAGAGAAAGGCTCACGCCCCTTCTTCGATATTCACGCAACAATCCATGTAGAACGTGATTCACAGACAGGTATTCTGCTCGGCCACAAAGGTGAGCGACTAAAAGATATTGGTATTCGCGCTCGTGCAGATATCGAACGTGAACTTGGTGCACGAGTATTCCTTGGTCTTCACGTGAAAGTTTCTAAGGAATGGCAGAGAGATCCGAAACTTCTTGAGCGTTTAGGTTTTTCAGAGAAGTAGAGAGTTATACCCTCTCGCGGCGGTTAACCAACCACGAACCAAGCATCACAAGAGGTAGGCCAATTCCAATTCCCACTGTAATCGGCTCACTCAAGATGATTACACCCAAGACAACTGCAATGGCTGTATTCCAATATGTCACAAGTGATGCACGCGTAGGACCGATATCTGCAATAAGTGTGAAGAAGAAGGCGAATGCGAGTCCGGTTGAAAATATTCCAAGAGCGATAACTGAGTAAGTGGCTTCGGGTGAGACGGTGTGGTCTGGCCAGAGCGCGATAGTGAAAGGCAGATAGAAGATTGCAGTCAACGCCATCGCTACAGCATTAATCGCAATGCCAGAGACATTAGGAAGTTTGCTTCGAATCATAATGATCGCATAGGCATAACCGATTGCAGCAATGATCACCATTAAAATCGATAGTGGATCTGATGATCCGGTTAATGTCTCGATTCCGACAATCAAAACAACGCCGACAAATCCAATGCCAATGCCGAATAAGCGATTTGCCTTAAGCGCATCCACATCACCTTGGACATAGGTGATTATGTTTGACCAGATAGGAACAGATGCGATGAGTAATCCAGCAAGTCCGGAAGAAATCTTCTGCTCAGCTGTTCCAATTAGAATCCAAGGAATCACCATTTCAAGGAGTGCGTAGAAAGCTACATATTTGATCCCACGAAAGGCTTCAAAAATTGATCTATCTTTGATCGCCAACGGAATGAGAATGGCTGCGCCAATAAGCACACGGCCAAAGACAACTATTGCTGGCGCGTAACCAGTCTCTTCATCGACTGCAACTTTAATAAAGAGGTATGGAATACCCCACAAGAAACCAACGAGTGCAAAAATCAACGCGCTTTTACGTGACATATCGATGCAATCCCTTTGGTAGACGCTGCGTTACTTTAGGACGCTGCGATAGAGGGTAATTGTAGCCGCGGCAACCGCGTCCCAGCTAAATTCACTTATTGCCCGAGCGCGACCTGCTACTCCGAATTTCTCTAGTCTTTCGGGATCGCTCATCATTTCATTGATTCCGGCAGCGATATTGCCCTCAAAGAGAGTGTTATTTGTAATGTAATCGATGAGTTTTCCCGTGACTCCATCTTTAACTACCTCTGGAATCCCACCCACGCGAGAAGCAAGTACGGCAGTTTGGCACGCCATCGCTTCGAGATTAACAATCCCAAGTGGTTCGTAGATAGAAGGACAAAGAAATAGATCTGCACCAGTTAACAATGGAATGAGTTGAGATTTTGGAAGCATCTCTTTGATCCACCAGATGTTTTTACGAGTTTTTTGCAACCGTGAGACTAGTTCTTCAAACTCTGCGCCAATACCTGCTTCATCTGCGCTACCAGCACATAAGACAAGGCCGTATTCATCTGGAACTTGTGACCAGGCGCGAAGGAGATGAGCTAAACCTTTTTGGCGAGTGATGCGACCGACAAAGATTGCATAGCGACCGGTGATTCCAAAACTTTGTGCGACAGATGGGTCATCTATAGGTGACCACTCCTGCGTATCAACGCCGTTGCGGATTGTGACGACTTTCTTTGGATCAACTTCTGGATATGAAGCGAGTACATCGGCACGCATTCCATCACTGACTGCAATGATTGCAGATGCACCCTCGTAGGCAGTCTTTTCTGCCCAGGAAGAAATTGCGTAACCGCCACCGAGCTGCTCCGCCTTCCATGGGCGCAAAGGCTCAAGTGAGTGAGCACTAATGATGTGAGGCATCCCGTACAAGAGTGATGCTGTATGTCCGGCCATGTTGGCATACCACGTGTGTGAATGGACAACGTCAACATCGCCCAAGTGATGTGCAATCAACATATCTGTAGCAAGTGCCTGGAGTGCAGGGTTGGCGGATGCGAACTCTGGAGGTGTTTCATAGCCAAAAGCGCCATCGTTACGCGCTCCACCAAAGCAATGAACATCTACTTTAATTCCAGAGAGAGCACGAAGAGCTGCGCTAAGTTGAACTACGTGAACTCCAGCGCCGCCATAGACGGCAGGTGGCCATTCTTTCGTGACCATCCCAATGCGCATGTGGCTCCTTTGAATTGCTATAGGTTAAATCTAGTGACAAGGGTATCGTTTACCCATGGCACGCTTTGAAACACCACTCGGAATTGTTCTTGCAGGCGGTGAAGGTAAGCGCCTTATGCCACTCACAGCTGATCGAGCAAAGCCCGCAGTCCCTTTCGGTGGTTCATATCGCCTCGTAGATTTCGTGCTCTCCAATCTTGTAAATGCTGAGATGCGTCGTATTGCCGTACTTACTCAGTACAAATCTCACTCACTCGACCGTCACATCACAACCACGTGGCGTATGTCAACCTTGTTAAATAATTACATCACGCCAGTACCTGCTCAGCAGCGACTTGGACCACGTTGGTATACGGGTTCTGCCGATGCAATCTTGCAGAACTTCAATCTGATTCAGGATGAGAATCCAAAGCATGTATTGGTATTTGGTGCCGACCACGTGTACCGCATGGATCCCAGCCAAATGTTTGATGCCCACTTAAGTACTGGTGCGGGTGTGACCATCGCAGCAATTCGTATGCCGCGCTCAGAGGCTCATGAGTTTGGTGTGATTGAACTTGCAGAAGATGGCATCACAATAAAGGCTTTCCATGAGAAGCCATCAGATCCACCTGCGATGCCAGGACATCCAGATCTCTCGCTTGTTTCCATGGGCAACTACATCTTTAAACGTGATGTGATGGAAGAAGCTCTCATCCTGGATTCAGAAGATGTAGAGAGTCGTCACGATATTGGTGGGAATATTATTCCGATGCTCACAAAAAATGGCGAAGCCAAGGTGTACGACTTTGCACATAACGAAGTTCCCGGTGCAACCGATCGTGATCGTGGCTACTGGCGCGATGTAGGTTCTATTGATGCTTATTACGACGCTCACATGGATCTGGTCTCTATTCACCCAATTTTCAATCTCTACAACCGTGAGTGGCCGCTTTTGACTAATCCACCATCACTACCTCCTGCGAAATTTAGCGAGTCTGGAATTGCGCAAGATTCAATAGTCGGCGCGGGTTCAATCATCTCTGGTGGCCACGTCAATCGCACCGTTACTTCCTACGATGTTCATGTAGGCAAAGGCGCTTTTGTAGATAGTTCAGTACTTATGCCTGGGGTCAAGATCGGTGCTGGTTCAGTGATTCGACACGCAATTCTAGATAAAAGCGTTGTTGTGGATCCTGGCGCACAAATTGGTGTTGATCTTGAACGCGATAAAGCACGTTTTACAATTTCAGCTGGTGGCGTCGTGGTTGTTGGTAAAGGTATTCGCGTTACCAGTTGATTGTTGCATCACGAAGCGTTCGATACTTCTCCAAAACTGCAGGAGTAGCGGCGGCTTCTATATGAGTTGCTTTTCCTAAATCCCAGAGAGGTGGAGTGCTTCCGCCAAGTAGAGCCCATGCTGCCTGCTTTGCTGCGCCGTCGGCAACATATTCACCAGCTGGCGGAATCAATACAGGGCGTCCAAAGAGTGCGGAAGCAATCTGACCTACGGCAGGATTTTTAGCGGCGCCGCCGATAATCAGTACGCGTTTAATCTCGACACCGAGATCTTCAAGTGCAGTAACCGCATCTGCCAATCCTGACAACATTCCTTCAATCATTGCGCGAGCAATATCTGCTGGGTTTGAGTTAGCAATGTTCATTCCAGAGAAAACACCTGTGGCAGTAGGGCGATTAGGAGTGCGTTCCCCTTCAAAGTATGGAAGAAGAGTTAAGCCATGGGCGCCGGGAGTAGATGAGAGTGCAAGAGCACCGACCTCATCGTGAGTCTTGCCAAGAATTGTTGTTGCGGCATCAAAAATACGAGCAGCGTTCAGGGTACAGACGAGTGGCAAGAAGCGACCCGAAGCATCGGCAAAACCTGCGACAGATCCACTGGAGTCATGTGTGGAAGTTGCTGAAACTGCAAAAGCTGTGCCACTTGTTCCAAGCGAGATAACGACATCACCCGGTTCAGCCTGAACGCCAAGCGCTGCCGCTGCATTATCACCCGCGCCGGCGGCGATCGGAATTCCGGCAGAGGTAGTTCCACCAAATATTGATGGAGTAATAACTGTTGGTAGATGAATATCACGATCTGAAAGAAGTGCTTTGCTCAAGATATCTCTGCGGTAGGTAGAACTCTTTGGATCAAAGTAGCCCGTACCAGAAGCATCGCTTCTATCTGTAAATAGTTTTGAAAAATTCTTGCCACCTTGTAATTGCCAAGAGAGCCAATCATGGGGGAGGGCAATCGAATGGACGCGATCTGCGTTTTCTTTCTCATGCTCTGCCATCCATCGAACTTTTGAAGCGGTAAATGATGCAACGAGTACCGAACCAATAGCTCCAGCTATCGACTGATTGCCACCCATTTCAGCGTTGAGTGACTCGGCTTGCGAAGCGGAGCGAGTGTCATTCCACAAGAGTGCGGGGCGAATCACTTCACCAGATTCATCTAATGCCACCATGCCATGTTGTTGCCCACCAACAGAAATTGCCGCTACATCATCAAGACCACCTGCTTGTGCAATTGCAATATCGAGAGCGCTCTTCCAATGTTGAGGATCAACTTCTGTTCCATCAGGATGTGGCGCACGGCCCTCTCGTACCAACTGACCAGTATCTGCAGTACGAATCACAATTTTTACCGACTGAGTCGAGGAATCTACGCCTGCGATGAGTTGATTAGCCATAGGGCAAGGCTAGACTGTACCCGTCAACGTTGACCACTCTTTGGCTTAGCAATTAAGCCCACTTTCTACTTTTGGAGTTAATGCAAATGCGTATTGGTGTACTTACAGGTGGCGGAGATTGCCCTGGACTAAATGCTGTTATTCGCGCTGTAGTTCGTAAAGGCGTCAAGGAGTACGGACATGAGTTTGTTGGATTTCGCGATGGCTGGAAAGGCCCGCTAGAGAACTACACGATGGAGCTCAACCTTGAGACTACTCGCGGCATCTTGCCTCGTGGCGGAACAATCCTAGGTTCATCTCGCACTAATCCTTTTAAGATAGAAAATGGCGTAGAGCGCATCAAGCAGAATCTTGCAGATCAGGGAATTGATGCTCTCATCGCAATTGGTGGTGAAGATACTCTCGGTGTTGCTACAAAACTTGATTCTCTCGGAGTGAAAGTAGTTGGCGTACCAAAGACAATTGATAACGATCTAAACAATACGGATTATACATTTGGCTTCGATACATCTGTAAATATTGCAGTCGAAGCAATTGATCGCCTGCACACCACAGCAGAATCACATCACCGCGCGCTAATCGTTGAAGTGATGGGTCGTCACGCAGGTTGGATCGCTCTTCATTCAGGTATTGCCGGCGGTGCTGCTTGCATCTTAATTCCTGAGGTTAAATTCTCTGTCGATAAGGTTTGCGAGTGGGTTGAATCTCGCTTTAAATCTTCTTATGCGCCAATCATCGTGATTGCAGAAGGTGCAATTCCACAAGATGGCGACATGGTTACAAAGGATTCAGAGCTCGATGCCTTTGGTCACGTAAAGCTTTCTGGTATCGGCGAATGGTTGGCTAAAGAGATTGAAAAAAAGACTGGCAAAGAAGCTCGCACATCTGTTCTCGGTCATATTCAACGTGGTGGCACACCATCAGCATTCGACCGCGTTCTTGCTACTCGATTTGGTCTACAGGCTATCACAGCCGCATCTGAAGGCGACTGGGGCAAAATGGTTGCACTCCACGGGACGGATATCGTTCGAGTTCCGTTGGCAAGTGCCACTGAGAAGCTAAAGACTGTTCCAATCGAGCGTTACAAAGAGTCTGAAATCTTCTTCGGATAATTCGGATAATCCCAATACGAGAACCGCCCCACACCTTCTATCCTTAGGACCATGATGACTTCACTTGATTCACTCTTTGACGAAAGTCTTGTGGCCGCCCAGCAGCCACAGTGGCCTGGAGGAAAAGATGGCGAGCAAGTTCAGGGCGCAGTTACACGTTTGAAGACTCTTCCACCTCTAGTTTTTGCAGGAGAGTGCGATGATCTCAAGGCAAAGATTGCCCAAGCTGCAGCAGGTAATGCATTCTGGCTTCAAGGAGGCGATTGCGCAGAGACTTTTGCTGCTGCGACTGCTGATTCAATCCGAAATCGCATTAAGACAATTTTGCAGATGGCAGCCGTTTTACAGTATTACTCAAGTCTTCCTGTTGTAAAAGTTGGGCGTATGGCTGGTCAGTTTGCAAAACCACGTTCTAATGATTTAGAGACTCGTGGAGATGTGACACTTCCTGCCTACAGAGGTGATGCAGTCAACGATCTTGAATTTACTTTAAGTGCGCGCACTCCAAACCCACAGCGTCTAGTTGATGTTTACAACACATCTGCTGCAACACTCAACCTTGTTCGAGCATTTACTCAAGGTGGATTTGCAGATATTCGTCGAGTTCACGAATGGAATAAGGGCTTTATCCGAGATTCCAGCGTTGGTGTTCGCTACGAGGAGATGGCAAAAGAGATTGATCGCGCACTAAGTTTTATGAAATCAGCGGGCGTAGATCCAGAATCCTTTAAGAGTGTAGATTTCTATTCAAGTCACGAAGCACTTATTCTCGAATATGAGAAGCCGCTGACTCGAATCGATTCACGTACTGGCAATCCTTACGATGTATCCGCTCACTTCTTATGGATCGGCGAACGCACTCGTCAGTTAGATGGTGCACATATTGATTTCGCGTCTAAAATTCGTAACCCTATAGGCGTCAAACTCGGACCGAAATCTTCCGTTGATGATGCGTTGCGTTTAATCGATCGCTTAGATCCAAACCGTGAACCTGGTCGACTTACATTTATTACACGTATGGGTGCAGGGAAAATTCGCGAGGTACTTCCAGCACTTGTCGATGGCGTTACTAAGTCAGGTGCTCAAGTCTTGTGGGTCTGTGATCCGATGCATGGAAATACCTTCGAATCTGCCACCGGTTACAAGACCCGTCAATTTGATGATGTGATGGATGAAGTTAAGGGATTCTTTGAAGTGCACAAATCCTTGGGCACTCACCCTGGTGGCATACATATCGAACTCACCGGTGATGATGTCACTGAATGCCTTGGTGGCGGTGAAAAGATTTCTGAGACTGATCTAGCCTCACGTTATGAGACTGCCTGCGATCCACGACTTAACCACTCACAATCACTCGAGCTGGCATTTCTTGTCGCTGAGATGTTGCGCGATCGTTAAAGAGCGCTTCTCGTGGCCCTCCTGATTGCATCAACGACAACTCCTGTAGGAACACTCAATCTCATTGCTGATGGCGATCTATTGCTGGGTGCAAATTTAAGTTCAATACGAGCGCTCAAAGCTGGGCTCGATTCAATCTACAAAGGCTCTGACTTTAAAGAGAGAAGAAAGATTCCAGTAATCTCAGATCTCATCGAAGATTATTTTGACGGGGATCTTAATGCAATAAACGAAATTAAGGTGAGTCAGCCTGGTGGGGCATTCTCACAGGCAGCGTGGAAATCGATGCGCCGCATCCGCGCCGGCAAGGTGATTTCATATGCAGATCTGGCGAAGAATTCAGGTAACCCAAAGGCGGTACGTGCGGCAGGTAGCGCATGTGCCAAGAATGCAATCATGCTCGTTGTTCCCTGCCATCGCATTGTTAAAACTGGTGGAGCACTTGGAAATTACGCCTACGGTGTCAATAAAAAAGAGTGGCTCTTACGCCACGAGGGTCTTGCGTAAAATTTCAATCGCTTGATCACATTGCGCATCATCAAAGTCGCGGTGTGTCACAAGGCGGGCAAAGTGTGGACCGAGCGCTCCAATAAGTAATCCAGAATTTTTACAACGTAGCGCGAGTTCGGCAGCAGATATCCCTAAAGTTTTAAGATTTAGCCCGACAATATTCGTCGCAACTGATTCTGGATCAATGAGTGAAGAATCAACCTGAGCAATCGCTTTAGCAAGTGCTTTCGCGCGGCGGTGATCTTCTGCAAGATCTGAGACGTGATGTGAAATGGCGTAGTCAGCGGCTGCAGCGAGTATTCCTACCTGTCGCATTCCAGCGCCGTATCTTTTGCGCCATACCCGAGCCGAGGCAATCTGTTCCTTCGTCGAAAGAGCCATAGAGCCGATAGGTGCGCCAAGACCTTTAGAGAAACAGACGCTGATTGTGTCGGCATATTTGCCGTAGTCTGAAAGTGATACGCCGCTTGCCACGTGAGCGTTCCAGATGCGAGCGCCATCGAGATGGATCGCAATCCCCAATGCATGCGCTTGTTCATAGAGTGATTTCAATTGATCAAATGGCTGCACTGTTCCGCCACCAAAGTTGTGAGTATTTTCAATTGCGATAGCAGCAGTTGAGACTAAGTATGGACCTGCATTTGGGGCTGCGATTGCTAGCGGATCAGAGGCGTGCAATAACCCTGATGGCGCAAGCCATGTGCGCGTAGTAATTCCCGAAAACGTTGCTGCCGCCCCAAGTTCGGCTCGGACAACGTGTGAGTTTGTTTCAGCGAGAATTTCCTGACCAGGTTGCACAAGTGTGCGCATCATTAATTGATTAGCCAGTGAACCAGTAGGAGTAAATAGACCAGCCTCTTTACCGAAGAGTTCAGCAACTCGTTCTTCGAGCGCGTTTACAGTTGGGTCATCACCGTAGACATCATCTCCAACAGAAGCACGTGCAATGGCTTCACGCATCGCTTTTGATGGCGCGGTGACGGTATCTGAACGAAGATCAATCATGAGCGGGCTCCTTAACGACAATGAGGTACATCGCTATGAGCAGGATAATTCCACCGAGGGCTACCTGGATAGTCATTGATTCGCTGCCAATGGTGATTGCAAAGAGGGCTGCGAAAACAATTTCTAGGGTCAAAATTACTGCAACTTTGGTTGGTTCGATGTAAGCCTGAGCCCAAGTTTGAATAATGAAACCAAATGAAGTGCAGACGATCGCTGTAAAGATCACTACTGCCCATACGCCAGAATCAGGAGGCGCTTCATAACCCTCGGCAAATGCGAATCCTCCAGTAAGAACTGTGACTGCAAAAAGCTGAATAGTTGTCATTGCATAGACATCTCGTCCTGAGCTCCACTGACCGAGGGCGACAATGTGGGCACCAAAAGCGATAGCGCAGAGCAGTACAAGAAATTCTCCAAAGCCCATGGACCAATCGCGAAGAGAAAGGAGTGCAAGCCCAACAGTGGCAAGTGCTACGCATCCCCAAGTGAATAGGGAAATTTTCTTCCTCAGGAATAGCGCTGAAATCAGAGGTGTTGCAACAACATATAGACCCGTGATGAAGCCTGTGATTGCGGCTCCGGTTCTAGCGAGCCCTTCAGTCTGCAATATGTAGCCAGCACCAAGTATTAGGCCGGCTACAAAAGCTTTCAGAAAGAGGTCCTTTGTAATCTTGCGAAAAAAAGTAGGTCGAAATGCAACTAGAAAAAGAGTGGCAAATAAAAATCGAGTAAAGAGGAAGCTATTGACGCTCTGTCGCTCAATAGAATCTTTCATAATTACAAATGCCAAACCCCAAGAAGCTGCCAGCAAGATCAGAGCAAGAGGAGCAAGGCGCATACGCCCAGCGTGGGTTTTCATCATGGTTGAGATTTAGCCCTTTCGCAACTTCTTTAAAAGAGCGATCTCTTTGCCGTGTTCAGGTTCCATGCCAGGAGTTTCTAGAATGAGGGGAGCGTTCACAACAGCAGGGTGTGCCAATAGCTCTTTAAATGGATCGGTACCGATAAAGCCCTCACCAATATTCTGATGACGATCTTTGAGTGCGCCGCAGACATCCATTGAGTCATTTGCATGAATCAATTGGATTCGTTCAACACCAGCAACATCTACCAGTAGATCGAGGGTTTCTTTCATCCCACCTTTTTTTGCAATGTCATGGCCTGCGGCAAACACGTGGCAGGTATCAAGACAGATGCCAACTTTCGGATGGTACTCAAGTGCCTTTAAGTAGTTCTCTAAATCCTCTAACCGTTTAACAAGTGATTGCCCTTGGCCTGCTGTTGGCTCCAGCAATAGATAAGGTGCATCATCTGAGAGCGCATTGAGAATAGGCATCATTCCTTCGTGGATTTGCTTCCAAGCTCCCTCGATAAAATCTTCATTCACAGCAGAACCTGTATGAACCACAACACCCAGCGCGCCAATTTCTTGACCGCGCTTAAGTGAGTACTCAGTTGATGCTAAAGAATTCTTATATGTACCTTCAGTAGGTGACCCCAAATTAATCAGAAAGGGCGCATGTACATAAACTTCGAGATCTAACTCATCTGCTCGTTCGCGAAAGAGTGCATCTGCTTCATGATTTGTCTCAGGCATCGCCCACCCGCGAGGGTTTGATGTAAAAACTTGGATAGCTTCGGCCTCTGTGATCCGTGCATATTCAATGGAGCGCTTAGCCATTCCACCGCTTGTAGGTGTGTGGGCTCCGATACGAGGCAGGGTGGCTTTTGGCATTGACCTACCCTACTGTGAGAGTCACCGTACTTCCACGTTTAACCTTGGCATTTACCTTTGGATCGATGCCGATAACTAACTTGGCACTCTTTGTAACCTTCTTAACTGCAACTTTCAACCCCAAGTCCTCAAGAAGTGCGATCGCACGATCTTGGGTGTAACGCATGACGTTCGGGATGTAGACAAAGGCCGAACCTTTAGAGACGAAAATTTCTACTGCAGCGCCCTTAGGAAGGGGTGTTCCTGCAGTTGGTTGCTGTGAAATAACTTCACCAGGCATAGCCTTTTCGTCAAAAGCATACGTTGTCGTCACATTAAATCCAGCCGCAGTTAACTCATTGAGTGCTTGTTCACCGTTGGTTCCGACAAAAGATGCAAGATTAAATGTTTCTATACCTTTACTGACGACCAGATCAACGACGGTATCTCGTTTTACCTTTGTGCCCTTTGCTGGATTTGATGAGATGACAAATCCTTTTGGAATGGTGGCGTTGAACACTTCGGTGATTTCGCCAATTGTGAGTGGAGACTTCGCCAAAAGATTGACGGCAGCCTCTGGGGTGAGCTTAAGGAGAGATGGAATTGTGTAGCGTTCTGCACCCTTTGATACTACGAACGTGACAGTTCCGCCGGGGGCAATTGAATCTCCAGCAAAGGGGTCGGTAGAAATAACCCGTCCCTTTGCAATATCTTCATCAAAGCGCTCTTCCACTATTTTTGTCTTTAAACCTAGAGCGGCAAGTGTTGAATTTGCTTGCTCAGTAGTCGCACCAACAACTGATGGAAATTTAACCGATGCCCCGGGGCCAATGAGCACCCACCAGGTTGTAATTCCTAGCAACACGGCAAGCCCTGCAGCAATCCATCTATTGCGACGAACTCGCTTGCTGACTTTCCTGCGCTCTCGAACCTGCACAGTTGTCTCCTTTGTGGTGGAAGCAGCTTCAACTGGAAGAGTGAGTGAGATTCGCTCGGTCAGTTGCGCAAACTTTCCGCGAGATTTCTTCTTCTTGCTTCTCATCGGCGCAATCGGAATATCTAGCTCAAGACTCATTTGTGGTGCGCCTGGATTAAGTGCATGCGAAATGGCAAGAAGCTGGCTATGGAAGATCTGACAATCTCGGGGACGTTCATCCGGATCCACACTCGTTGCGGCAAAAATTAGATCATCGAGATTCTTTGGCACATCTGGAATAAGTGAACTGATGCGGGGAACGCGTGAATTCACATGCATAAATGCAATCTGAATAGGTTCTTCGCCTTCAAAAGGTTTCGTACCTGTAAAGATCTCAAAGGCGGTAATTGCTGCTGAATAGACATCGCTGCGCGAATCGGCAATTCCTCGCGAAACTTGTTCGGGGGATAGGTATGAAACGCTACCCAAAATAACGCTCGACTCTGCCGTCATCGTGCTACCGATCAGTGCACCCTTGGCAAGACCGAAATCTGTAATCTTGATACGACCTTCTTTAGATACCAAGATGTTCTCTGGTTTTACATCTCGATGAACAATGCCTAAACGATGTGCTGCACCGAGTGCGCTAAGTACTGGAAGCAAGAATTTGATTCCATCTGTGACTCCGATCTTGCCTCGTTCATTGAGATACTCGCGCAAGGTATGCCCATCAACAAGTTCCATCACAATGAATACTGCGGGAATTCCACTTTGGTTCCAGCCTTGATCCTGCACTGCAACTATGTTGGGATGACTGAGCGCAGCCGCCGCTTTGGCTTCGCGAATGAAACGTTCGACGAATTGCTCATCTTGTGCAAGATGTGCGTGCATGATTTTGACTGCAACGCGCCGATCAAGACGAGTATCAATAGCCTCGTAGATTGTGGCCATACCTCCAGCATCCATCTGACGAAGAAGCTGATAGCGACCATCGATGAGGTTGCCGGTGAGGTCGGACATAGGTGAATTTTAGGTTGAAAGAAGGAATTCGCAGCGTTCTTTCGTCCTATCTGCTGCAAAATGTTGCTCTTGTGTCACAAGCCACTTCTTCATCTCAAGGGAAATATTCTCGCCATCTCTTTCGATCACTCTGCGAAATCCGATCTCTGGATCCAGATCGAGCCAAATTGAGGCCGCCAAACTTTCTTCGATTGCACTCTGTGCGCTGGCAACACCCTCAAGAATAAGTAAGTGGGTGGATGGGTGAGACTTTGGCTCGCGGAAATCATTGGTTGTCCAATTGAATGATGAATAAAGCAGAGGTTTTTTCGCTTTATGACATGAAGTAATCCAGGTCAGTGACTTTGTTAACTCGTCACCGAGTGCACTCTCCCAGCCAGGATATAGCTCATCCATATGAATAACGGTGGTACTTATCTGCGGTGAGAGGGCCAAGAAAATTGTCGACGCAAGAGTGGTCTTCCCGGCTCCTGCTGGTCCATCGATTGCAATGATCGGTTGATCGACTCCTTGTGCAATCTCAATGAGTGCGTCGATAAGTTGCATACCAACTCCTCCAACCTACAGCTGCTACGACGGTAAATACAAGATAAAGCACCGAAGTGAGATAAAGCTCTTGGCTGAAGTAAAGGGCGGTATATCCGAGATCAACTATAAGCCAGAGAATCCAAGTTTCATATTTCTCATACACCATGAGTAATTGCGCAGCAATTGATCCGAAGAGGAGAATTGCATCGGCATATGTTGAAGCTGCACCCAATCGATCAAGAATTGGAGCTAGGGCAAGGGTGGCAAGAACGATTGCAACTGCTGTGTAGATTCGATAACTATTCTTGAGTGGGCCAGGGATTGCACCTTTTTTACCCCAGCCAAACCAACCTGCAATCGCGGCGGCGATAAAGACAAGTTGCAGTCCTGCACTCGCAAAAAGATCCCACTGAATGAAGAGAACTCCATAGAGAGCACTACTCAATGCCCACCAAGGCCATGTAATTCGCTTTCCCGTTACTCCTAGCACCACACCAATAAATGAAATTACCGCTGCAAATATTTCGAGGGTAGACATAATTAATCCTTTCCTCATCCGCATTACCGGACGGGTCAAGCGGTCGATCTCCCAGTGAGATCCTCTCAGCAGCGTTACAAGTAACGCATGTGCTCCCGCGTTTTTAGTCTAGCGCACGTCTAGCAGAAAGGGCTTGAATGTAAGCCTTGCCCGCAACGCGCAATCTGCGCGCCGTAGAAGTCTTTGCGCGCTTATTAAAGATGTCGTAGCCAATCGCTTCTACTTCATCGACAATTCCGCAATAAAGTTCACTCGCTGCGCGGATGCAGGGTCTACTTGTTGCATCTAAGAGATCAATACCTGGGGCCGCCTCCAACTGCAGTCGACGCACTCGAGCGATTTGAAACTTTAAGGCTTGGATAATCTCAGGTGTCAGGACTCGCGCATGGAGCATCTTTTCATCAACTCCATATGCCGCCAATTCATCAAGTGGCAGATAGATACGTCCACGATCAAGATCTTCACCAACATCGCGGATGAAGTTTGCCAATTGAAAGGCTATGCCGAGCTTCTTTGCACTCTCATACGCATCATCTGAGAGCACACCCAATATCGGAACCATCTCAAGCCCAATAACTGCGGCAGAGCCATAGACATATTCACTGAGCGCCTCATATGTCGCATAAGTCGAAACCGTGAGATCCATTTCCATTGAGTGCAAGAAATCAACAAAGTGTTGGTGTGGAATATCAAAGCGAGAGACGGTATCTACCAACGCTGCACCTACTGCGTCATTACTCTTCCCTGCAGAGAGATCAGCGAGAACTCCAGAACTCCACGTGCTCAATACGTCAGCTTTTTCTTGTGGGGTCAGCGTTGAAGCGAGGTCGTCCACAATCTCATCGGCGTAACGCGCAAATCCATAGAGCGCATGAACGAATGGACGCTTTGCTGGAGGAAGAAGGAGAGTCGCTAAGTAATATGTTTTTCCGTGCAGCGAATTCAGACGCTTGCACTCCGCATATGATGCGCGCAGAGCAGGATCTGTAATCCCAGCTGCATCAAGTTCGTTCATTACTTAACAGGTCCAACAATTCGCTCGGCGGCAAGACGTCCTGAGATAAGAACCATTGGAACACCAACACCAGGTTGGGTACCAGAGCCGGCAAAGACAATGTTTTCAAATCCTGCAGCAATGTTGCGAGGTCTGAAAGGACCTGTCTGAAAGAAGGTATGCGCGCTAGCAAATGGTGCACCGCGCATCATTCCTTGGCTCTCCCAATCAAGAGGAGTAGTCATTACCTCTGTCTCGATACCTACCTCAAAATCTTTGTATCCGCGTTCTTCGAGAGTCTTAACCATCTGATCGCGATAGGGACCAGCCTGCTTCTTCCAATCAATATCTGCATCCAAATTTGGAGTTGGATAGAGAATGTAATACGACTCTTTACCAGCAGGAGCAAGTGCGGGATCGTCTTTGCTAGGAATCGTGACGAGTACAGATGGATCTGTCATGAGAATCTTTTTATTGATTAATTCGTCAAAGACACCATCCCAGGACTCGCCAAAGTGAATATTGTGATGCGCCGTGTGGTCATATTTCTTTGATGACCCAACCAGCAGAGTTACACACGATGGCGAATACTTTAGGCGCTTGATGTTTAGGGGAGTCTTGCCGAGAATATCGCGCCAAACCACAGGCAGATCTGGGTTCATAACAATGGCATCACACTCATAACGTTCACCTGTTGCAGTCGTAACGGCGCGAGCACGTTTATTGACGACTTCAACGCCGGTAACTTCAGTGTTGTACTTAAAGACGACTCCGTGTTTTTCGGCAGCTGCGGCAAGTGCACGAGGAACTGCATGCATTC
>JACCDK010215276.1_pt1 | contig 19927 bp, 8 predicted proteins | sample 7445871 | NCBI WGS metagenome assembly JACCDK01 (sample SAMN15323436, study PRJNA562643) | freshwater metagenome | isolation source: river surface water | place: USA:Blue River Watershed | collected 2017-08-15
ATAAAACTAGTTAATGTACCTATTCAAAAAACAAATAATTCACAACGCTTTTATCATTATTGGGAGGTTGAAACATCAACACTAGAAGATGTAGATTATTATTTTGAGATCTATGATAACGATGCAGTAAATGGTTCTAAAAAAACTAGAAGTCAAATTATGCGCTTCGAATTACCAACTGCCAAAGAAATTAATAAAGAGCTTAATAAGAATTCTGAACAGTTGAAAGATCAGTTGAAAGATGCAATTAAGAAGTCTGAACTAATTCAAAAAGATGCTAAAAAACTGAATGAGAAATTAATAAATCAGAAATCAATACGCTACGAAGAGAAAAAACAAATTAACGATTTGATTGAGCGTCAGAAAGATGTTGAATCTCTAGTAAAATATATACAAGAGCAATTAAAAAAATCTAATCAATTCGAAGAGGATTATAAAAAGGTGAGTCCAGAGTTACTCGAAAAGAAAAAACAATTAGAAGAATTATTTGAAAACCTCTTAGATGAGAAAACTAAAAATCTAATTAAAGAATTAGAAAAACTTTTAGAGCAAAACAATAAGGAGCTATCTCAAGATCAGTTGCAAAAAATGCAATTAGAAAACAAGCAACTTGAAAAAGAAATGGATAGAATGCTTGAGATGTACAAGCAAATGGAATTTGAGCAAAAATTAAAAGAGAATATTGATAAATTAGATAAGCTTTCTAAAGAACAAGAAAAACTATCTGAAGAATCGAAAAACAAAAATTCTAAAACAGAAGATCTAAAGAAAAAACAAGATGAGTTAAATAAAGAATTCAAGGAAGTTAAAAAAGAACTGGAAGATTTAAAAAACAAAAACAAAGAATTAGAAGAGCCTGAAGACTTTCAGAACCCTAAAGAAGAGACAGACGATATTCAAAAAGATATTGATAAAGCTAGTGAAGAACTAACTAAACAAAACAACAAGAAAGCTTCTGAGTCACAGAAAAAAGCTGCCGATAAAATGAAGCAATTATCAAAGAAAATGGAATCAATGCAAATGCAAGAGGAGGCCATGGAACTTGATTTAAACATTAAAGCATTACGACAAATATTAGATAATTTAATCACTGCTTCTTTTAATCAAGAGAAAACAATGGAGTCGATAAAACGTACTTCAACAAACGACCCTCAATATGTTGCTTTAACATTAAAACAAAAAAATATTAAAGACGATGTACAATTAATACAAGACAGTTTATATGCCTTGAGTAAAAAGGTTGTACAAATAAAACCGTTTATCAATAGAGAAGTAGAAAGTATAAATCAACAAGTAATAAAAAGTATAGAGGCATTAGCCGATAGAAAAACTAATGAAGCTGTTGTTCGTCAACAATACGCTATGACATCAATGAATAATTTAGCATTGCTATTGAGTGAAATATTATCTCAAATGCAAGATGAAATGAATGATAAAAAGAATCAAGGCAAACCAGGGGCAAAGCCAGGTAAGAAACCAGGTAAAGGGCAGGGGCAATCTATTTCTAAAATGCAAGAGCAGCTAAATAAACAGATTGAAGAAATGAAGAATGGGCAAAAGCCCGGACAAAAACCTGGGCAGGGGCAAGGGCAGGGTAAAATGTCAGAGCAGTTAGCAAAAATGGCTGCACAACAACAAGCTATTAGAAATGCTTTAAATCAATTAGAGAAAGAGATGAATAAAGGCGGACAAGGCGGTAATTCAAATCAACTAAATCAGTTGAAAAAGGAAATGGAGAAAACAGAAACTGAACTATACAATAAAGTTATTTCTCAAGAAACAATTAATAGACAAAAAGAAATAATGACTCGCTTGTTGGAGGCTGAAAAAGCAGCTCGTGAACGAGAACTCGATGATAAAAGAGAATCTAAGTCTGCAGATGATAATTATGATAAACCCAATCTGAAGTTTGAAGAATACAAAAAAGAGAAAATGAAAGAATTGGAGTTAATCAAAACGGTGCCTCCTGGCTTAGACCCATATTATAAAGAAAAAGTAAATACTTATTTTAAAAAGACACCCTAATGGCTATACATTTTTTTGAAGAAGATGTTATCTCTAATTTAAAAAAGAAGAAAGATACTAAGACGTGGATTAAAGAAACCATTATTACTGAAGGTAAAACTTTAGGTGCTTTAAACTATGTTTTTTGTAGTGATGAATATCTACATAAGATGAATGTAGAATTCCTTCAACACGATACATTAACAGATATTATAACATTTGATCAGTCTGAAATTGAAAACAAAATTGATGGTGATATATTTATCAGTGTAGATAGAGTAAAAGAAAACGCAAAGAAATTCAATTCAGAGTATAATGATGAATTGAATAGAGTGATGATTCATGGTGCTTTGCATTTAATCGGTTATAAAGACAAAAAGAAATCTGATCAAGAATTGATGAGAAGCAAAGAAGATTATTATTTATCAACTAGAAAATTCAAATGGCAAAGAAAGCAATTATTGTAGGTGCAAGTGGCTTAATAGGTAAGTTCTGTTTAAGTTATTTATTGATGGATAAAAATTACTCTGAAGTCATTGTAATTAGTAGACATGCTTTACCCATTAAAGATCAGAAATTAAAAAATATTGTTTGTGATTTTGATGAATTAGAAAAGTACTCAAACGAACTTGTAGCAGATGATGTTTTTTGTTGTTTAGGTACAACTATTAAAGTAGCTGGCACAAAAGATAATTTCAAAAAAGTAGATTTACACTACCCATTAAAAGTCGCAAATATTACTAAACGAAATGGCTCATCAAAATTTTTAGTCGTATCTGCAATGGGTGCTGATAAAAATTCTTCTATATTTTATAATCAAGTGAAAGCTGAAATGGAAGAGCAATTAAAATCAATCGGATTTAAAGGCTTATATATTTTTAGACCATCTCTCTTACTAGGTATGCGTAAAGAATTTCGATTAGGAGAAAGAATTGCAATAATGACTTCAAAATTTTGGTCTCCATTATTATCTATTTTTGCAAAACAATACAAGCCTATTGATGCTATGGTTGTAGCGCATGCAATGTATCAAAAAGCAGTTGATACCAACTTTGAAAATCAAGTATTCAATTCAAATATTATTCAAGAAATTTTTAATAATAGAGTAAGATAAAAATGGGCTTGGTAAATATATACCAAGCCCATCTAATTTTTTACTTCGTGCAAACAATAATACCATTGTCTTGAATAGTAACCATCATTCTATTTCTAACACCAATTTGATGTAAAAATGCATTGTAGTTTATTTGCGTATTAGCTAATGTTAATTTTTCAGATACGGCTCTAATATTATAATTGCTAAACGTTACATTTATTGTATCCCTTACAACTTGCGGCAATGTAGTGTACCTTACTCTTTCTGCTCTATACAAATAAGCATTATTAGATAAACTAAACACCAATCTTTTGGGTACTGACAGACCATCACTTATCAACACATTTAATACTAAACCAAATGCACAAGTTGAATCTTTTCTTGCACCCAAGATCGTATCATTCGGATAATTTGTGTTTATATAAGTTACAATTGCTGCAGGTACAGTATCTCTTATGCTACCATGGCCATGACCGCCACCGTGTGGACCTCTTGGACCTTTGCCTCTACCTCTATTTAAAGCTTTGGCATTCTCAATTAATTGTCCGTTAGAATTTACAGCCAGCATTTCGGCTGTATTCAGTTCGACTATAAAATCTGCATCAGAATTACTAACTCTGTACGCTGCAATTATATCAGCATCTGGATAATTCTCTGCTATCGTATTAGTAACAGCTTGTGATAATTCAGAAACAGAAATACTTTGAAAATTTGGTTGAATTTGTTCTTTCGAGCATGCGCTTAATATCACAATTAATGACATTAATGCTAAATAAATCTTTTTCATACTATAGGGGTTTTTTATATGTGTGTGACGAATCTAAATTCAAAAGGTTTAAAACAAAAAAAAGGGGCAGCCCGATGATACCCCATCATTTATTTTTGAACTAATATGTCTTATTGTATTGTACTCTTATATTACTCTCATTGCTGGTTGACACAATTATGTTTTTAACCTTTCTGCTTATTAACTCATACATAACTATTACCTGCTGCAACAAATAATTTAAAACTCAAATTAAATCCGTTTAATGCGGTATCTGTATAAATGCTCTAGGTGCGGGTGTGTTTAAGTATTATTACCAGAATGTTATAATTATTAGATTTATTTCTTGTAAAGATGTTCTAGTGGTAGTGGACTATCTCTTTTAACTTCAACCAATACAATATTCGAATGAAAATGACCTACATTGGGCACATTAGAAAATTTATTCATTAAGAAATCATTATAACTATGAATATCTGGCGACACTATTTTTAGTAAATAATCGTAATTGCCCGAAAGGCCTATAACTTCTAATATTTCAGGAAGCTTAGCTATTGATTCTTCAAATTCTATTAATGCTTTTTTACTTTGTTCTTTTAAAGTAACATTACAATAAACTACAATATTTAGTCCGACTTTATGTGCATCAATTACAGCAACATATTTCTTTATCACACCATCCTGCTCTAATCTCTTGATCCTTTCATATGTAGGTGTAGCTGAAAGCCCAACTTCTTTTGCAATATCTTTTATTGCTCTAGTAGAATCTTCTTGTAATATTTTGATAATATCAATATCTATTCGATCGTAAACTTGACTCATAATAATAATTTACACTAATGTAATAATTTTTAAGAATAAAAAAGGGGCTACGGTATACCGCGCCCCTTTTTTTATTTAGATAATTAATTATCGTATAGCAATGTCGATCACTCTTGTGATTGCAACTTTACCGTCTACAATTAATTTAACCATGTAAACACCTGATGCATTTTCTGTATCTGTATTTTCAAAATTGAATTCATAAGTACCTGCATCTTGACTTTCGTTAGTTGCAATTGTGCTTACTTTTCTTCCAATCATATCATATACATCGATTGATACGCTGTTTGCATTTTCTGGTAATGTATACTTAATCTTAGTATTACCTACGAATGGGTTTGGAGCCGCATATAGGTTAAAGATTTTCGCAAAGTCATTACCTACAGTAGTTACTGTGATTGTTGATGTTGTAACTGATTTACATCCTGTTGATACGTTTGTTACAGTTAATGTAACAGTGTATTGACCTGGTGCACTGAATACGTGGATTGGTGAAGGTAACAATGATGTATTAGATGCACTGTTAGGGTCACCGAAGTTCCAGCTGTATTGGTTACCTGCAGCAGGAGTTGATGTAAATTGTATTTGCTGTCCTGCTTCTGCAGATACTGCTTGTGATGTAAATGCTGAGTTAGGAGTTGGCTTGTTTGTAACCACTACTGCATCAGTAGTTGTACATCCACCTACGTTTGTTACAGCAACTGAGTAAGTACCAGCTAAACTAACTTTGATAGTTTGTGTAGTAGCACCAGTTGACCATAAGTAAGTAGAACCTACGTTACCAGCATCTAATGTAATTGAATCACTTGAACAGATATCTCTGTCAGCACCTAAGTTAACAACTGGTGATGTTTTCGGACTAACAATTATTGAGTCTCTAGACTTACAACCGTTAGCACCCATAACATCTACCCAATATGTACCAGTTGAATTAACTGATATTGTTTGAGTAGTAGCTCCTGTTGACCAAGTGAATGTAGAACCTGCATTACCTGCGTCTAATGTCAATGAAGCACCAGCACATAATTCTGCGTCAGCACCTAATGAAACTGTTGGTGCAGGTAAGTTAGTAATTGTTACTGTATCATTTAAAGTACAACCAGTTACTGTATTAACTATAACTGAGTATGTACCAGCTTTTGATACTTGAATTGTTTTAGTAGTAGCACCAGTAGACCATAAATATGTTCCACCTGGGTTACCAGCATCTAATGTTAATGGTGAACTTTCGCAAATTGCTTGGTTAGCACCAATGTTTAATGCTGTTGGGTTTACCAATACAGTTTCAAATGTGTCAGTTGAAGCACAACCACCTGCATTTGTTACTGTTACTGTATAAACACCTGCTGTTGATACTGGAATAGTTCTAGTTGTTGCACCGTTAGACCATAAGTATGATCCGTAGTTTGCACCAGCATCTAATATTCTTGTACCGCCGATACATACTTGTACTGTATCTGCAAAATTGTTATAAACGAATGCAGGAGCAGTAGTTACCGTAACTGAGTCAGAGGCTTTTTGACCAGCTAAGTCTGTTACTGTTACTTTGTAAAGACCAGCATTTACTGCACCATGTGTTGGTGTATTAACACCAGTCATAGGTGTACCATCAAATGTCCAAGCATATGATAAAGTACTACTTGCTGTAGTTGCAGTACTTAATACAGTAGGGTTTGTACCACAAATTGTTGCAGTTGCTGCACCTAAATCTACTGTTGGGGCAGTTAATACATTAACTAATACTGTATCGTTTGCTGTACAAACACCATCACCTACTGTAGCGATATATGTATATATACCTGCTCCACCTGTTGGCGTTGCTGTCGGATCAGGTATGTTTGTAGCCGATAAACCTCCATTTGCTGACTGTGTCCAGCTATATGTATAAGGCAAACCTTGTTTCAACATCATATCCGGACGAATAGTTGATGTAAATCCACCGGTTACGCTATTTACAAAATCGGATGTTGGTAAATTGTCTGCATAATAATATCTAGTTGTACCTGTAGGATAACCAGAAGTATAGAATGTAGATGGGTTTGTTGAAGATGAAGGTGTACCTGCATCATTATTATTCCAAAGAACCTGAATTACTACGTTTGAAGTACCATCCCAAATAAATGGAGTTACGAAATTCTGAGTTGCATTTGCATAACCACCTGCACCCGGGATGTATGTAGGCATGGTTGGGATTACATCGGTTAAACCAGTCATAATGAAACCTCCACTTAAGCTATTTTCTGTTGTGTTACCAACGCTTACGCTATAGTTTCTCATGGTATCTATACTTTGAGTAGGTCCTGTTCTCCAAGCTAATGCTGTAATCGGACCAGCAGTTAAACCTTTGGCTTGCAATTCAGCTGCTGTAAATATGTATTGTGTTTTTTGACCACCGAATAATCTGTAGAAGTTATAAACCATTGTAGTAAATGTACCATTTCCAAATGTTGGCTCTCGTTTAACCGCAGCGTCAAATTTGTATGAACCACCTACTGGTATATAACCATCAGCACCTGCATTAAATACTGCTTTCAAGTATTCATCTCTATAAACATCAGTATTTGTAATTCTTTCATTAGCTCTAGGACTATTGTCTTGAGCAGTGATTGAATATCTAACTACTGATCTACCTTGTGCTGGTATAGTACCTGTATAAGTATTACTTGGAGCACTACCGCCAGCAGCACTCATCATGATTGGAGTCTGAGCGATACCGTCAGCTGACCAATTAATCCATACGCTATCAATACCAGTTGTATCAGTGATTGTAGCTGAAATTGTATGTGATGTAGCAACACATTGTGAATCTGGTGCTAATACTACATTAGAAATAATTGGAGCATAGTAGTCACCTGGAGGAGCTGGTAAAATATTAACTGAATAATCTTCCACCTCACCCCATGTATATGTACCACCACAAGGTATTAACGTATCAGCCGGATTTGATGTTTCAATTAACATCACTCTCATGATAGTTTTACCACCTTGAGTTCCAATAGGTAATTTAATAGTACCTTGAGGATTTCTAGCGTTTGCAGTATTAGGAACTAATCTCTTAAGATATCTCTCTCTAGGTAAATCAAACACACCATTCTTGTTTACATCGATAAATATATTTAAAGTTGAAGTATATATACTTGCACTTGAGTTAATGACATGTACAGAGTAATTGATTGGTACTTCAACCTGCATAGTCATACCTGGTAAACTTGCAAAGTTTGAATACGTTTTGTTTGATTCAGCGTTTGAAGCAACTTGTATGCTCGCACTTTGATTAACGAAATTACCAATTTGAACTCTAGCTATATCCTCATCAACGATACTTGAAGGGATTGAATTACAAGCAATAGGGAATGCTTCTACTTTTCTAATACCCGCTGGTGCAGTAACACTAGCATTTACAGTATTGCCTTGTATTCTTGCACTACTGAATACACCGTCTAGAGTATCACCTACCAATGCTGATGTATTTACATCAGTTGTTAACCAGAAGTAGTTATCACCAGTTAATAATTGCATAGTATCTGCAAATATGATGTTACCTGCGAATGATAATGGATTCGCACCAAACTGCTGTTTGTTAGAAGTAGTGTAGGTACTATCATTACCAGTGTAGACTAGTCTAGCTGAATTTAATATGCCTAATTTGGTATTAGTTAGTGCTAATGTTAATCTATCAATTGTACTAATTACACCATTCGACATAGTGATCTTAGCAGCAATAACTGGGTTGTCATTACTATTGGCATATACAGGTACTGTATTAAATGGTTGGTAACCAACTAATGAAGTAGGTACTGCCTGTAATAAAATTTTCTTATTACCTGTAGGGTTTGTATTTAATGGAGTTACCGTAGTACCACCAATAGTCATTGAAGTTATTTGTGCATCTAATACGTTACCAATTGTTGAGAATGAGTCAACGTCGTAAACTAACCAGAAGTAGTTTGTATCACCTTCTAATAATGCATTACCTGTTAATGTCAAGGTAGCAGAAGGTGTTGCAGTTGCGAACAAATTTGCTGGACTGAACAACGGAGCTGTGCTATTTGCGGTAAAGTAAGCTCTAACTGAATTAATGTTAGCTAAGTTAGTAGTACCAGCAGTACTTACATTTATTGAAGTAGCTGATAATCTATTTGTATAACCAGTAACAATAACTTTGGTACCTAATACTAGAGCATTTTTAGTACCTGGTAATACAGCTACAGTATCTTGCTCTAGTTTAACAGCTTGTAGAGCCATTAAAGGAGCTGCTGCAATATTTACTGTATAATCTTCTGTTTCACCATAAGTTGTTGAACCACACGCTGGTAAAGGAGTATTTGCTGTAGCAAATGCAGAGTTTCTAATTCTTAAACGTGTAGGACCAGAAACAGCAGTATAAGGCGCTTTGAATATTAATCTAGCATCTGTATTAACAGCAGCAACACCATATACTGTGCCCAACATCTCATCATTAGTGAATGCACCATCATTATTATAATCTATCCAAGCTGTAGTTGTATTATTAGCATTAAACGTACCAGCACCTAATCTAAAAGTGATAGTATCTGTTCTTCCTGCCTCTAATTGTGGAACTACTAAACTTGTAGAATCAGTATAATTGTTATAAGCACCCGTAGTTTGTCCAGATGTATTTAATAACCCTTTTAATCTAAAGCTATTAATATGAGTATATTGGAAAGTAGAAGTAACAGTTGGTCTGCAATAATCTAATGTAACAGAAATATAATTAGTTCTAGTTAAAGAGTCAGAACCAGCAGCATTTGTTACTACTTGCTTAATAGTATAAAGACCTGCTCTGTTGAAAATGAATTTAGGTGCTTTACTGTTAGCATTTGTTCCCTTGATGAATTCGAAATTTGGTGGAGTAATAGTGTATTTCCAAGTATTAGGGAAGTTAGTAGCACTATTTATTACCGAAACTTCTGTAGGTACATTACCAGAAACAGCAATTGTTGTATCTGTTCTGAACGATGCCAATGGAGTAACAGCCGCAACAGCTCTTACATCTACCGTATCTGTCCATGTACATCTACCATCACTTGCAGTTAAATAATATGAATAAAGACCTGCGCCACCTGTAGGTGTTGCAAATGGATTACGAATGTTTGTTGATGCCAAACCACCATTAGCACTTGAAGACCAAGTATAAGTTGCAGTTAATGGTTGTCCTAATATAAAATTCGGTCTGTTTGAACTTGTTGTTCCACTGGCCACAGCACAAACTCCAGCAGCGTCAGCATAGTAATAGATATTAGACACGAATGTAGTTGTAGTGTACTCTACAGATGCTGTACCTGCATATTGAGTGTTGTTGAAACATGTCTCAATAATAATATTCGATACACCATCCCAATAGAATGGTGTTTGGAAAATATGATTGTTAAAGCTATTTGCAACTAAGTTTAATACTGGAGTTGTAAATACTTGAGTAAAACCAACTGTAACGAAGTTTGCTGTCAAGTTTGTTAAACTCGTGCTAGCCATACGAATAGTAAAGTTATTCATAGGCAATGCTGTTGAAGTCGTTACATTCAATCCTAGGCTAGTGATATTACCAGCAACAAAACCTTGTGCTCTTAATTCAGCAGCGGTGATCAAATGTTGACCTTTATTACCCCACCAACCCGTATAGTAAGGATTCGGTACGAAGGTAGTTCTTAGTGTACCAGAACCTATTTGTTTTACTGTACTAGGTAATAACGCATCTAGTTGGAATGTATTACCAGCGGAAATAGTATCTGCAGATGCTTTTACTGTGAAATTAAATCTTGCATCAATAAATGTATCTATACCTTTAGTTATGCTGTTATTTAATGAGTCTTGAGCATAAATACTTAATATTACTTGAGATCCAGGGATTTGAGCTGGAATAGTACCAGAATATCTTCCAGAACCTAGAGCTGTCATTAAGAACGGAGCTCCTGCAACACCATTTACTGAATATCTAATTTCTGCGGTATCAATACCACTAACATCTGTAATTCTTGCATAAACTGTGTGTGCAACTGGTTTACAATTATCTACCGAAGGTGAAATTGAATCCACTAAAATTGTTGGTGGGAAAATGTCGGCTAAGTATACACCGTCAAATTCGTCTGCGCCAATATCAAATGTTAATGCACCACCGTTTACAGAACCTGCCGGACCTGGTCTAACCTGGTTGTCGATATCTCTATTAACACCCGGTATATTTTGTCCGTGTGATTCTAATAATGTACCTACTGTACCTGAATTAATACGTAAGTTTATTGAGTCAACAAACGCAGGAACTTCAGCAAATGAATTTTTATCTCTATTAGTACCTAATTGGTGGTCTAATAAGTTGTTGTATTTTACACCATTAACATTAGACACTATTGATTGAGGAGTTCCATCTGTAGCGTAATTATTATTATCTAAAGAAGCAATAGATCCTCCGGAGCCTGCAGATCCATTGATGTAAATTGCATATGATTGAGCTAATGGACCACCGGTTGCATTTGGATTTTTAAGCCTATTATATACTAAATTGTTTTTAATATTAATATTTGTACCACTACTTATCCATATACCAGAGTTTATCAATGCTCCTGTTTTAGTGGCAGAAGTTGTATTACCAAACATATTTATTGAATTATTGTAAATATGTAATGTGGCGCCTCCCATGATAGCAATACCAAAAGAGTTATATTGCATTAAACTTACATCACCATCATTTCTAATCCAAGATATTATATTTGAGTATATTGTATCATTAATTGTTAATGTAGAATTTGCTACAGTAATACCCCTAGCTGAGTAACCAAGAGTGTTTGTATTTGATATATCATAAATGGTATTGCGATCAATCATAGAATTTGTAGTTCCTGCGTTCAGTACAATACCAGCTATATCTCGAGAAAGACTTGTTTGTATAGCAAAAATATTGTTTCTGAAAATTCTGGCTTTGTTAACAAATCCTATTATAATACCATTATCACGTAATCGTGAGTCTGTATTTCCTATTGTGTTATCTCTTATTTTTAAATTTTGAATTTCAGAACCAGATAGACCGTTTACATAGATACTGTACCTTAAGTTTTTGAATTCATTACTATCAATGGTTAAATTATGGTGATTTCTACCGCCTGAACCAATACCACCACCAGCGCTAATACCATAATTAGTATTTGATAAACCGGTATTCATTTGACCCATGAATACACTGTTTTTAATCACAATGTTTTCACAACCATTAATTGTACCGCCATTATCTATTAATTGAATATTTGCTACCGTAGAAGCTGTGTTTTTATTTATAAATACAAAATATTTACCAGTACCATTATAAGAACCATCAAAGGTTACACGATCTGCAGAGTTTAAACGAATTAAACCTCCAGCAAAGTTACCTCTAATACTATCTTCAACTGAAGATGACGGAACTATTGAAATTCTATATGTACCAGCACCAGGACCCTCTTCAACAAACTGTTGTAACCCAACAGCACCAGTCTCATCTAAATGTGAAATTACCTGGGCAGTTACGTTACTAGTAACAGATGAATTGTTAATTGCGTCAAACAAACCACCAGTACCAGATAAGTTAGGATATGTACCACCTGAACCAACTGTTACTAATGCTGATACTTGAGGTAAAATTCTATATCTATTTATAGTACCTGTAGCTGGAAAATTCGTACTAGATAAGTTAACACCATTTACTGTACCAGATAAGATTGCAGCATTTACACTTGAGTTAGCTGGTGTAGCAGCATCTTGTGCAATTACAAAATATTGAATTGTATCACCAGTAACTACTGTTGTATTAAATAAACTATAATCAATTGTAAACGAGAAAGGGTTGGTTGTAGAAGTACTTTCAACATATTTCCAACCGTTGTTCGTGTTTGCATTTGCAATAAATGTATTTGCATCTGTTGTTTTCTTAAAATACAATCTTGGTGATGTACCAGCACCAGTATTAACACCTGTTCTATCAGTAATATTAACGACTATTGTTCTATTATTGTTAAAACCCGTATTCGCTATAGGAGTATAAGAAATAGAAGGCCCCTGAATATCGGCACCAGCAATGAATGCACCTTCATCAGCACCAATGTCTGGATTGTTTATGTCTCTTGTATTACCATCATAGTCAGTAGTAATACCAGCAATTGGCATACCTGCAGATTCAATCAATGTAGCTGTTGAGCTATTGATATGAACATCATAAGGCACTGTACTTGTATTAACAAAACTTAAAACACCTGTTAATGATAATGCATCAGCACTAGCTACTCGTGTTTTGAATCTGTTTAAAGTAGTTGCAGTATCTGTTGTAGCAGCAAAGAAAATTAAATTATTTGCACCTGGTGTTCCAGCATATAGCAAATTGTTATTCGAACTAGAGCTATAGTTGGTTACGCCTGTAGCAGATCTTCTAATAGCTACTGCTCTACCGGTTCCTATTCTGGTCGAAACGTTATATAATATATTGTTTCTTAATACCAATGTAGTTGGTGATGTTCCAAAACTTAATGCTGAAGAACCAAAATCAGTTGTACTTGTAGAGGTTGCATTTAAATAAACGGTATTATAATCAACATTAACTGTAGTACCACCTGTTGCAGAAATACCAGTAACAGCAGTAGTACTTGTTGACAATGGTGCACGTAAATCACTTATTAAATTATTATTGACGTTAACTGTTGTACCGCCAGTTATACTCAAACCGGTTACTGTATTTCCAGTAGCCTTGTTTGCATATAAACCTCTTATTAAGTTATTACTAGTATTTGTTACAACGCCACCTGACATACTTAAGCCAGTCATTGTACCACCCGCAGTAAACACTGAGTCAATAATATTATTTGTGATATTTTTCAGGTCAGCAGCCGAAGATGCATTAATTAAATTAATTGTACCTGTACCAGCTGGTATAGTTAAGCTTTTAACTTGGTTATTATTTACGTTTAAAGTTAAACCAGAACTAGTAACTGTAATACCATTAAAAGCACCAGCTAATGTCACACCAGTTTGTTGAATTCTAGTAATATCTCTTACTGTATTATTATTAATATTATGAGTTGAACCAGCGTTTGAATTTGTACCGATTGATGTAATGGCAGTTATTGTTCCTGTACCCGTAGTTGCACTTGTAGTTGAACCAATAGTAAAATTTCTAACTGTATTATTATTTAGATTCAATGTGTATGCACTGGCTGAGTTTGAAATACCAGTAGAAGTACCAGTAGTAATTGTTGTTGAAGCTAACGAAACTGTATTGTTTCTAATATTTACTATATTGTTTAAGCCAGCCAAAACAGTACCCATTCCATTACCAATTCCAAAATATGAGTTAGACAAACCTGCCCAACCAGACAATGAAACGTTGTTTGAATCTATATTTACAAATGATCCTGTTCCAGAAGATAAGAATATACCATAAAAAGTTCCTGTTTGTGCAGCTCCACCAGAAATAGAGTTATTTGCTATCGAAATACTGTCTAAGTATATACCATAAATTCCATAAGAGGTAGTAGTACCACCACCATAGTTAGAAATATTATTATTTCTAACAGATATGAAATGATCATATAAATCATATGGTACAGCAAATATTGATTGGCCACTTAAATACACACCTTCATATACATTATTTATGGTGTTATTTTGAATTATTATATTCTCATTTCTACCAACTGCACTTGAAACTGTAACCGTAGCAAAGTCTTCTAATCTATTAGCAAGTAAAATACCTACTGATAAATTTGTTGTTTTGTTTAACGAGATTGTACAATTTCTAATAGTTATATTTTTTGATCCGTTAGTTGCCGAGCCTCTTAAAATTGCTATACCGTATTCTGTAGCAGCAACTGTTGCAGAGCTTCTTCCTGCTGGCTCAATAAAATTGATACCATCAATTGTCAAAAAGTCTGACCCAACAATTCTTAATGCAGCATCACCAGCTGCAAGATAAGAAGTACCCGTGGTCGTTGAAACAGATCCCAATGCAGGGTTTACCACTGGGTTTGCACCGGTACCAGATTTTTGAAAAACAATTGGATTTGATGCAGTACCTGTAGCCCTTAAAATAAGAGCACCTGTTTCTGCAAATGTTGCACCCGCTGCAACGTTGAAAGTCACACCACCTGTTCCAACTCCTTTTGAATTCAACGAATCAATCGCTGCTTTAAAAGTAGTGAAGTTTGTAGTACCCGAACCAGCTGGATCTATTGTAAATGTACCCGACATTGGTTGAGCGTACAAAAGGGTAGTAGAGAATAGAATCATTACAACTAGTGCAATGTAATTCTTAACCTGTTTGTAAAAGTTCAAACTCATAAACGTTTGTTTTTAGTAAGTATTTAATTGTTTTTAAAAAGACTATTGTATTACATAACTATATTATACAAATACAGCTATATAAGGATTTGCAATTTATAGAAAGATTTTTTCATTGTCAAGAAAAAATTACAAAAAAATCTAAAATATTTATGAATTGTAGAAAATTGAATCGTTAAATCGCTGATGAATAATTAATTAATGTTTATTTAACCATATTAACAATAATTTTAATTAAGAGAAAATTCTGTGTATATTTATAAGCACTTGATTTTCAATAAAATATAAATATTATTTTGTACTTCTGTTTTATAATATGTTTTAGTCAATGTAAAGGCTTTACTGTATTCAAATTAGCAAATGATAATTAATAAATGTGATAATTTGAAGCACCTATTTTGATATGTATAAAAAGAATTAAAATATAAATTTCAGCACTATATAATGAATAGAGATATTCAAAAAATAACTATAAATAATTCCATTATCTAATCATTATCACATTTACTAATTAAAACTGTCCAGTTAGCTAATTGACCAATTGTCGTCTGTTTCACGTGAAACATCCCCAAAATTCCTTTATGCAAATTTTGAGAATCAATTGATATCTTTGTGCTGTTTCACGTGGAACAAGGATATGAATCAGAAATATAATTTAATTGTAGTGGGAGCCGGACATGCTGGATGTGAAGCGGCGGCGGCGGCGGCTAATTTAGGGTCAAAGGTTTTGTTGGTGACAATGAATATGGGTGTTATTGCTCAAATGTCTTGTAATCCGGCAATGGGTGGAGTTGCTAAGGGGCAAATTGTAAGAGAGATTGATGCAATGGGGGGTTACAGTGGTATCGTGACCGATAAAAGTACAATTCAATTTAGAATGCTGAATAGATCAAAAGGACCGGCCATGTGGAGTCCAAGAGCGCAAAATGATAGAATGCGTTTTGCAGAAGAATGGAGATTGGCTTTAGAACAAACACCTAATGTTGATTTCTGGCAAGATATGGTTACGTCTTTAATTGTTAAAGATAATAAGGTAGCAGGAGTAAGAACTAGTTTAGGTATAGAATTTGAAGCAGATGCAGTAGTGTTAACTAATGGTACTTTCTTAAACGGGGTTATACATATTGGTGAGAAAAGAATGGGGGGCGGGAGAGCTGCTGAAAAGGCATCAAGTGGAATTACAGAACAGTTAGTTGAACTCGGATTTGAGGCTGGTAGAATGAAGACGGGTACACCTCCAAGGGTTGATGGAAGGTCTCTTGACTATTCTAAAATGGAAGAACAAAAAGGAGATGAAGATAGAGGTAGGTTCTCTTATTTAGATATTGAATTACCCCAAAATCAAAGAAGCTGTTATATTACTTACACCAATGAAGCGGTTCACGAAACATTAAAAGAAGGTTTTGAAAGGTCGCCGATGTTTACGGGAAGAATACAGGGGCTCGGACCTAGATACTGTCCGTCGATAGAAGATAAAATAAACAGATTCGCAGAAAGAACAAGACATCAAATATTCGTGGAACCTGAAGGGTGGAATACGGTAGAGATATATGTAAACGGATTCTCAACCTCTTTACCTGAGGATGTACAATTCAAGGCTCTAAGGTTAATACCCGGATTCGAGAATGCAAAGATGTTTAGACCAGGCTATGCAATAGAATATGATTATTTCCCGCCTACTCAATTGGGCTTAACTTTAGAGACTAAGCTGATAGAGAATTTATATTTCGCAGGTCAAATTAATGGTACGACAGGATATGAGGAAGCAGCTTCTCAAGGTTTCATTGCAGGTATAAATGCACACTTAAAAATTAATGAGAAAAATCCTCTGATAATGAAAAGATCAGAGTCATATATAGGTGTATTAATTGACGACTTAGTTACCAAGGGTACTGAAGAACCCTATAGAATGTTTACTTCAAGAGCAGAACATAGATTATTATTAAGACAAGATAATGCCGATATTAGACTAACTAAATTATCAAATGAAATCGGATTGGCTTCTGATGAACGCTTAAATAAGGTCAACGATAAATTAATATATACAAATGAAATCATGCAATACTTAAAAGAAAAAAGTATTGAACCAGGTAGTATAAATCAAATACTAAATGAAAAAGGTAGTAATGATATACCACATAGCGTAAAAATGATTTCTATATTGTTAAGACCACAGGTAGAACTTAATGATTTAATTAGAGCTGATGAAGGGCTTAGAAATCTTTGTCAAAACTTAGAAAAAGAAATTATTGAGCAAGCTGAGATTAATATTAAATATGAAAGCTATTTGAATAAGGAAAAAGAAATGGTTGAGAAATTAAAAAAATTAGATGATAAAATTATCAATCCAGATTTTAATTATAATAACCTAGTTTCTATTTCAAAAGAAGCTCGTGAAAAATTAATGAAGATAAAACCACTAACACTCGGACAAGCTTCAAGAATTTCTGGCGTTTCACCAGCAGATGTAAGTGTATTAATGGTACATTTGACTAACTAATTGATTTACAACTATTTAACACAAACTAAAAAGATCGGTTTAAATCAATTAAAATTTATTTTTAATACTATTGATTAAAATTAATGCAAAAACTCACTAATAGGCTTAAAATGGCCTTAAATAAAAAATCAGTAAAAATCTATGGTTTTTTGTTTGTAATATTTATGATGTTACAAGCTTGTGCAAATATGTTAGCACCTACTGGCGGACAAAAAGATGTATCGCATCCGATATTAGTAAGATCTTACCCTGATAATTTTTCAAAAAATTTTAATGGTAAAAAAATAGAAATAGAATTTAATGAATACATAGTATTAAAAGATATTCAGAACCAATTGATCGTTAGTCCGGGTAATATAGAAACTGATGTGAAAAAATCTGGTAAAAAAATTATAATCGAATTTAAAAATAACTTATTACCAAACACAACTTACATTATTAATTTCGCTAATTCTATAAGCGACTACACTGAATCAAATATTAATAAAGAATTTAAGTTTATTTTTTCTACAGGTAATGAAATAGATTCATTAAATATATCTGGTAGATTAATTGATGCATATAAAACAGATGCTATTAAAGAAGCATTAATATGTTTGTATACGGATGTTACTAATGATTCAATTATGTATAAATCAAAACCAATCTATACAACAAAGACTGATGCTGATGGTAATTTTATTTTTACGAATTTAAAAGAGAATAGATATAAATTAATTTCTCTTAATGAAGAAAATAATAATAAAATATACGATAGTCAGGATGAGAGAATAGGATTCATTGATACCATAATAAATCTAAAAAGAAACACTGATTTAAATATATTAAAAGAATTCAAAGAGATACCTTATAAAACAAAATTACTAGATAAAAAAATTGAATATCAAAAAATAGTATTAATACTAAATAAACAATTCGCTGATTATAAATTTATAAAAACAGATAATAGAATTGATACAATTATTTATAATAAAACTAAAGATTCAATAAATATATATTACAAAGAAAAAATTGATTCAACAGAATTGATAATAAGTTTAGATGGAAATATATTAGATACATTAAAATATAAATTTCCAAAAAATTTAAAACCAAAAAATTTTAATGTAGAAATAAATTCTAAGAATGATACTGATAAATTAATTATATATACTAATAGTAAAATAAAAAACATATTAAGAGATTCTATCTTATTATTTGAAGACAGTAATAAAATAGATTATTTGCTAAATATTAATTTAAATCAAATAGAGATAAAATATGATTTTAATACGAATAAAAGATATAATATAATTTTAAAAGATAGCTCAATTATTGATTACCAAAATCAGAAAAATAAAAAATTAAAAAAAGAAATAGATTTCTATAAAGAAGAAGATTTTGGTGTTGTTGATTTAAAATTTAATGGAGAAATAAAAGATAAAATAGTAGAGGTGTTTAATGATAAGGGATTCGTTATTTCAAAGATAGATTTAAACAATACTAATAAAATAAAAATTAACAGATTAAATGCTGGTACATATAAAATAAGAATAATTTCAGATGTAAACAATAATGGCAAATGGGATACAGGAAATTATTTAAAACACATTCAACCAGAATCAGTACAATATTATAAAGAAGATATAAAAGTAAGAGCTAATTGGGAATTAGAATTAGACATTAATCTTTAAACCAATCAGAATACATAATGTAATTATTTGGTAATTTATCTAACAACTTTTTTTGATCTTCAGAAATTGCTTTAATTTTTTTAGCTGGCGAACCTGCATAAATATATCCTGATTCACAAACTGTATTTTCTAATATAATAGAACCTGCAGCTATAATACAATAATCATTTATTACAGCATGATCCATTACTATTGCTCCCATTCCAATTAATACATGATCATGAACAGTACAACCATGAACAATTGCACGGTGTCCGATTGATACATCATTACCAATAATTGTCTTAGCTTTTTGGTAAGTACAATGAATTACTGCTCCATCTTGAATATTAGTTCTATCGCCAATATGAATACTATGAACGTCACCTCTAATTATAGCATTGAACCATACACTACAATTATTTCCAAATTGTACATCACCTACTATTGTTGAATTCTCTGCAATAAAACAATTATTTGGTATTTGTGGAAATACATTATTTACAGGTAAAATTAATGCCATATTATAATCCTAGTTTAGCTGAAATATCTAACATTTTAATAATAGGTGATTTTGCTTTTTCAATAAGGTCATCTGATAATATAATTTCAGGTGATTCATATTTTAAACAATTATAAACTTTTTCTAATGTATTTAATTTCATATGCGGACAATCATTACAAGCACAATTATTATTAGGTGGTGCTGGAATAAATTCTTTATCAGGTGAAGATAAAATCATTTGATGTAAGATACCAGACTCGGTAGCAAC
>JACCDK010084434.1_pt1 | contig 19917 bp, 19 predicted proteins | sample 7445871 | NCBI WGS metagenome assembly JACCDK01 (sample SAMN15323436, study PRJNA562643) | freshwater metagenome | isolation source: river surface water | place: USA:Blue River Watershed | collected 2017-08-15
AAACCGCTGAAATCGATTTGATACGGGTCCCCTCCGGATCGGGAATCGACTTTCTAGTATGGCCAGTCATGATTGCCGCATTTTTCTACATCGTCTATCTGACCACCAGGAAGAACCCCCCAGATAAAGGGAATAAGGACAACAAAAACTAGTTTCCCTTTCCATGGCACTAAAAATCGGATCAGCGGCTCCTGCGTTCAAGCTAAAAAATCAAGACGAAAAGCCCATTTCCCTGGCTGACTACAAGGGCAAGAAGGTCATTGTCTATTTCTATCCCGCGGCATCTACCCCAGGCTGCACGACCCAGGCTTGTGATTTCCGAGACAACATCAATTCCTTGAAGTCAGCCGGCTACGTAGTCTTGGGCATTTCACCAGATGAGCCAGAGAAGCTAAAGAAATTTAAGGATAAAGAAAAACATAATTTTGAGCTCCTTAGTGACCCAGACAACAAAATCCAGCTCAAATACGGCGCCTACGGCGAGAAGAGTATGTATGGCAAGACATACATGGGGACCATTCGCTCAACTTTTGTGGTTGATAAGAATGGCAAGCTCGAGCACGCCTTCCACAATGTGAAAGCCAAAGGCCACATCGAGTTTCTGAGAAAGCAGCTGGGGCTCTAACCTCGAAGAGGTAGAAGCGCTCCAATTGCTATAAAGACAGACCCGAAAACCCGGTTGAAGTTCTTCCCTACCCGTCTTAGCCACGGCTGAATTTTGTCGGCTAGGGATGCAACCAGGAGTTCATAAAAGAACTCAATTACCACAAACGTCGCCGCCATAATCAAAAACTGAATCAGAATCGAGCCAGTCGGTTCGATGAACTGCGGCAAAAACGCCACAAAGAACAAAATTCCCTTTGGGTTCGAGATCGCCGATAGCAGCCCCGCTTGGAATAACTTGCCGCCAGAGGCAGACTTAACTTCCGTTCTGGATTCGGTAAGCGAAGGTGAGCGCCAAACCTGGATTCCAAGAAAGACCAGATAAGCACCGCCCAGCCATTTCAAGACAACCAGTAAGCCAACATTGGCTGCTAGAAGAGCGCCAATCCCAAACATGGACAGCCCGATGACAGCGGTAAAGCCGACTGATCCGCCAAGAATTGTGAAGATAGTTTTACGTGTTCCGTATAAAGCACCATGCGTAAGCGCAAGCAGGCCGTTAGGACCTGGCGTAAGTGACAACCCAACCGCCGCTAGCGTATATAAAAGCCAAGTTTGAAGATCCATCAGTAACCCAATTCCGGGCTCACAAGACCCACTAAGCGCTCTCCGTTTATGAATGCGGCAACATTTTCACGAAGTCTTTCGGAGAACAACCTGGTAACTATCGGCATAGTGTCCGCGGTATGAGGAGTGATTACAAGGTTTTCTACTCTCCACATCGGATGTCCATCTGGCAGTGGCTCAGGATATGTGACATCGGTAGCGGCACCTGCAATAACCGCATTTTGCAGAGCGTCCACCAAGTCATCCTGGTTCACAATCTCACCTCGGGCGACGTTCACCAAATAAGCGTCCTTGCGCATTCTCCCGATTCTGGTTGCGTCAAAAAGAAACCTTGTCTCTTCCGTAAGTGCGCAGGCCAAAACCACAAACTTTGCTTTTGGCAGCTCTTGATCTAGAGATTCAAAACCAAGCACTCTTGAAAACTCAGTGTTTGAGAATGGTTCACTTGGTCGTTTTCGAATCACAGTAACTTGCGTTCTGTAAGGTTCCAAAAGATCTACTAACTGCTGGGCTATGCCGCCTCCTCCAACGATTAGTAAGTTCTCATCAAATAGGGAGTCGGCATATTTCTTACCCCAGCTCTTTGCCCTAATGCGTTCTGGCAAGACTCTTCCCAGTGCCATGCAGAGCATCAATGCATGTTCTGCAACAGGCTCTGAATAAGACCTCTTAGCGCTGGTGAATGTGATGGAAGGGTGGCTCGCAATGATTGAACTGAAGGCATCAACGCCTGCGAAAGGCAACTGAACCCAGCGCAGTTGGGGGTTAGATCTCAAGGCCTGCTCTAGTAAGTCTGGGCGAGCGTAGTCTGTCCAAATTAATGCCTCGACATCACTGCTCAGATTAGAAACGTGACCACCAGATTCTTCAATTGCAAGCACGTACTGATCAAATTGTTTGGGTTCTAATGCAATCTTTGTGCTCAATTACCCACCATCCAATGGCCACAAATCGATTCGCGGGTAGTCACAGAGAGATTCTGGCACTTAATTTAAAAGTACGCCCCCCGGGACTCGAACCCGGAACCCGCTGATTAAGAGTCAGCTGCTCTGCCAATTGAGCTAGAGGCGCAACAGGGACAAAGCTTAGCACTGCCTGGCCCACGCACCCCGCTCCCAAAGCTGCACGCTTTTGGCGAATATTCAGGACAAGTTAAGGTGCGGCGAATAGTCTGGTGGGGCAGCAAAGGAGTCGCAATGTCTAACGATCACAAGCCCCTGGTACCAGGTGACATGGCCCCTGCCTTCGTTCTCCCCAACCAAAATGGTGAAAACCAGACTCCCGATGAACTATTCAAGCAAAACACCATCCTCTACTTTTTCCCCTCAGCCGGCACACCTGGCTGCACCAAAGAGGCCGCCGACTTCCAAGATCACCTGCCGGCTTTTGCAAAATACGGCTACCAAATAGTTGGAGTTTCGCCCGACACAGTAAAACGGTTGAAGAGTTTTGAAGATAGCCACGAGCTGACTTTCACCTTGCTCTCCGATGCAGACCTGCTTGCACACCAGGCTTATGGAGCCTTTGGAGAGAAGAACATTTTTGGTCGAATTTATCGTGGAGTGCTCCGCTCGACAATCGTGATTGAAGCCGGCGGCCGAATCAAAGAAGCCATGTACAACGTCAAGGCAACAGGGCACATCCCCAACTTGCTGCGACTCATCTCTAGCTAGCTTTGTGAAAAAGCTCTCTAATTCCCCCGCCAAATAAAGCAACAAAACAAATTATCGCTAGCGCTAAGAGCGAAAAACCAATTACTGGCTGCGCAAACTCTCCACTGAAACTCGCGGTGGCGACAGCAGCAAAAATAAGCTGTAAAACTAGCCCTGCAGTGTGTGACCATTTCCTAAATCGATAAAGTCCATAAGCGATGTTGGATGTCCATAGGGCCATGGCAAACAAAATGCCCGTCAGGAACATTGCGCTTGCAAGATTCAAAAAATCACCAGAAAACAAGGCAAAAAGTGACCAAAAAGTCAAGCCCCAAATTAGAGCACTTTCTGCAGAAACGACAATTATCGCTATCAGCAAACGCTTAGGTACGCGGTTGAATTGGGTATTGATTTCTTTGTCTCCGTGTGAAAACATTTTGGCGTCAGTAGGACTCTACCTGCAAACAAAGACGTAATCGACCTTAGGAATAACAGAACATATGGATATGCGTTGGCTAAACCAGGCCCGTTGCCTCAATGAAGATCCGGAGCTATTTTTCCCAGTTGGAAACACTGGGCCAGCTCTAGAGCAAATTGAGAAGGCCAAGTCAATCTGCCGCCAATGCCCTGTTTCTGCTCAATGCCTTGAATACGCAATTCGCGAAAACCAGGACACCGGAGTCTGGGGTGGGCTGAGTGAAGATGAGCGTCGATCACTGAAGCGTCGTTACGCTCGAGCTCGCCGCGCTAGCTAAAGCGGCAATTCAATAGAAACTTTGGTCCCGCCGCGAATTGGCGAGGTCCAGCTGATTTTTCCCCTGAGTTCCGACTCAACCAGCGTCCTTACAATCTGAGTGCCCAGTCCAGTACCGACCTTGCCCTCGGGTAATCCCACGCCATCGTCAACTACCTCAATCTTTAGACTCTTGCTGCTTCGGTCCGCACTCACCAGGACTTCACCTGACTTATCAGCAAGGCCGTGCTCAACCGCGTTCGCCACCAGCTCTGTTAGCACAAGTGCCAATGCAGTTGCCTTTTCGGTTGAGAGCTCTCCAAAACTGCCAGCAAGTGTGGTCTTAACCGTGGTGTGGTAACCAGTAGCAATTTCTGGGACAAGCAAAAGAATGCGATTGAAAATCTGATCAAAAGAGACCTCTTGATCAATACCCTCCGATAGAACATCATGCACAACCGCGATTGCGCTAACTCGGCGCATCGCCTGAGCCAAAGTTTCTTTAACCTCTTCGGTATTACTCTGCCGCGATTGAATACGCAGTAGCGAGGCAACAGTTTGAAGGTTGTTTTTCACTCTGTGGTGAATCTCTCGAATAGTCAGATCTTTTGTCAGTAGTTCACGCTCGCGCACTCTCAGCTCTGTCACATCACGGCAGAGCACTGCTGCCCCTACTCGTTCTTTGTGATCCGTGATTGGAATAGAGCGGGCAGCAATTGTTATCTCTGGAAATTCAATGTCGGTTCGCCAGGCACCTTTACCGGTAAGAACTAGTGGTAAACCTTCATCCACGATGGATTCTCGATCTGAAATTGAATTGACAACCTCAGCGAGCAGTCTGCCCTCCAGCTCACCATCCATGCCCGCTCGGTTGAACATTGACAGGGCATTCGGGGATGCGAATAAAACGCGACCCGACTTATCGAGTCTGATAAGACCATCAGTGACACGAGGCGCACCGCGCCTGGGTGCCGTGCCAGCCTCCCGAATGGGAAATTCTCCTTGGCTTACCATTTCAAGCAATTGCTCAGCCGTTGCAACAAAGTTCAACTGCAACTTATTTGGATATCTTGACTCCCCCAGGTTGGTATGCCGGGTGATGATTGCAATTGGACTTGCTGGTTTGGGCTGATCAGGAGCAAAAACTGGATAGGCGGAGATTCTGGTGGCATTTCCACTGAATTCAGAAAGCGTCGGGGCAACTACTGGCTTTCCACTCTCCCAGGCTTCATTGATAATTTTCAGCCAGTCAGTCCTGGCGATGCTGCCCGTGATATCTCGATAGAAGAGTGTGGCTGCCGTAGATGGACGAGCGTGTGCATAAACGTGTAGCTTCGTGCGCTTAGGAACCCACAGAACAAGGTCTGAAAAGGCAGCGTCCGCAATAAGCTGCCAATCAGCCATCAGGGTTCGGATCCACTGCTGGCTTAGTTGATTGTTTTCCTCCACTTTGGCGAGTTTACTCGCCCAATGCCGCAGTGATTTCTTGGGAGAGCTTCCTGATTCCCTGAAGAGCCTTGGACGCTCGATTCTGCAGGAGGAGTGGCTTGGTGCTCTGAAGCAGGCTATCGAATCCCTCATCCTCAACAATTTCGCCAGCCAAGGTGAGATTGGCAGTCTTACTTAGGACGCTGCGGATCTGGCCCTGCGGGTTGCGACCTAACACCGAGCTGCGCAACCGATTGGCTACCGGCCAAACCTCTCGTCCTACTTCCCGCAAATCAAACAAGAAGCGATTCAGACCAACTGGGTCGGAAAGAAACATTGCCAAAACCAAGTCCGCCTGTCCCAGCAAGAAAGCTGTTGCTTGATTTCGATCCCGTCCAGATTCTGCACAAAGCAAGCCCGTCTGGGTGTAGCTGGCCACATCCCAGACCAGGAAGTCAAAACGGTTGGAAAGTTTTTCGATCAGCGCCTGTAGAGCCTGTGGATCAATCTCTGACCAGCGAGTTTGAGACGGTATGCCCGTAATTACACTCAGGCCGCTACTGGAAAACCGCACCTCCTCTATCAGGCGGTCATATTCAGCCTGATCCAAACGGTCCTGCCTAATCAGTCTCAGGAACGCAGCTAATCCCCCGCTGTTTTGGGTTATGCCAAGCAGCGCTGCCACTGAGGGGTGATAGGTGTCGGCATCAATCAAGCAAACTCGCCAACCGTTATTGGAAAGTTCGAAACTCAGGTTGACAGCCAACGAAGTCTTGCCCGACCCTGCGGAACCCCAGCAGAGAATACTTTTAGCTGCAGTTGCTGTAGCGGGCAGCTCTATTTGATTGCGAAGATCTAAAGTCGTCATTTGACTGGCAACACAAAGACATCAAAGTCAGCGGCAAGTGCTGTGATTACCAGCATGGCCTGCTCCTTACCAACCAGCAATTCGACTTCAGGAATTTCCTCAGAAAACAGTCCTTCACCGTATTGAACGGCTGCCACCTCAGCAGTTGCCACCAGTTGTTGAGGTTGAAACTGACCCTCCACTTCAACAACTTGCCACACCGAAACCAAGGTCCCGGCGACCACCGAAGACGCGGGCTTGGTTGCGGGCAAAATTCGAATCGCGGTTTGGTTTTCAGAAAGTTGAGTTCCAAGCCTTGAAACCGGAATCAATTCCCCGGCCGGCACTGCTGAGCGAACCGCCAAATCGGCTGGTATTTCCCTCAAATAGTTACTTTCCAGTGGACCAAGATCTAGGTTCAAGAAATCGACATCTTGCGCCGTAAGTTGCTCACCCGGTACCAAGGCGCGTTTCGCTACCAGGTAAGTCGGTAGAGGCTTGTTGAGGGTGATGACAATAACCGCCAGGGCGGCTAGGCTCAGAATAAATATTGCGACTGTCCAAGGACTAATGCTTTTTCTGATGCGCATGCTCATTTTCTAGGCTCGCTCAAAAGTAGATCAGTCTCAGCTACTAATAGTCTTGCGATTGGAATCCACAGCACTCCGTCCTGCCCCGCTACGCGAAGCCACTGTCCCTCGACGTTCAATAACCATGCCGATTGGATTTCTGAGCCATTTGCTACCAGCAACTTAACGGGTTGTCGCTGGTCTCCTAAGATGCTTGCCAGCTGTTCCTGCATGGAGGATTGCACTTCAATCCCACTCACCTCGGTTATCGATTGGTTTGGAAAAAAGTAAATACGGTTGCCAGATCTGCCCAAGATGAAGTCTGAGGCGAGCCTTGCTTCGTCCAGGTTGTAAAGACGCCCCGGTGTGCGAAGCGCAATCCGGCCGAGCCCGTTAGCTAATCTTTTGGCTGCAAATTCCTCTTCAAGTTCTCTAATGATTTCCATGTGCCGATAAGAGCACAAGTTGCCGTATTCGAAGGAAAGTTATCCACAGCACGCAGTCGGGGACTATCCCGAATTTGCTAGCGGATAGATACTTTCTGCCACCTAAAGAGACGAGGGGGAAATGACAATTACTTCGCAGGTGGCAGATCAACCCGATCTGTCAAAGTTTTTCGCTGAAATATCCGCGGCCTATGTCGAGGTCTTAGCGGGCCTTCGCAGGCCTGAGCAGTTAGCTCGCTGGCTGAGCGACGGCGCCTACTACGACGTCTGCCAGCGCTATCGACGCGGGGCTAGGCAGCGACAGTTGACTGGCCTGGTTCAGCGCCCGGAGATTGTTCTTCGAAAAACGAAGACTTTTGAAACTGATGCCAATGCCTACCAGGGGGTAGTGCTGCTTCAGATTTCAGGTGCCATCAAAGCTATATCAATTCGGGCAGAGCTAATCCACGAAAGATATCGAATCACAGAAATTGTTCTGATTAATTCTTGAAGAAAGCAGATCCTTGGCCAGAGTTCTTTGGTGGCTGCTGGCTTGGGTCATTATTGTCTGTCCCCTGCTGCTGAACCTCCACGCCACCTTGCTCAGAAGGAGCAGAATAAGTCAGCTGCTGAGGCTGTTGCTGCGTGACATCCGGCACGGCCTGCTTGACTTCCAAATTGAACATCAGCTGCACGGCTTCTTCTCTAATAGCTGCCATCATCTCTTGGAACATGCCATAGCCCTCGCGCTGATACTCGACCAGCGGATCACGCTGAGCCATTGCTCGAAGGCCAATGCCTTCCTTGAGGTAGTCCATTTCGTAAAGATGATCGCGCCACTTGCGGTCAATCACCGAAAGCATTACTCGGCGCTCCAACTCTCGCATCAGCTGCTCACCGATTTCACTGGTTCTGCGTCCGTAGGCAATTCGAGCATCACTGGTGATTTCCTCAATCAGCCACTTGTTGCTCAGCTTCGCTGGAGAACCAACTTCAGCAATAACTTCATCGATCTCCAGCGAAATTGGGTAAATGGCTTTTAGCTGATTCCACAAAGACTGCAGATCCCAATCAACCGAACCGCCAAGAGTGTTTCGATTAATGTTGTCAGCGATTACCTCAGCTAAGAATGCGTCAAAAGTCTTGGAGATATCTTCGCCTTCAAGGATCTGGCGCCTGTCGGCGTAGATAGCCTCACGCTGGCGGTTCATCACATCGTCATACTTCAAGATGTTTTTGCGAATCTCAGCGTTACGAGCCTCCACCTGGGACTGCGCGGAAGCAATCGCCTTCGACACCATCTTGGATTCAATTGCTTGATCGTCCGGGACTGAAGAGCGGTTCATCAAAGCTGCTGCTGCCTGGGAATTGAATAGGCGCATCAAGTCATCAGTTAGCGATAGGTAGAAGCGAGACTCACCCGGATCCCCCTGGCGACCAGAACGACCGCGCAACTGGTTATCAATTCTTCGAGACTCGTGGCGCTCAGTTCCCAGAACGTAGAGACCACCCACGGCTAATACCTTTTCGGCTTCCTGGGCGACCTCAGCCTTCACACGATCGAAAACTTCATCCCATTTTGCTTCGTACTCTTCGGGATTTTCAGCTGGATCTAATCCCAGTTTCTGCATTTCCTGCACGGCCAAGAACTCCGCGTTTCCACCGAGCATGATGTCAGTTCCACGACCTGCCATGTTGGTTGCGACGGTGACGGCCCCATAGCGACCGGCTTGAGCAACAATGACGGCTTCGCGGGCATTGTTTTTAGCATTTAGAACTTCGTGGCGAACACCTGCTTTGGCTAGCAGCTTTGAGAGATACTCGCTCTTCTCAACCGAGGTGGTTCCAACCAAAATTGGCTGGCCTTTCTTGTGCCGATCCATGATGTCGGCCACCACCATCTTGAACTTCGCTTCTTCGTTTTTATAGATCAAATCCGACTGATCTTTACGAATCATTGGCTTGTTGGTTGGAATTGGAACAACCCCAAGCTGATAGGTGGACATAAATTCAGCTGCTTCAGTCTCAGCGGTTCCAGTCATACCGCTGAGCTTGTTGTAAAGCCTGAAATAGTTCTGCAAGGTAATTGATGCAAGAGTTTGATTCTCAGCCTTGATGGCAACGTTCTCTTTAGCTTCGATAGCTTGGTGAAGACCCTCGTTATATCTGCGACCAGGAAGAATTCGACCGGTGTGTTCGTCAACAATCAAGACCTCGCCGTTGGTGACAACGTAATCGCGGTCGCGCCTAAAGAGTTCCTTTGCTCGAACTGAGTTGTTTAGGAATGAAATTAGCGGAGTATTGGCTGTTTCGTAGAGATTATTGATGCCCAGGTAGTCTTCAACCTTGTCGATTCCAGATTCCAAGACCGCAACAGTTCTCTTCTTCTCGTCAACCTCATAGTCTTCGTCGATTTTCAAGGTTTGAACTAGTTTTGCAAAGACGCTGAACCAGCGATTTACGTCTGCGCTGGCTGGACCAGAAATAATTAGTGGAGTTCTAGCCTCATCAATCAAAATTGAGTCAACCTCATCAACTACTGCAAAATAATGTCCGCGCTGGACCAGGTCTTGCTTAGTGAGGGCCATGTTGTCGCGCAGATAGTCAAAGCCGAACTCGTTATTGGTTCCGTATGTGATGTCGCAGGCATACTGCGTTCTTCTAAATTCCGGATCCTGACCGGTCAAGATGCAGCCAATAGTCATACCCAACGCGCGGTAAATTCTGCCCATCAACTCTGACTGATAGCCAGCCAAAAAGTCATTCACTGTTACAACGTGCACACCTCTACCAGGAATGGCGTTGAGATAGGCAGCTAGGGTCGCAACCAGTGTCTTACCTTCACCGGTTTTCATTTCAGCAATATTTCCAAGGTGAAGTGCTGCTCCACCCATGATCTGAACGTCAAAGTGCCTAAGGCCCAGAGTCCTTACAGAAGCTTCTCTGACTGCAGCAAATGCTTCGGGTAACAGTTCGTCCAGAGTCTCACCATTGGCAAAACGCTCGCGCAGAGTTCTGGTCTCCCCCTTCAGCTCTTCGTCGGAGAGCTGTTGGTAGTGGGGCTCAAGAGCATTTACCTCTTTAGCGATTGATTCAAGCTTTCGAAGAAGTCTGCCCTCGCCTGCGCGCAAGAGGCTATCGAGAATGGAAGCCAAGTAATACTCCTTAGTAACGGGGTAATTCTAGTCGCGGCAGCTGGCTAGTCACCCAGACTAATAACCCCGTAACTGTAGCCCTTTCGCCTATAAACAACAGCCGCCGAATCGGTCTCTGAGTCGTGGTACAGGTAGAAATCATGACCTACCAGTTCCATCTGATCGACCGCCTCTAGGGCCGTCATTGGGACTTTTTTGAAGATCTTCTTACGAACCACTAAACCCTTTGACTCCTCAACTATCGGAATCTCCCCGGTTAGCACCTCATAGTCAACAGGAGTGATGTCGAGTTTTGAAAAGTTAGAAGCTGTTAGTTCGCTAGCTCCAAGATTTTTATGTCCGCCTCCCCTGTGAACTTTTTGGCGATCTGAATATCTTCTTAGCCTCTGCACTAGTTTTTGGAAGGCTATGTCAAAAGCCGAAAATTTATCGGATGCCTTAGCCTCTGCGCGAACAACATGGCCGGGTTCAAAAACTGTCAGCTCAACTGCATCTTCTTGGCCCGAACTTCGATTGTGATCAAAGCGAGTGACTTTTATGTTCATTTCTTCCGGGCGATGAGCAAATTGCTCGACTTTGCCGGCTTTCTCGGAAACGTACTCTTTGAATCGATCTGAAATACTGAGGTTTTTTGCAGTGAATCTAATTTCCATTTTTACCTCCGCTCAGGGCATGCCCCTGAATCCAAACTACGCCCAATTGCTTAGCTGTCAAACCGAAATCCAAACCTCCTAGCCAATACGCAGGAAGCAACTACCTGATAGCCAGCTGCCTCCAATGCCCTGCGCATCTCAAGCAGCGTGGCTCCGGTGGTGGCAACATCGTCAACCAAAAGAACCCTGCCTCTTCCCGGTTTGGCTTGAAATGCCCGAGAGGTATTCACAAGACGATCGGGCATAGATAGTCGACGCTGGTCACTTATCTTTCTAGTCTTGCCAAGGAATACTCGTCTGTATTTGGATAGCGCAGTCTTGCGAACCAAGCGCTCAATTGGCACAAAACCTCGCCGTCGATAATTGCCCTGATTTCTTGGAGGCAACGCGTAACAATCAAAACTCTCATGCCGAGCAACTTCCAGAATGAGCGAGTGCAGTAGCGATGCCAAGACACTCTCTAGTGCCATGCGGCTTTTGTCCTTATAGCTCTTCATAATCAGTTCAAAATCACCCGTCAGCTCATTTGAGTAGTAGAGATTCGGAAAAGCACCCCTATCAAGTTGAAAGCCAGGTTGCGGTAAGCATTCACTGCAAAGAGGCTTGGGTAAGCGACAACAAACCACGCACGGCGAGGGCAGTAGAAAGTCGAGCAGCATGGGAGAAGTTTGAAGGAAAGCAGACTTTAGTGGGGATCCCTAGTTACTTATGTGAATAAGTCCTAGCGACCACTAGATATGTCAATAACATCGGTTTGAATGCGCTGCCAGGTGTTGCCCGAGAGAATCCAAACCTCACCAGCCTCAGATAGGAGATAGCTATCGATTACAGCAAAGCCCGCCTCAACCACTGACCCAGTGACCAATGGAGCAGTTCTCTGCTTTCTTGGGCCGCTGATTGGGTAGTCATAAATGCTGCCGGTTCCACTGGCGGTTTTTGAGAGAACTCTCAAAACGGTTGATTGCTGCCAGGAGACCGAGGCAACCCCGACTGCCTCCGGCTCAGTGAAGAGATTTCCAGTTAGACGAAGTGGCACTCCTTGTTGATTTCTAACAATGCCAAACATTCGGATGGACTGACCAGAGTCCGAGACCAGAACGGCTAGTCGCGCTCCCTCTGGAGAGACTGCTGCACTGATGACATTTCCTGTAAACGGCAAAGGCAGTTCAAATCTATTGTCGGAACTGTCGATAATTTCTACGCTATTTGAGGTGGTGCCCCTGAACACCCAGGTGTGTCCAAACAGATCAGTCTGCATATCTGAAACCAAATTGGTTGGAGAAATTCGCGACCGGGAGAAGTTATCTCCTTGCTGAATGAGTCGATAGATGCCGGTGGAGGCCGCAACAACTAATTGGCTTCCCTCAGCAGCGACTGCCAAGCGAGAAAGACTCAGCGAGGAAAGTGCATCTTCGGTTCCGAGCAGTGGCCCAGCCTCGGATCCGCTAAGCCTTGTAATTCCCGTTGTTGTGAGAGCAAATGTAGAGGAAGCAGGGATAGCGGGAATCTCTGCTGCTGTGATGGATTGCTCGGCGCCTGCAATAAGGACCGAAACGTCGACTATGCCTGGAAGCTGCAGCAGGGTGCTTCGCAATTGAGTAAGAAGCAACCCACGTTGACGATTATCGGCAGCCAATGCGGTGGCATCAAGGTCCACAAGGGCCTTACCCTCCTGAACCAAGACGGCATTGACCTGCAATTTCGTGCCCGCCGGTATCGCCGACAGCACAGATTCGCTGAGCCAGGCAGCTGGTCCATTGAGTAGTGCATTTACCAATTGAGTTGCCGTCGAAGCTCGCTTGGGGAACCACCGAACATCCGGCACTAACTGCGAAGCCGTGGAGTCAAGGAAATAAATCGGGAATTGAGAGAAGACAACTTCGAATACCGGCACAGTTACAACAGTCAAATTTGGAGCGCTAGATATTCGCCACTCTCCGTTTTCCTGCGCTAAACGAAAGCGAAGATCAGTAGTGGCAGGTGCGATGTTTTCATACGAACCATCTTGGTTTACCTTGGCGCCAACTAAAACGCTGACAACCTGGACCGCATCGCTGGCCGACTGCAAATCATAAGCACCCACCCGAATTAGAGTCTGCTCCCCCGGCCGCCATCGCGATGCAAAACCATCTGTTAGATATTCCCGGGCAACTTGGTAGTCATTCTGCGGACCAGTTCCAGCGGAGAGAAAACCGGAGACTATTTCACTTGGACTTGCGCCAGGTAGTGGTGAAGCTGGTGAGTAGAAGGAAAGCTCTTGCTGATCCGGTGTTGAGAGCTCTGGGCCAATTTCAATGTTCAGATTACTAGGCAAACTTGCGCAGCCGCTAAGCACAATGACTGAAAGAACTAATGCAATTTTCCGCACTATGCCTCCAGCCCTCTAGGGGGAAGCGGTAGCGGCGAATTGGCAATTACCGCATCTCGCGATTTTGGAAGTGTCAACCTGAAACTCGTGCCAACTTTCGGCTTTGACCAAACCTGCAACCAGCCTCGATGCAAAGCAGAATCCTCTTTTGAAATAGCCAAACCGAGACCCGTACCGCCGACAGAACGCTGACGAGCAGGGTCGGCTCTCCAGAATCGATCAAAAACTCGGTCAAGTTCATTGCGACTCATTCCAACTCCGCGATCTGTTACGCAGATGGCAACCGCCTGAGCATTCTCGGCAATTTCAACACTGACATCTTTGCCCCCTCCATGCTCAATTGCATTGGAAAGCAGGTTGCGAAGCAGCCGCTCAATCCTTCTTGCGTCTATCTCCGCGCGAACCGGCTCCTGGGGCGCCAGCAGATCGAGGCTGGTGTTCCGATCCTTAGCAAGAGGCTCAATAGATTTAATTGCTGCTGCTGCCACAGATTTGACATCGTGCAGTTCAAATTCAGGCACGATGGCACCAGCGTCGTATCGAGAGATTTCAAGCAGATCACTGAGCAGCCGATCGAAGCGCTCAATCTGATCTTGCAACAATTCAGCCGAGCGTGACAGGGAAGGCTCCAACTTAGAACGATTGCTAAACAGCACCTCTCCTGCCAGCTTGATAGTGGTCATGGGTGTGCGCAGCTCGTGTGAAACATCGGAAACAAATCGTCTCTGTATTCTTGACAGCGCATCAAGTCTTTCGATCTGTGTCTGCAGGCTGGTTGCCATCTTGTTGAACGAACTGGCAAGTGTCGCCAGAATGTCCTGACCCGTTTCAGGTAAGCGCTTATCCAGTTTGCCTTCAGAGATTTCTCGTGCCGCCTCGGCTGCTTCCTCAACGGGAGCAACCAGTCTTCTGGTCACAAAGAAACTCGCTGCTGCAATCAAGGCAAGCAAGAAAAAGCCACCAATCGCAAGCGCGTTCTGCACCAGCTCGAGTGCTCTTTGTTCAGCCGAGAGGTTATAAACCAGGTAGAGCTCAAAGTTGCCGGCGATTGGAATGGCGATGGGTGTTCCGACCGTGATACCCGGAACTGTCGTTAAATCTGAACTTAGTGAAACAGGAGTGTAGGTGAGTCGACCAGGCGCCTCTCGAACCTCCTGACGAAGCTGATCTGGGATTGCTTGCAAATCTAGATTTTGAGAGATCGGTGACTGAAAGAGATGGAGTTGACCCTGTCCCGGTGATCTCAAGAGAGCGACCTGTCGCGGGGCTGAACCTCCAGAAATTTCTAGGGAGGGAACCACTGAATTTAGAAGAGTTTGCAAGGCAGTTTCGTCGGTTAGAGAACTAGCCGCAATTGTTGTCTGAACCGAATCAACCGCTCGCTCAGTTTCGGTCAGAACTTGGCTGAGGCGATTTTGATAAAAGCTATTAGCAAGAGAGTATGAAAGAAAGCTTCCAATGATGGCGACGGAGATGCCGCCGAGGAAGAAAGTGGTCAGCACTGCACGAGCAGTTAGCGACTTACGAAATAAAGAAATCACTGAGAGTCAGAGCCAGCTCGATATCCGTGACCGCGAACTGTCATCACAATCTTGGGGTTTTCAGGATCTTCTTCAATCTTCGAGCGAAGTCGCTGAACGTGGACGTTGACGAGCCTCGTGTCTGCCTTGTACTGGTATCCCCAAACTTGCTCCAAAAGCATTTCACGACTGAATACTTGCTGCGGCTTGACGGCCAAGGTGTGCAGCAACTTAAACTCCAGTGGGGTTAGCGATAGCAGTTGAGTGCCCCGCTTTACTTCGAAAGTTTTTGGATCAAGCGACAAAGGTCCAATTTGGACAGTGCCGGTCTCGTCGGAAATGGGACGAAGCCTGGCGCGGATTCGCGCTACCAGTTCGGCGCCGTTGTGAGGCTTGACGACGTAATCATCAGCTCCAGCTTCCAAGCCAGCAACAACATCATCCGTGTCACCTTTAGCAGTAAGCATCACAATCGGAACACCAGAGAAAGCACGTATTGACCTACAAACTTCAATTCCACTTTGCCCTGGCAACATGATGTCCAGTAAAACTAAGTCTGGATTCTGCTCCCTGAAAACATCAACCGCGGAAAGTCCATCACTGGCAAAAACAGGTGAGTAGCCACTGGCGGACAGTACTAGGCCGACCATTTCGCGCAGAGCATCATCATCGTCAACCACCAGAATCCTGTGTGACATGACACCTCCCGTTGGCGCTAATTGGCCTGAGACAAATTTAGCTGTTTCGAATTGCCGCAACAGCCCTGTCTGTGATTTCCCTCATCAGATCCTCGTTATTGGACTCCACGTTCAGCCGAAGTAGCGGCTCAGTATTAGAGGGCCTGATGTTTGCCCACCACCAGGCTGCTTTATCCCCGCCAAAGAAGGTGGTCCCATCAAACTCCTCTTCATTGGCAGCACCAAGGCTTTGGCGCACTCGCGCCAGCGCCGCCGGGCGGTCAGTGACGGTGGAGTTGATTTCACCAGAAGCGAAGTAAGGGGTGGTCCTGGCAGCTAGCTCTGACATCGGCAACTGCCCCATGCCCAGCTCGCTAATTACGTGCATGGCGGCCAACATTCCATTGTCAGCTCCCCAGAAGTCTCTGAAGTAGTAGTGGGCAGAGTGTTCTCCACCAAAGACTGCTCCAGTCTCAGCCATCTTGTCTTTGATCAAGGAGTGACCGACCTTTGTCTTCACGGCAGTAGCGCCACTGCGTTCAATCTCTTCACTAACGAACTTGGAAGTCAGCAGGTTGTGGAGCACAACAATTTTCTGCTCGCCGAGTTTTCTGACTCTTTCTATCTCACGCTTTGAAACAATTGCTGCAACTGATGAGGGGTTAACTGCATTGCCCTTCTCATCAACTACAAAACAGCGATCCGCATCACCATCAAAAGCAAGACCAAGATCAGCCTGAACAGCAAGAACTTTTTCCTGTAGGTCTACCAGGTTCTTGGGCTCTAGAGGATTAGCTTCGTGATTTGGAAACGTGCCGTCCAATTCGAAATACAAATCAACCAACTCAATGTTTGGATTACTGCCAAGCACAGCTGGGACAGTGAGTCCACCCATTCCATTCGCAGCGTCAACCACAATCTTGAGTTTTCTAATTTTGCTCAAGTCGACCAGCTCGTTCAGATAATTGGCATAGTCGGTAATGACACTCAGTTCCCTAGTCTTACCAGGTTGCGGAGACTGAGTTAATCCATCCTCTAGAAATACTTTTGCGCGATCTCGAATTTTTGCCAGACCAGTATCCAAACTGATGCCCCTGGCACCAGCGCGCGAAAACTTGATGCCGTTATAGCTAGCAGGATTGTGCGAAGCGGTGAACATGGCTGCGGGCAGGTTAAGTTTTCCAGATGCGAAATAACTCATATCGGTTGAGCAAAGCCCGATCATGACGGCATGTGCTCCGCGCTGATTTGCCCCGTCGGCAAATGCCTTGGCAAACCCGGGCGAGGAATCTCTCATGTCGTGGCCAACGACTAATTCCTGACCAGACAACTCCAGCTCATCAGCAAAGGCTGCGCCAAAGCACCGAACTATTTCTTCAGTCAGCTCGGTCCCCACCAAACCGCGAACATCGTAGGTTTTGACGAACTTATCGAAATCGACCAAAAATCACCCTCACCGCAATTGACACCCAAGAATACAATGCCCTCATGGCAGCCATCAGTCGAGATCGTCACGGTCGCGGCATGCGCAGGCCGCTACCCTCAAAACTCTTCAAACCCGGCACCAGAACCGAGTTATTCCACCTGGTTGTTGAGCAAACCTGCGAATATCTCCGATCCGAGTTTCCAGAACTGGCGGAGTTGAAATGGCGGATTGAGGAAGTGCCTGAAATCGACAGAGGGGAACCACTCACCCGCTACTCATCCCGAAAGTCCAGCATGACCATAGTGCTGTATCGAATTCCAATCGAAAGACTCTCATTCAGGGGAGCAGACCTCAGAGCACAAATCGAACAATCTGTAATTACAGCCGCCGCCGAACTTATTGATCGCGACCCCTGGGAACTAATTCACCCGAGCTAGCGGACGAAGACGCTTAGCGACTGACCGGGGTTGGCATTTTCACTGGGATTAATAACTGCATAGCCGCTGGTGCTTTTCAGCTGAAGCGCTGCCATAAATTCCCCAGATGACTGCAGTGAAAGCCTGCTGCCGGTGACGGGCAAAAACTCAATGCCATTGGCAGCTAATCTCACAACAGTCGACTCCACTCCTACCGATGAGCGCACAGCAAGGTTGATTTCAATTGGTGTCGAACCTGGATTGATGAGCGCAATCTCTGAGTCAATTGCCGGGATTGGCAAATAGAGGTTGCTAAATCTCTCCAGTGGCGAGATCCACTGGTAATCCAGTGGACTCAAAGATGGATTCAAGACACTTGCCAACACTGGCTCGTTGCTCTCGATTTCAATTGCGTAATCATTGGTTTCTAGATCCGGTTCTAACTCAAATAGCTCGCCGGAGGCCAAACTAAATTCCTGGGTCAGAGTTCTGGTGGAGGCTGAGTGATAGGTGACAGAAACATTGGCAGCGCCAAGCGGGGCAAAAATGCGCAGTCGAGGTCTTTCATACCCTTCCGCCAAAATTCTTAGCGGTCCCAGCCACAAATTCTCACTAGCTTCACGGATTGCCGTATCAAGTGAGACGCCAAGCGAATTCAATCCATCGCTGTAACGATGCTGCATAGCAACCACGAGACCGGCTCCCCCAGATTCGAAGTAAACCGCATAACTGGGTTCTACCCCAACCAATGCCGCAAGGCTAATCAGCTCCTCGCGAAGCGGACCAATTACAAATCGCTCAGTAATTACTTTTCCGCCAAAGTGAACTTCAACCAGCAGCTGAGTATCAACATTGTTGGGGTTGGCAGCAATCAACACAGTTTCTTTGCCAGCCCCACCATCTCCCGATACGAACCAACCATTTGTTTTTGGCTGTTCGCAATAGCCAGCTGACAGTCCACTCGCTCGAGGCTGGTCCACAACCTGGTACTGGATGGCGCTGAGTAATTCAGTTGATTGATTCTCGCCCTCAGCACTGAGGCTAATAAAACTCTCTGCACTGCTTGGATAACTTGCTTCAGCGCTTGATCTAGTTTTCAGCGTCGCAACTCCGACTCGCTCAATCTTTCCGATCTCTGTTCCACTGCGTCCGGCAACCTCCACGAACGATCCAGCGCAGGCAATCGTCAGCGGCAGCGGATTCACATCAACCGCAAACTCGCTGCTGGGAGCAGCTGTCAGTGCACTGGTGCCGGGAATTAGATAAGCGGCAACCAACAAAGCCAGGCCGACTACACCAGCTAGAGCTCGGGCAAGTGGCTTCATTTCACTGCCTTCCTTCTATATCCGCGAATCACCGCAGGAGTTGGAATCAGTAGCAATCCAAAGAGCGCCAAGCTGGCCAGTTGCCAATTTCTATTGTTGGCTGAAATCTCAACTACAGGCTCATTGCGCTCACTGGTTACCCGGAACAAAGAGCCGAATGAGCTCTCACCGGCAATCTGGAAATACTCCATACCGCTGACAGAGGCCTTGGTGGAAAGCGCCTGCGGATCAGAGCCAACGACGAGAACAAAATCAATTCCGAGATCAGCCAGCAGTGTTCCTACCGCCGCTGGATTGGCAGCCACCAACTGCGCAGTCAACTCAGCAAGTGGCTGCTTTATTGAAGACTCCGCACCAAGCGCAGAATAAAGAACTGACCGCTCATCAGCGCTTCGACCATCTCCCCAAACTAAATCGACATTCAACGCCTGCTCGAAGCTAATTACCAGCGTTCTGGTCGAAGGCTCCGCGTCAGCCTGCGCAACCACCAATGCCGGAGCCGACAAATCCTCAACCTGCAGCGGCCGAGTTGCCATCGCTCCAAAGACAACACCACTGGCTGCCAATCCAACTGACAGGCCAGCGGCAATAGCCAGCTTGATCTGTCGCTTTTTGATTTTTTGAATGACCTCAACCAGCAGCAGCACTGTCCCCAGCGCCAGCAATGACGAAATTTCGGCGAATGAGAATCCAAGCAGACGATCTGCCCCGATCAGAACTGCACTGGAAACAGCAACGGCCAGTGCGAGCAAACCTCTTCCTAGTGCAGCGGAAATTACAACTAGCAATCCCAAGACGGCGACATACCAAAGCAAATAATCTGGCAATTCTGAGCGATTAGAACTCGTGAGTGCAAACAGCGCTAGGTCAGTGGAACTGGTTGCAAAAAACCAAGGTGCCAGCAGCGCAATTCCAGGTAGTAAAGAGATAAGAAGTGCAAACGCTCTGCCGAGATTAGCCAACGCCAGCGAAATCACAGTCAAGCCAAGCAAGACAAAAACCACCGGGTTGGCAATTCCAACCAGCGCAAGACTCAAACCAGCCAACGCTCCCCAACGCAAGCTCCTGGCTGAATTGAACGCGCCCTTGGTCTTCAGAAGAAAATAGACACTTAGCGGAGTAAAGATTACAACCACCAGTTCTACCACCGCAGCTGCCCCCTGCAGAATTAGCAAAGCTGGACTGAGGGCATAGCTGATTGCTGCAAGATTGCGCAGCCAGGGACGCTGCGTGAACTGCCCCAGTAGCAGCCAGGCAGCTACGAAAGCGAGCGACGAAGAAAGAAAAACAAACCAATTAAGGGTTAGCGATGGCGAGGCGGGCACGGAGGCAATCAACGCATAAAACCAGTTAAAGGGATCGGCCGGGAAGGAAACGCCATCTAAATACTGAACCTCATCCACTGCGGTCGCCGCCCAGATGCTCTCAAAGCTTCGACCAATTGGAGATCCAACACCTGACAAGGCCGCCAGTGGCAAACTACCCAGCGCAAG
>JACCDK010321088.1_pt1 | contig 19917 bp, 15 predicted proteins | sample 7445871 | NCBI WGS metagenome assembly JACCDK01 (sample SAMN15323436, study PRJNA562643) | freshwater metagenome | isolation source: river surface water | place: USA:Blue River Watershed | collected 2017-08-15
CTTGATCGCAAGTGACAAGCCAGCCAAAGAGCGTTTGCAGAGCCCAGAAGACCGCGAGCGTTTCGATGACACCACCAAGTGCATCTTGTGTGCGGCTTGCACCAGCTCTTGCCCAGTGTTCTGGACAGACGGTCAGTACTTCGGACCAGCTGCAATCGTCAACGCCCACCGCTTCATCTTTGACTCACGCGATGAGGCAGCTGAGGTTCGCCTAGACATCTTGAACGATAAAGAAGGTGTGTGGCGTTGCCGCACCACCTTCAACTGCACCGAGGCTTGCCCGCGTGGCATCCAGGTGACAAAGGCTATTGCGGAGGTGAAACAGGCCATTTTGCGCGGTCGCGCATAAATGACCTGTTTCGCCGAACCGGCGCGAGAAGCGAAGTTATCGCTTCGAGCACCGAACCTTTAAGCCCGAGCTTTCGGAACCCGAAGGCGCGATTTATTTTTCTGATTGGTTAGGTTTAAACCATGAGCGAGCAAATCAACTGTCAGTCAGATAAAACCAACGTCACCGAGGTGCCAGCCGGCATCACTAGACGGTCAGCACTAACCGCGTTTGCGGCAGCGCTAGCGTTTGTGGGTTTGAGCTCAGCCTCAGAGTCGGCATATGCTGAAGCCAAGACATACAAGATCTGCAAGACCACCGATGTCAAAATCGGCAGCGCTCGTTTGTTCTCGGTTGGCGGTCGCGGAATCGTGGTGACCCAACCTAAGAAGGGTGTGTTCAGGGCTTTCAATGGCGTTTGCACTCACCAGGGCGCACCTCTTGCTGCAAAAGCAGGCGCGGTGAGAACCGTAAGCGGTTCAATGATTTGCCCACAGCACAGCGCTGGCTTCGACACAAATACCGGAGCGGTAACCCGTGGCCCTGCGTCTTCACCGCTTAGCAAGATTGCAATTAAAGTTTCTGGAACCCAGGTTTCTGTTTCGTTCTAAGCCGACCAGCGCGAGTCTAAACTTGCGACTATGGCCGTCAAAATAATTTCAGTAAACGTCAACGGCGTTCGCGCTGCATTTCGAAATGGAATGCCAGAGTGGCTTCGTCAGGCACAGCCCGACATTCTTGCGCTTCAAGAAGTTCGCGCCGAGACAGAAGACCTGGTTCGTCTGTTCAATGAGTTTCAGTCAGAGCATGGTGGCCCCGAATGGCACATCTTGCATGACAATGCGACTGCAAAAGGTCGTGCTGGTGTTGCGGTGCTAAGCAGAATTCCTGCGGTTGCCAGCCGAACTGAACTCGGCCCAAAAAACTTCGACAGCGCGGGTCGCTGGCTCGAAGCTGACTTCAATGTGAACGGCAAACTTCTCACCGTCATCAGCACATACGTGCACTCAGGCGAAGTTGGCACTGCAAAGCAAGACGAGAAATATAAGTTTCTAGAAGCGATGAAGAAGCGCATGGCCCAGCTTGTGACGGCCGAGGCCCACACGGTCGTGCTCGGCGATCTCAACGTTGGTCACACCGAACTCGACATCAAGAATTGGAAGGGCAATCTCAAGAACGCCGGATTCTTGCCAGAAGAGCGCGCCTATTTCGACACCCTAATGAACAAACAGGGATGGGTCGATGTTGGCCGAGCTGCGCATCCGGGTGTTGACGGGCCTTACACGTGGTGGTCAAACCGCGGACAGGCATTCGACACCAACACCGGCTGGCGCATCGACTATCACCTGGCAACACCAAAACTCGCGGCTGTTGCTCGTGATTACTCGGTGCACAAGGCCGCTAGCTATGCAGAGCGCTGGAGCGACCACGCCCCCGTTGCCGTTGACTACGACATTTAGAATTGACCAATGACTAACAAGCCCAACCTTCTAAGCGGAATGCAGCCGTCTGCCGGCTCACTTCACCTCGGCAACTACCTTGGTGCGCTGGTCAACTGGGCTCAGATGCAAGACGACTACAACGCTTTCTATTGCATCGTCGACCTGCACGCAATCACCGTGCCGCAAGACCCGAACGAACTTCGCGCAAACACTCGCCGCACAGCTGCGCAGTACCTTGCTGCCGGAATCGACAGCGAAAAGTCAGCGCTCTTCGTGCAGTCGCATGTTCCGGCTCACGCGCAGTTGGCTTGGGTGCTTCAGTGCATCACCGGCATGGGCGAAGCCGGCCGCATGACCCAGTTCAAAGACAAGTCACAAAAGAGCGGCGTCGACTCGGCTTCGGTTGGTCTTTACACTTACCCGATTTTGCAGGCTGCTGACATTTTGCTTTATCAGCCAAAGGCTGTTCCGGTTGGCGAAGACCAGCGTCAGCACATCGAGCTAACTCGCGATCTTGCGATTCGCTTCAACGGTCGTTTCGGTGAAACTTTTGTAATTCCTGAGGCTGTGATTCTCAAAGAGACCGCCAAGATTTATGACCTGCAAAACCCAACCGCCAAGATGTCAAAGTCGGGCGACCCTAAGGGCTTGGTCAATCTCATGGATGACAGTGCAGCGATCGTCAAGAAGTTCAAGACGGCCGTGACCGACACCGATGGTGAGATTCGTTTTGACCGCGAAGCAAAGCCTGGCGTGAGCAACCTGCTCGGCATCTACTCTGCCGTTACCGGTGAAACCATTCGCTCGCTCGAAGAGCGTTTTGCCGGAGCAGGCTATGGAGCGCTAAAAGGTGAGCTTGCCGACGTGGTTGTTGCTCACATCGAACCGATTCGCAACCGTGCCGAAGAGCTGCTTTCAGACCCGGCCGAACTAGATCGCCTATTGGCTGTCGGCGCTGCCCGTGCCAACGAACAGGCAGAAAAGACCCTGAAGGCCGTCTATGACGCCGTCGGGTTCATTGCCGCACGCTAGGTCGCCCATCCGTGGCCCGCATCGGGCCTGCATGCCAGAAATAATGTGGCAACCAGCCCTGTTTAGTGTGAAGATAGACAAGCAACAAAGTTCTTCGGGGTCAGTGAAAATCTGAGCCGGCGGTATAGCCCGCGACCCGACGAGCCAGATCAAAAGTGCGCAAGCGCTGCGGCTGGTTCGGCGGTTGATTTGGTGAAATTCCAGAGCCGACGGTTAAAGTCCGGATGGGAGAAGAACAGAGTCGCTGCTCGTGCGCGTTTTGCGTTGGCAGCGTCTGGCTTTTTGCCGCAAGCCCCGAAGTTCACTGTTGCAACAGAAGAACACGGATGGCACATGGACCAATTTGAAACCGCGATGAGCGTAGCGCTTGAGCTAGCCACACGCGGGCCAGAGTTCGGTGCGAACCCTCAGGTCGGTGCCGTGATTCTCGATGCCGCTGGCGAAATTGCTGCAGAGGGTTGGCACGAAGGCGCTGGCACTGCACACGCAGAGGTCATGGCGCTTCGCAATCTTCGCGAAAAACTTTCACTCGCTGCAGATGCAGCGCTGCCAGCTGGCTTCACAGCTGTTGTAACTCTTGAACCTTGCAACCACACCGGCAAGACCGGGCCGTGCGCAGATGCGCTGATCGCAGCTGGCATTTCACGTGTGGTCTTTGCGGCGAACGACCCTGGCGACGAGTCAGCAGGCGGTGCCGAGAAACTTGCTCGCGCTGGCGTCGAAGTTATCGAAGGCATTCTCGAAGAAGAAGCCGAAGAGCTGATTCACATCTGGAAGACCGCGACAAAGAACGAACGCGTTTTTGTAACCATCAAGTGGGCATCGACTCTCGATGGTCGCACTGCTGCAAACGACGGCACTTCAAAATGGATCAGCGGCGAAGACGCCCGCTTCGACGTTCATTCACGTCGCTCACGAATCGACGCAATTGCGGTTGGCACTAACACTGTCGAAATTGACGACCCAGAACTAACCGCTCGCACGCCAGACGGCGCACTATACGAGCACCAGCCACTGCGGGTTGTGATTGGCAAACGCCCACTGGCTGCCGACAAACGAGTCTTCAACAATGCCGCCGAAACCGAGCGCTTCGAGACCCACGATCTTGAGCAAATTACCCGTGACCTGTATGCCCGTGGCCTGCGCCACCTATGGGTCGAGGGCGGCGCAGAGCTCGCCAGTGCCTTTATTCGCGCGGGTTTGGCAGACCAGCTGCTGGTTTATCTGACCCCTACCCTGCTGGGTGGCGAGCGCCTAGCGCTGCGCGACCTAGGCATCGAAACCATGGCCGACATCAGCCGCTGGCAGTTTGATGAGGTCGAACTTCTTGGCGAAGACCTATTGATAACGGCAAGCCCGGCGAAAACAGAGGAGAAAAACTAATGTTCACCGGAATCATCGAAGAGCTTGGTCACGTAAAGGCTATTGAGCAGCAAGCCGATGCCGTGCGTCTAACCATCGAAGGGCCAATTGCAGTCAGCGATGTCAAGCGAGGTGACTCGATTGCCGTTAGCGGCACCTGCCTGACCGCAGTTGAGTTTGACGAAAGCACCTTTACTGCAGACGTGATGAAAGAAACTCTCGACCGCACTTCGCTAAGCGAACTGAAAGTTGGCGACGCCGTGAACCTCGAGCGCGCTATGACAGCTGCAACTCGCTTTGGCGGTCACGTTGTGCAGGGCCACGTTGACGGCGTTGGCAAAATCATCTCTCGCGAACCAAGCGAGAACTGGGAATGGCTTCGCGTTAGCATTCCAGCTGAACTTATGAAATACATCGTGCTAAAAGGCTCGATCACAATTGACGGAGTTTCACTAACCGTCAACGAGGTCGGCGACGACTTCATCGGGCTAAGCCTGATTCCAGAAACCTTGGCACTAACCACTCTTGGCAGCAAGCAGGTTGGCGCAAAAGTAAACGTCGAGGCAGACGTTATGGCAAAGCACATCGAACGACTTCTCGAAGCAAGGAATAAATAATGCAACTATCAACAATTGACGACGCTCTAGCAGCGTTGCGCGAGGGCAAGCCTGTATTGGTTGCAGACGCAGCCGATCGCGAGAACGAAGGCGATGCGATCATCGCGGCCGAACTCGTCAACCCAGAGTGGATGGCCTGGATCGTGCGCAACACCACCGGCTACCTTTGTGTGCCGATGGAAGAGTCTCGCGCAAACGACCTTGACCTGCCGTTGATGACCACCAATAACAAAGACCCGCACGGCACCAGTTACACGATCACCGTAGATGCCAGCAACCGCAAGGCAACCGGCGTCAGCGCCGAAGAGCGTGCGAACACTGCAAACGTGCTCGCCCACCCAGAATCTAACCCTGAGTCGCTCATGCGCCCTGGCCACATGGTTCCGTTGCGTGCCCACCCAGCCGGTGTTCTAGGCCGTGCCGGCCACACCGAGGCAACCGTCGACCTGCTCAAACTTGCCGGGCTAACCCCGGTTGGCGTTATTGGCGAGATGGTCAGCGAAGACGGCTCGATGATGCGCTTGCCAGAACTCATCGAAGTCGGTGCTCGCGAGAACCTGCCAGTGATCTCAATCGAACAGATTGTTGACTACCTAAACACTCACGAGATTGTTCACGTTGATAACCCAAACAACCGCATTCGTTTAGATGCCGTTGCAAAGCTGCCGACTATCCATGGCAATTTCACCGTTCGCGGTTACTACGACATCAAGACCACCGCCGACCACGTTGCCATCATCGCCGGCAACCCAACCGGTGAGAACGTTTTGATTCGCATGCACAGCGAGTGCATCACCGGTGAAGCGTTTGGCTCACTCAAGTGTGAGTGTGGCCCACAGCTCGACTATGCACTCGACCAGATTGCGAACGACCCTAACGGCGGCATCGTGATTTATCTTCGCGGTCAAGAGGGTCGCGGCATCGGCTTGCTAAACAAGCTTCGCGCTTATTCATTGCAAGACCAGGGCTATGACACCGTCGATGCAAACCTCGCCCTTGGCTTGCCAAGCGAAAACCGCGAGTATGGCGCAGCCGTTGCAATCTTGCGCGACATGGGCGTGCACAGCGTTCGCCTTATGACAAACAACCCTGCAAAGAGCGGGTTCTTGATCAACGCAGGAATTCCGGTGAACGAGTATGTTCCGATTTTGGTTGGTCAGGCTCTCGAAAACGCGGGCTACCTCGAGACCAAGCGTGCTCGCATGGGGCACATGATTCCAGGAGAACAGTAATGGCAGGCGGAGCACCAAAACTAACCGTTGACGCAAGCGGCCTTCAGGTGGCCGTGCTTGTTACGGCGTGGCACAAGAAAGTCATGGATGGCCTTCAGGCCGGTGCCGAGCGCGCGCTAAAAGAAGCCGGAAACGACACCTATGAGATCTGGAACGTGCCTGGCGCTTTTGAGCTGCCGCTGGCCGCCCAGTATGCGATTGACCAGGGTGCCGATGTGGTTATCGCCCTCGGTTGCGTTATCTATGGCGAGACTCCGCACTTCGAGTATGTCTGCCGCGCTGCCACTGACGGCCTAACCCGCGTGCAACTAGACACCGGAATTCCGATCGGCTTCGGCTTGCTGACCGTCAACGACGAGCAGCAGGCGCTTGACCGCGCCGGGCTTGAGGGTTCAAAAGAAGACAAGGGTCGCGAAGCCGTTGAAGCCGCAGTGCTCATGGCTAGTATGAAGTAATGGAACTCGCAATCAGAATCACATTGGTGCTTCACCTACTAGGTTTCGCATCGATCATGGCCGGAACACTCAGCCAAATGTCTAGCTTCAAGACCGGCGCGAAGGTATTGCCTTCGATTATGCACGGTGCTTGGCTCTCACTCATCACCGGTTTGGCAATGGCAGGAATGCTGCCTGCAAACGGTGAAGATGTAAACGGTCTAACCATCAGCTTGAAGAGCGTTGGAATAACCGCAATCTTCTTTATCGCCTACACATACAACAAGAAAGAGAACACGCCTAAGTGGGTTGTTCCTTCAATTCTTGCCCTAGCAATTGCAAACGTTTGTTTTGCAGTTCTTCTGGGAATGGCAAGCTAACTTCAACCAATAAAAAAGACCCCGTCGCGAGACGGGGTCTTTTTAGTTTCTCTATCCTCTTACCGCAATTGTGTATGTGCTCGAGTCGCCAACCGAGTTGGTGGCGACGATTCGGTAATAGACATAAACGTTCGGTGCTGGTGAGGCAACGACGAGGTTGTTTACTGCTGCGCCAGTGCCGGTTTGAACTGTCACATAGCTGCCGTTTTGCAACGTCAGCAGCTTGTAACCCCAGGTTGCAACACCACCGAGGTCATAAGGCTGGCGGAACGAGATGTTGAACTCGCCGGTCGAAAGCCTGCTGACAATCACGCTGTTAACAGAACTGGTGACAGTCGTTGCGGTGGTCGCGCTAACCACGTTGCTTGCTGGGCTCAAACCCCAAGCGGTTTGAGCGATTACTCGGTAGTTGAGCGTCACGCCCTTTGCCGGCTTCGAGATGTTTAGCGAGACGCTCGAAGTAGAGGTCAGTCGAGTCCAGTTGACCGAGTCAACACTGCCTTCGATGATGTAGCTCGATACGTATGAAGCACCACCGAGGTTGCTCGGTGCCTGCCATGAAAGCGAAACGTAACTCGAGTTGGTCACGGCGGTTAGCGCGCGAACTTCACTTGCCTGAACAAATGGGGTCTGCACAGCTGCCACATAACTTGCAACCGAGTTGCCAACCGAGTTCACCGCTATCACACGAACATACACGCGCACGCCAGGAGCCTGCTTTGGCACCTGAACTGGGCCACCAGCTGGCTCAACGGTTGTCAACTGTGACCAGGTTGTGCCGTTGGTCGAGTATTCAACGATGTATGAAGTAATCGCGGTGCCACCAGTGTCGCTCGAACCGTTGAAAGTCAGGGTTGAGGTCTGATCGCTGTTCAATACGAAACTGCGAACATAAGGGGCACTCGGCACCGTCAGAGCTGCAGCGACAGACACGCTTGGCGATGGGTCACCATAGCCATACTGGGTCAACGCGACAACTCGGTAAAGTCTGCTGGTTCCCTTATTAGGTCGAACGACGTTGTAGCTGAGGTTGCTGCTAGAAGTTGCAACCGTTGACCAAGTTGTGCCGCCGTTCGTGCTGCTCTGAACGTAGTAGTACAAGTAAGAAGATCCACCGCGGTCAGTTACGGCATCCCAGCTAGTAGCCACATAAGTGCCTTTGTCTACTGCTGCAAAGTTTTGCGGAGTTGCAGGCTTAACAAAAGGCATCTGAATCGAAGCCGGCGCTGAGTTTGGCGAAGTCGCCAAAGCTGTGCTAGCCGAAATTCTGAAGTAGATGCGAACTCCTGCGGCTTCGCGAGCAACACTGGCTGTCAACACTGCTGCATCAGCTGTGCTGAAAACGGTAGACCAGTTTTGCTGGTCGATTGACTTCTGCAACACATAGCCTGTGATTGGCGAGCCGCCGTTGTCGCTAGGTGCATACCAGCGAAGATCAACCATTGAAGTTGCGGTGTTTAGAACCACTGACCTAAAGCTCGGTGCCGAAGGTGCAGTTGTTGAGATTGTCACCGAAACAACGTTGCTGACTTCACCCATACCGAAACCGGTGTATGCCGCAACTCTGTATTGCCAGGTTGATCCCTTTGAAGGTCGGCCAACATTCGCCGATAGTCCCGAGGTGCCGGCGACAGACTGCCAGGTTGCGCCTGCGTCGCGGCTAACCTGCACGTAGTAGGTTGCGGCCGTTGCGCCGCCCAGGCTGGTCGGTGCCGTCCAGGCAGTGGCTACAACACTGCCACTTTCGACAGCAGTGAAGCCTTGCGGAGCCGACGCTTTGGCCAACGGAGTCAACACATTCATCGTTGAGCTAGCAAGGCTCTCACCAAGTGCAGTAATCGCAAAGACCCGAACATACACGCGAACACCAGGAGCCTCACGCGGAATCGTGACCGAGAACACGTTGGCTGCAACGGTGTTCAAGGTGCTAAAGGTCTGGCCATTCGTCGAATATTCAACGCGGTAGCCCGTGATCGCACTGCCGCCGTTGTCAGAAGGTGCATACCAAGAGGCAACTAAATTCGTGTCTGATCCGAAGATCAATGAGCGAACGTTTGGTGCACCCGGAGCAGAAGTCTCACGGGTGTAACTGACCACGTTAGAAACGGCCGAGTTGCCTGCCGAGTTGATGGCATAGACGCGGTACTGGTAGCTCGAACCCTTTGGTGGCATGTTGATGGTGACCGTTAGAGCAGAGGTCGAGGTAAGCCCAAACCAGTTCGTTCCACCGTTAGTTGAGTACTGAACTCCATAGCCAACAAGCGCGGCTCCACCGTTGCTTTCTGGTGCTTGCCAAATGAGCTGCAAACGACCGTTGCTAGTTGCAGCGGCAGTTAGGTTGAGCGGCGCCGAAGAAATCGCTGCAGGAACAACCTTGACCGCTGCGCCACTTGGCAAACTGTCGCCAATCGCGTTGGTAGCGATGACACGGATTGTGTAAGACGCACCGATTGCTTCGCGAGCAAGATTCACGGTCGTGGCAGATGTGGTTTGAATCGTTTCAAAGTTTGCACCGACAAGGCGCTGCACTTTGTAACCGGTTATTGCTGAGCCACCGTTGTCGTTTGGCACGACCCAAAGAACCTTCAGCGTTCCGTCGGTGTTCCAGCTAAGTGCCGGAACACTTGGTGCATTCGGAACAGTGGTTGCCGTGGTGTAACTGATCGGGGCCGACTTCGCGCTGGTGCCCGCAGAGGTGACCGCAGAAACCGAATAGTTGTATGTCGCGCCCTTTGGCGGTAGCGACACTGAATAACTGAGGCCTGCAACACCGACGCCGACGGTTGTCCATCCAGAAGTTGATGAGGTTTGGCGATAGACCGTATATGAGGTCACCGGTGTTCCACCATTGTTCGTTGGAGCAACCCAGCTGAGCGTGCCACTTAGGCTGCCAGTGGCAGAAGGCACCAGGGTCAAACCGGTAGGCGGCTGCGAAAGCGCATATGTACCCAACACGGCAACCTGGGCAGCAAGACCAGCGCCAACAGAATTTGTGGCATAAATTCGGTACTGCTCGGTGAACCCTGGAGCCGGAGCCGGCACTAGCAAACTGGTTACCGTAATGGCTGACGAAGACACAAGTGCCCACGCACCTGCCACAAACTTCTCAACCTTGTATCCGGTTAGCGCTACTCCACCACCATCACGCGGAGCGCTCCAATAAATGCCCACCTGATCGGTGCCCACCTTGTTGTAATAAACATTGGTCGGTGCCGTTGGAACATCTGCCAACGTTCTAAAGGTGTATGGGTTAGAAGGTGGACCAGCAATGGTTCCCGAATAAGCGGTGACCACAACCGAATAAATCGTGTAGCGAGTCAAGCCGGTTAGCGTGACCGAAGTCGTGTTCGAGGTGAACGTGCCGACAACGGCATTGTTCGAGGTGTTGGTCACTACGGCCTTGTATGTGATCGGGGTGGCCGAGTCGATTGGCGAAACTGCGTTGTAGTTGAGGGTAATTCCGGTTGCGGTTAGCCCGGTGCGAGTTGTCATGACGACAACCGTTGGCGTGGCCGCCGTTGTTGTAGCTGAAAGAACAGCGGTTGGCTCGCTTAATCCGGCCGCGTTAACTGCAACAACGCGAAGAGAATAAGTAGTGCTCGGGGTCAAGCCGGTTACGTTTGCAATGGTTGCGACGGTTGACATTTTTCTTGTCCACACCCCAGCAACATCAGTCCAGACTTCATAGCCGGTGAGCTTCGAACCGTTTGCGTTAGCAGGGGCATCCCAGGCAAGAGAAATTTGGCTGCCATAGGTTGATGTCACACGCAAGTTGGTCGGAGCATCTGGCACGGTCGCGAGAGTCGAGAAAATGAGTTCTGGGCTAGCAGGTGAAACTTCGCTGCCAGCAATAGATACAACGCGAACGTTGTATGTGCTGTTAGCGCTAAGCCCGGTCAAAGTAGTTGTGGTTGTTGCGGCGTCAACTGAAGTCCAGGTGGTTGCGCTGCTTTCGCGATATTCAACTTTGTAGCTGTTTGCGGCCTGAGTGCCAGCAGGAGCAGTCCATGAAATGGTTGCACCAGTTGCGGTGATCGCAGACGCAACAACTCCGGTAGGTGCGCCAACCGGCGGCAGAGCGGCGTTGGTGAACTTGATGTTCATCAAGAAGTTTCCGTTTGCGCTCTTGGCGTCAACGATCTTGCCAGCCTGGGCCCCGGCCTGAATAGCAGCGGCGACCTCACTCGGGGCGGCAGTCTTGTGGTCAGCTAGATAAAGGGCTGCAAGGCCGCTGACGTGCGGGGTTGCCATCGAAGTGCCGCTCAGGCTGCGGCCCGTGGTTGAGTCGAGGTAGTTGTTTGAGACGATGTTCACGCCCGGCGCGAAAACGTCAACACAGTCACCAAAGTTCGAGAAGTACGCGCGGGTGTCGTTGCTGTCAGAAGCTCCAACGGTGATGGCACTTGGTGTGCTTGCCGGAGAGTAGGTGCATGCATCGGTGTTGTTATTGCCGGCCGCGATAACCGGGGTAACTCCGGCCGCATAAAGTTTTTGAACCGCGTCGTTAACCAACTGGTACTTCAAGCCACCGAGGCTCGCGCTCATCACACCAGGCGTGCCAGCAGGGTGGTTCGCGATGATCCAGTCCATTGCAGAAATGAAGCCTGACCAGCTACCCATTCCAGTGCAACCAAGAACGCGAATCGGAACAATAGTTGCTTTCTTTGCGACGCCATATTTAGTTCCGGCGACGGTTCCGGCAACGTGTGTTCCGTGACCGTTGCAGTCTGCGCCTTGCAAGTTTTGACCAAGTGCGTCGAAACCTGTTTCGATGCGGCCAGCAAAGTCAGGGTCGCTTGCCATCACACCGGTGTCAACAACATAAACGCGAACGCCAGCACCAGCGGTTGACGAGTAGTTATAGGTGTTGTCATAAGTTGTCGAATCTTGATCGATTCGGTCGAGACCCCATGAAGGAGTCGGGTTTTGTGTGTCAAACATCGACATCGACTGGTCGGCAACAACCTGAATTACGTTTGCGTCAGCACGCAATGCAGAAGCTTCAGTGTCAGTTAGGTCGAGCACGAAGCCATCCATGACTTCGGTGAGTTCGTCGTGAGGAGTTTCGCCTAGTTTTCCGATGGTGGCGCGCACGGCATCTGCGGTGCCGGTCTTCACCTGAACGATGTAGGTGGTGCGGGCAACCGCGATGTATGCCTGAGCCGGGGTGGCCGCCAAAATGGTCGCGAAAGCGATGCCTAGCGCGAGCGCAACTCGAAAGCCAAAGCCACGATTCTTAACACCAAAACGGAACATGCTACCCCTGCCTAAAACCCCGAAAAAGTAGGTCAAGACAAGACTACGCCCCGCTGCCTACCTAAGGAATAGGGCGCTCAGGCGCTTTGTCGTGAAATAGAGGCCGCCGACAATCATGACCGCGAAATAGGCAACGTGAGCCAGAGTCGACCAGCCAACCGTGCCTAAAGTGAGGTCGCGCTCGAGCTGAATCGCCTGCCAGAGCGGCAACGCCTCAATAATCATGCGGAGCCAGTCTGGATAGATGCTCAGCGGGTAGAAAGTGCCCGAAAACAGGAACATCGGCAGCATAAAGAAGTTCACCCAGTTCATCTGCTGAAAGTTCTTTAGATAAGAGGTGATGCCCATGCCGATCGAGGCAAAGCCGAAGGCAACCAGCACGGCGCCCGGAATCGCAAGGATTCCCCACCAGCTCGGAATCAGCCCTAGCGGAGCCATGATCACCATGAATCCCATTGCATAGGCAAGGCCGCGAAGCAGTGCCCAGCCGATTTCACCGAGGGCTACGTCTAGCGTGCCGAGCGAGGTGGCGAGCATGGTTTGGTAGAGCTTGCCGAAGTGCATCTTGAAGAAGACGTTCCATGTCGAGTCATAGATCGCACCGTTCATCGCCGAGGTGGCGAGAAGAGCCGGAGCGATGTATGCCGCATAAGAAACCGAGTTGCCTGCACCATCGGTAACTCCACCGATTAGTGCGCCGAGTCCGAAGCCGAACGAAAGCAAATAGAACACTGGCTCGACGAATCCGCTGAGCACGATCATCCATGAAGAGGTCTTGAACGCCAAAAACGCGCGCTCAAGAATTGCGTTTGTGCGGCCGGCATAAAAGTCTGCGCCGAACTTTCCGCTTCGACGTTCTGCGATTGCAATCGCACTATCGACTGATGCGTTGATCAAACTCACTTTGCCAACCTCCTGCTGAACTGACGCATTGCTACGAATTGTCCGACAATCAAAATGGCAAGCAAGAACGCGAAGTGAATAACCATCAGCCCCGGCGCAACCTCGTGGCCATAACTTAGGTTGCGACCGATGTCGGTTGCGTGCCATACCGGTGAGATCCAGCCAATCCACTGAAGGTAAATCGGAAGGGTCTCTAGTGGGTAAAAAGTTCCTGAGAACATGAACATCGGCGCAATGATGAAGCGACCGACGAGAGCGAAGAAGCCGTCGTCGTGCTTAACAAACGAAGTAGCCGCGAGCATCACCGATGCAAACGAAAGACCCGCAAAAATCGCTGCAAAAATCAGAACCAAGATCGACTGCGCAGTAATCGCGCCGAACGCCCAGAGCACCATTGCATAAATGCCGGTGTTGAAAACGCAGCGGGCTGCCGAGGCGATCATGATTCCGCCAACGATTGAGCCGCCAGTCAGCTGGGTTGCGTTCATCGAAAAGAACGATTTATCCCAGACAAAGCCCTGCAACGTCGGAAACGAGGTTTCATCCATGGCCGCCTGAATGGCAGACGTGGCAAGCAATGCTGGAGCCAAGAAGGTTAGATAGCTCACTCCATCAACGCCGTTTGCGCCCTGGTTCTGGTCGACGAGAGCGCCGATGCCAATGCCAACCGAGAGCAGGTAGAGCACCGGGTTGCCAAGGCCAAAAGCGATGATTGCGCCAAGCCACTTCGACATGTTGCGCAGACGATATTCGGCTACGAACCAAGGCCCCCAGGTTAGGGCCTTCTTCATGTCGACGACCTTGGCAGCACCCTGCCAAGTCATCTTCGGTTCAGTCAACATGCTCATTACTCGACCAATGTTCTTCCGGTTAGACGCAAGAAGACATCTTCAAGCGAGCTGCGGCGAACCAAAGAAGTTGCAGGTTCGAAACCGAGTTTGTGAATCTGCTTCAGCACCTTCTCGCCGTCTTCTGCATAGAACAAAATGCGGTCAGGCAAAGTTTCGATGCGGTCACCGAGGTGCTTCAATTTTTCAGCTGCTTCGGCGTTCTTTGATGAACCAAAACGAACCTCGAGAACTTCTTTGCTCGAATACTTTTTGATTAGGTCAGCCGGTGCACCCTCGGCCATGATCTTGCCTTTGTCCATCACGATGAGGCGATCGCAAAGCTGCTCGGCTTCATCCATGTAGTGAGTTGTAATCACTAGGGTTACGCCATCTTCTTTTAGTCGAAAGAGTCTGTCCCAGAGAATGTGACGAGCCTGCGGGTCGAGACCGGTCGTTGGTTCGTCGAGCATCAAGATTTCTGGTTCGTTGACCAAACCGCGTGCAATGGTGAGGCGACGCTTCATTCCACCAGAGAGCTGGTCGACCTTTACGTCGCGCTTGTCTTGCAACTGTGCAAAATCGAGAAGCTCTTCGACTTTCTTCTTCAAGAACTTGCGGCTAAGGCCGAAGTAGCGGCCATAGATATAGAGGTTCTCCCACGCCTTGAGGTCGTTGTCGTGGTTGTCGGTCTGCGGCACGACACCGAGGTGAGCGCGAATCTCTGGCCCTTGCTTGTTCGGGTCTTTGCCGAGAATGGTCAGTTCGCCGCCGGTGCGAAGCGAGGTCGCGCCGATCATCTTCATGGTGGTCGACTTGCCGGCGCCGTTTGGGCCAAGCAGGCCGAAAGCCTCGCCTCGTTTGACTTCGAAGTTGATGCCGTCAACGGCAACGAAATCTTCATATTTCTTGGTGAGGCCCTTGGCGACAATCATTAGGTCTGCAGGCGCGGTTTTCTTAGCCAATTCAGTGCTTTCTTCTTTGAACGCGTTGCCCATCCGGGCAGCTTTTCAGAATAACCCAGGCTCGCCAGCTTTTTTGCCATTCGACACATATTTATGAGGTTGTTAGCCTGTAGTAATGCCCACTCAAACCGCTGCCAAGTCGCGGCCGGGCAACACCCGAATTACCGGCAAAGAGCAGTTCTATACACCTGCCCCACTCGCGCGTGAATTATTCACCGATGTCGCCGGGTTCGTGCCTAACCTCGCCGAGCGCGTGATCATCGAACCCGCTGGCGGCACCGGAGCATTCATCAAGGCAGCCAAGAAGTTTGGCGTTGCCGAGGTGGTTAGCTTCGACATCGAACCGAAGCACTCTGGCATTGTTGCTGGCAACTTTCTCGAGACAGAGCTTGCGGTGCGAGGTGCCGTGACTATTTCGAACCCACCTTTTGGTCGCAACAATTCGCTTTCGATTCCGTTTTTCAATAAGGCCGCAGAACACAGCGATTACATCGCGTTCATAGTTCCGCGTTCGTGGCGCAAGTGGTCAGTAATCAACCGACTCGACCAGCGCTTTCATTTGGTTTTCGACAAAGACATTCAGATTGACTATGTCGACGACGCAGGCGATGAGCTTTCAACAAAGACTCGTCTTGCGACTTGTTTTCAGATCTGGCAAAAGCGAAAAGTCAAACGACCGATTGTTAGCGTTGTCGACAATGAGTTCATCAAGAAGGTGAAGCCGGCCGACGCCGATGTTTCGCTAACCATTTTCGGTTTCAACTGCGGAAAAGTTCGCACCGAATTCAAGCGCGAGCCAAACTCGACACAGATGTTTTTGAAGCTGCAGCATCCTCGTGCGCTTGAAGCCTTGCAGTCTGTCGACTTCTCTCGCTTCTTCAAGAACACCGCATACACCGAAGCACTCTCACTGCAAGAAGTAAATTTCTTGCTCAACGAATTCATAACTGGCGCAGGCCAACTAAAGGAGAACAAATGAGCATGATGGGTGGCCGTCGTCGCGGCCCTATGGGCGCACCTGACAAAGGCCCAAAGGCCAGCTTCAAGACTCTTCTGCCATACCTGGCCGATCACAAGAAGCCGCTGATTATTGCGGTTGTGCTCTCGATCTTTGGTGCCGGTGTCTCGCTTGCCCAGCCGCTAGTCGTCGGTCAGCTAATCACTGCCGTGCAGAACCAGCAGCCAACAACCATGCTGGTTGTGGCCCTGTTGGCCGTCGTTGTCGGCTCGGCAACCTCTGACGGATTCATGCGTTATCTGCTCGCCAAGGCCGGCGAGGGCATCGTGCGCACCGCGCGAATTTCGCTAGCCAGTCGTTTACTTCGCTTGCCGATTGTTGAATATGACCGCCGTCGCACAGGCGACCTAGTTTCACGCACAAGCTCAGACACCACTCTCTTGCGTGCCGTTCTCACCCAGGGATTGATCGACCTCGCCGGCGGAATCTTGATTTTTATCGGTGCCGTTATCGCTATGGCATTCATCGACCCGCTGCTTCTTGGGCTAACCGTTTTGATGCTTTCGATTGCAATCGGTGCCGTCACTTTCACGTCAAAGAAAATTCGCAGCGCAACTACAAAGGCGCAAGAACGCGTTGGTGACATGTCTGCTGCTGTTGAGCGTGCTCTTAGCGCAGTGCGAACTATTCGTGCAGCGCGAGCTGAGATTCGCGAAACCGAGCAGGTAAAGAATGCATCAGACGAGGCATACGTGCAGGGTGTGAAAATCGCAAAGATCAGCTCTGCGATTGCACCAATCGGTGGCCTTGCCTTCAACAGCGCGTTCATCGTAGTTCTAGGTGTAGGTGGCTATCGCGTCGCGTCAGGTGCAACCACCGTTGCATCACTCGTGAGCTTCATCTTGTTGATGTTCTTGATGATGCGCCCGGTTGGCACAGCTTTCGGTGCAATCACGTCGGTTCAATCTGCGCTCGGAGCTCTCGCGCGCATCCAAGAGATTTTGGATCTGCCTGTCGAAGAAGCCGATGGTCAAGATCTGGCTGCACGCAAGGCTCGCAACAAGACCGCAATCGAATTCAAGAACGTTTCATTCGGTTATGCGCCGACCCCTGCGACCGAAGATCAACCTGCAGGCGAAGAGCGCGAGGTTCTGAAGAACGTTTCGTTCAAGATCGAGCGCGGCACTCGTGTTGCACTGGTTGGCCCTTCGGGTGCAGGCAAGTCGACCATTTTCTCGCTGATCGAGCGTTTCTATGAGCCGACCTCTGGCGAGATTCTGCTAGACGGTCAAAAGGTCAGCGCCATTTCGCGCGAAGCCCTTCGTGCCCAGATCGGTTATGTCGAACAAGATGCCCCGGTTTTGGCGGGCTCGATTCGCGAGAACCTGCTGATTGGTCGCCCGAATGCGACAGACGAAGAACTTCGTGCCGTGCTCGAGGAAGTCAATCTGACCGAGGTTCTCGACCGGGATGCTCGTGGTTTCGACGCCGAGGTTGGCGAAAAGGGCATCATGCTCAGCGGTGGTGAGCGTCAACGCTTGGCTATTGCCCGCACCCTGCTTGCTGCTCCGCCGATTCTTCTCTTGGATGAGTCGACCTCTTCTCTCGACGGCCTCAACGAGCAGCGCCTAAAAGACGCAATCGATTCAGTTGCTAAGAACAGAACTATGTTCGTTATTGCCCACCGACTCGCTACCGTTGTCGACAGCGACCTGATCATCGTTCTTGAAGATGGCAACGTCGTCGGCGCAGGCACCCATAAGGAGCTTGTGCGAAGCACCCCGCTCTACCGCAAGCTCGCCAAGCAGCAAAAGCTGAGTTAGGTGTTCTAGGGCGTCACGTCCGGGCATTGGGTCTCCTATCGGTTTAGCGAGTTCGATGCGATGAAGTCGTGGGTTGTTAGGTGTTCGGTTGCCGAAATGAAGATTCGGCGCTCTTTGCGCTTGGCCTTGATTCGGTAGACCAAGTGGCTCAAGAAACGAAAGCGTGCTCGGTGAGATGGCATGAGCATGAAGCGATTTGCAATCAGAATTAGGTCAGTCACGATATCCCCTTTCGTGACCCAATTCTCGGCAAGCCAGTTGACCGGTCAATAGCCTTTCGGGGTATTTGCGCTTAGCGCTTGGTGAAGATTGCCTAAACGAATTCTTAGAAACTCCTGCGCCACTCTGCTACTAGATTTGCCTTATGAGCCCAATGAAGTCGCTCGCCGAATATGGCGACCCAACCGACCGCGCAACCGCCGAACGTCTCGAAGCCGACGACCAACTAGCGCACTACAAGTCGCAGTTCATCATCACCGACCCGACCATGTGCTACCTCGATGGCAACTCTCTCGGTCGCTTGCCTCGTGCAACCGTCGGTGCAATCAACGACTACATGATTCGCGAGTGGGGCAATGAGCTCGTCGATGGTTGGTCGCACTGGATCGACGAAGCACAACCAACCGGCGACCTTCTTGGTCGCGCAACTCTCGGTGCCGCCGCCGGTCAGGTTCTCGTTTGCGACACAACCTCGGTGAACTTCTATCAACTTTGCGTTGCTGCAATCAAGGCTCGCCCTGGTCGAAGCACCGTGATTATTGATGCAGCGAATTTTCCGACTGACCGATTCATTCTCGCCGGCATCGCCGAGCAGTTTGGCCTAAACCTCATCACGCTAAACAACGACGGTATGGGTGGGCCTGGCTCGGTCGATGTCGATGCCGACTGCGAGATGATCACTCCAGAAATTCTTGAGCGCTTTATGAACGACGACGTCGCTCTCGTCACTCTTCAGGTCATTCACTACCGCTCGGGTGCTCGCCCAGACGTCAAGGGAATCACCGACCTAGTTCGCCACCACGGCGGTCTCGTCGTGTGGGATGCCTCACACGCAGCCGGCGCAATCGACCTGCGCTTCGACGAGTGGGGTGTCGACCTAGCGGTTGGTTGCACCTATAAATACGGCAACTCTGGCCCAGGCTCACCGGCCTGGCTCTATGTGGCAAAGCGCATGCAGGCCGAACTGCGAGTGCCAATTCAAGGATGGTTCGCCCAAGACGACCAGTTCTCGATGGGCCCATACTTTGAGCCAAACCGCGAGATTCGCGGCTTTCAGATTGCCAGCCCGAGCATCATGGGGCTTCGCTGCGTGAAGACTTCTTATTCAATGATCGAAGAGGCAGGCATCGCGAATATCGCTGCCAAGGCAGCACTCGGCACCGACATGATGATCGCGCTTTTCGATGCCTGGCTCGCTCCGCTCGGTTTCTCACTCTTGACTCCGCGCGAATCGTCGAACCGCGGCGGTCACATCACCATCGGCCACCCAGAGGCAAAACGCATTGCTGCCGCTCTGCGCAAATATGCAAACGTGGTTCCTGACTATCGCACACCAAACTCGATTCGCCTTGCGATCGCGCCGCTGCCTACTTCGTTCACAGAGGTTTATGACGGCATGGCGCGCATCCGTGATTCGGTTGCACGACGCGACTACTTGAAGATTGACGACAACGGAAGCCGCGTGACCTAAATGCCAGACCAGCAAAACAAAAAGGCGATTACATACATCAGCTATCTCAAGGTCGATGAGCTGCTCGAGCTGCAGAAGCCAGAGAGCGATGGCGAACATGACGAGATGTTGTTCATCATCATTCACCAGACATACGAGTTGTGGTTCAAGCAGATGCTGCACGAGGTTGCCGAGTTGCAACGTCAACTCGAACACGGCGACACTCACCGCTCGCTCGCAATTCTCGGCCGCGTGCGCACCATCATGAAGACCTGCGTTGGTCAGCTCGACATTCTCGAGACGATGACTCCGCTGCAGTTCAACACTTTTCGCGGTCGCCTTCAGTCATCGAGCGGTTTTCAGTCTGCGCAGTTTCGCGAGTTCGAGGCTGTTCTCGGCCGACGCGATCAGGCCGGTGCCGGTGCCGACAAACACAGTGGCATGGGCATGGCCGAGCACCTCATCGAGGGTTCGCCTGCTCGCGCACGAGTCGAGGCGGCAATGGCTCGACCTTCTCTCTGGGATAGCCTCTTGCGCTACCTCGCATCGCGCGGTCACGCAGCGCCAACCGAGGTTTTGAACCGAGATGTATCGGTGGGTTATGAAGCCCACGAGGGCGTGCAAGATATGTTGCTCGATGTTCACCGCAATGACCCAGATGCCGCAGCTATCTGCGAGCGACTTGTCGA
>JACCDK010372934.1_pt1 | contig 19911 bp, 16 predicted proteins | sample 7445871 | NCBI WGS metagenome assembly JACCDK01 (sample SAMN15323436, study PRJNA562643) | freshwater metagenome | isolation source: river surface water | place: USA:Blue River Watershed | collected 2017-08-15
AGCAAAAACATTGGGAGATTCTTTGATGCAGCAACACCAGGACTACTCTTTTCTGATTGGTTTGGTCGACCGTCTCGACCACTCCGCTATCGATCCCAAAGACCTTCCGTCCTATCCCATCATTGAATTGCATACCATCGGGATAGATAATTTCGAAGATCTTTGTGAGCGTTATAACATTACGGAGTTAAATACGGCCGTAAAACCGTATTATATGCAATACGTGTACCAGACCTACCCCGAAGTAGAAATGTTACACTACTTTGACCCCGATATTGTCATCTATAAGCCCCTGACAGAAATTGAGAAGGGCCTCGAAATAAATGCCCTTTTTCTTACCCCTCATATTTTAAGTCCATACCCCGACGACTACCGACCCAACGAGCGCGACCTGCTCAATACGGGCATGTATAACCTCGGATTTTTGGGAACAAAACGAAGCAAAACTACCGACACCTTTTTGAATTGGTGGGCAGAAAGACTGTATGAATTCTGTTACATCGATTTAGTAAATGGCATGTTTGTAGATCAAAACTGGGTAAATTTTGCACCTATTTTTTACCAAGACGTGATGGTAAGCAAGCACCCAGGCCTGAATATGGCCTATTGGAATTTACACGAAAGAAGTTTGAATATCGAAGGCGACGACCTTATTGTAAACAACGAATATCCCCTTATCTTTTTTCATTTTTCTGGCTACGACCCCGCCAATCCAACCGAAATTTCTAAATATCAAAACAGGTACAACTTCCAAGAAAAAGCAGATGTGGCCTCGGTTTTCGATTATTATGCGCAATTATTGGTAAAAAACGGGCACAAAACCTACAAGCAATATCCTTGCTACTACATCAAACCAGAAGAAGTTCTTCCTCGAAAACGATTCCTTCGTGTTCGAAAATACCTTTCCTTACCTTTCCGAAAAATAGTTGATTGGATCAACAACGTATCTATTTAAACCAGCTAGCATAGGTTACATAATTCATTGCAGTTCGCATAAACACCTCTGCTGCTTCTTCGCTCACGGGTTTTAAAAACTTAGCCGGGTTCCCCGCATATATACTGCCTTTGGGTATTCGAGTACCTTGCGTAACAATTGCGCCAGCAGCAATGATACTTCCACTTTCAATATAGGCATTGTCCATCACAATGGCACCCATGCCAATTAAAACATGGTCTTCTATGGTACAGCCGTGCACAATGGCATTGTGGGCTATCGAAACATAATTGCCAATAATAGTGGCCGTTTTTTGATACGTGCAATGAATCACAGCGCCGTCCTGAACGTTCGAATGGTGCCCAATTCGAATCTTATTCACATCGCCTCTTACAACAGCATTGAACCAAACGGTACAATTTTCGCCCATTTCTACATCTCCCACTACGGTTGCATTGGGCGCCAACCAGCACGAATCATGTAATTTCGGCAAATGCCCCAAAACTGGTAATATTACTGCCATATTATTGCGGCCAACGGCCTTGAAGTTTCATTACTTTTTCAATAACATCTCGCACAGCCCCCTCGCCTCCTTTAAATGGCGAAACATACTTAACCACCGATTGAATCTCTGGAATAGCGTCGGCCGGACAAGTACTCAATAGCTCTGGTCGCGACAACACCTTTAAATCGGCCATATCGTCTCCCATATATAAAACCTGATTTTCGGGTATTCCCACCTTCCCCAGCCACTCCAAATAGGTTTCTAGCTTATCTTTGCCGCCTAAACCATAATAAATGTGCTGAAAACGCAAGTTTTCTAGTCTTTTCTTTACACCAGCATGCCCCCCGCCCGTTATCACACACAACTCATAATTCGCCTCGCGGGCTTTTTCAATTCCGTACCCATCCCGAATATAAAAGGTCCGAAAATGTTCGCCTGTCTCTAATACATGCACCTGGCCGTTGGTCATCACACCGTCTATATCAAAAACAAAGGCGCGTATATGATTGAAGTAAGATAATACGTTATGCATAAATGGATATTTACCCCAAATATCTTACATTTTTTTGTATTTTTACCCGAATAGTGTGACAGCTTTTTACATGCGATCGACCAAATTTGTCTTTTATTGCCTCTTCTCTCTTGCCATTGTTTCAAAATTGCATGCGCAGGTCTTTTCTAGCGCCGATAAATTTCCGCAAGAGGTAAAAAACTGGGTTATTGACTCAAAATTTAGAGATGCCAATGCCATAGGCGATAAATGGTTGGCTTTTGCCAAAAACAACACCCTCCCGACAGAAGAATGGCAATCCGTCCAAACCATGCTTCGTGAAATGCCCTCGAAAGGATTTAAAACTGGGGAAATTGCTTATTTTTTTGTGAGGGTTTTGGTTCAATTTGATAGCTCGCCGAAGGCTCGCAGCGAATTTTTGCTGGTTTGGCGACAACTTTTGGATAAAAAAGATCCTAAAACTGCCTTGGAGTTGGCTCGTCAATTAGAAAATTGGCAGTACGACCGCAGCATTCCGGGCCTTGGTTCCGTAGGATTGAAATTAATTGGAGACATTGCCATTTCGAACGAATTTATTTCAAGCGAGAAAGATTCCACAGAAATAGAAACACCCAAAGGACAGGCAGAACCCGTTTTTACATTTCAGCAAGCTAGAATCGTGTACCTTTCTGGTAAAGACAGTTGTGTATTAGATGTAAATAAATTCCATTGGTTGGTGAAATCAAAAAAAGGCATTGGACAACAATCAAGTATCAGTGGTAGTGCATTTGGGATTGCGGAGGCAAATTGGGAGTTAAAAGCCTTCGAAATACTTCCCCGCTCCGGAACCTTGGTAGCGAAAGAATCGCTTTGGAAAGAACCTAAGCAAGAAGCCATAGCAGGCGAAGGCAAGTTTTTTATCAAAAAGAAAACGGGCGGCATGGGCTTTCCTTTCGACTTCAAAGCCTTTGAAGCCCTTCGCACCCCCCTTGTTACAAATGCCTGGAAAGTAAATGGCCGACTATGGATTTCAAATGAAAAACGCGGCTTCGTTTCTGAAACCAATCGAAAGGCAAATTTTTGGCTGCTTGGTAAAGAGAAAGAATTGGCCATTGTCTCTGCCGATTTGATTTGGGTGTTACCCGACGAAACCGTGCAAATTCCCGAAGGGCGTTTTCGAGGCAATATCGGTAAAAACGACTCACTCGTTCATCCACGCACCCGAATCACTTGGGATGCAAAAACAGCCTTGCTACGACTCAATAAATTACAGGGCTTAGCCTCTTCAGCGCTACTTTTCGAAGACTCCTACCACCAGTTACGTGTTTCTGCCGACTTGGCTCTTGTAAATCCATCCGAGCAAAAAATCGACTTTTTCAGGGTTTCGGCAAAAGATGAAATTCCTGCCTGGGTAGAATCGTATGATTTCTTTCAACCCAATCGAGTAAAAAATGCACTCGGACTCATGGCCTACGACCCCATGCGGATCTTGTATAATTACCTTAAAGAGAAAAAGGCTAATTCTGCCTATTTATGGGATATCGCCACCCGATATGGCAAGAAAGAAGAAGATATTCGCGGAGGCTTTCAAGAATTCAAACAAGCGGGTTTTATCCAAATCGAGCAGCCAGGCAATTTGATTTCTTTCACTAGAACAGGGAAACACTACGCCCAAGTATTGTACGATAAAAAAGATTTTGACCAGTTTTTTGTGGCCTCTTCTGGAGAAATTACGGGCCGGGCGCCCAATGTCTCTTACGATTGGTCGAAAGACCAATTGCTAGTAAACGGGGTAGACGAACTTACCGTTTCAGATTCCCTCCATGCCGCATTTTCCCCCCGCCAAAACCAAATTGTATTTACCAAAGGCCGCGATTTTGATTTAGACGGGAAGGTAAAAATTGGCAATTACCGATTCTATGGCCCCGATTTTAAGTTCAATTTCAGCGACTTTGCTATTCAATTTAAAGTTATCGATTCCATCACCTTTTTTCCGAAAAGAAAAGACGGGAGTTTAGCTACAAAAGAGGTAGGTGGAGATTTTAAATACCAGTCGGGCTCCATTTTGCTGAGTCCCCCGAACAATAAGTCGGGCAGATTGGGCACCAAGGCCTTCCCTAAGTTAATCATTCCGAAAGGTGTAACGGCCTACTTCAATGAGTCGTGGCGTGCTAGCGGGGTTTATTCCAAAGAGCATTATTTTCAGGTTCCGAGCATTGAGTTGGATAGTTTGTTAGACAAAGAGATTACCTTCCAAGGTACTTTCGTTTCAAAAGGCCTTTTCCCAACTTTTAAAACATCATTGGAATTGGTCGATGAACAAACCTTTGGTTTTCAATACCAGTCTAAACTTCCTCTAGATATATACAAAGGCAAGGGTAAATTCCAAACTAACGCACCTTTAAAAATGGATCGAACGGGTTTACATGGGCCGGGGCAACTCCAGTTATTTGGGATTCAATCCGAAGCAAAAAATGCCATCTTTTATCCAGACTCCCTGAATTTGTCGGGCTCAAGCGGTAAATTGGCCTCTTTGCCAAATGCAAAAATTTCATTGCCGCCGGGTACTTTCGGAGCACACAAATTACGTTGGGACATTTTGGAAGACAGCTTATTGATTCGACCAGAAAAGAACAATTTTAAGTTGTTTCTGGGGCAAGTAGAATTAAACGGGCTTTTAGGCATACACAAGCAAAATGTGTTTGGTAATGGTATTTTACAACAATCGGAAGGCCAATTTGCCTCCGAAAAATTCGATTTCACAGCAAATAATTGGAGCTCGCAGCAGAGCAGTATGAAAATTGGGAAAGACCTTAAAAAGTTTAAACCTGCAGTATTTGCTAAAAGTGTTTCGGTGGAGGCCGACCTCAAACAAAAGAAAATTCAAGTACGTGCACCCAAAGAACTGCAAGGAGAAGAGCAAATTGTATTCCCATTTATTGCCTACCAAAGCAAAGGGTTAGATGCTACTTGGGACATCGAGTCGCGGCATTTCCGCTTATTCTCAAAAAAAGGCTTCGAGCTGAGTGCCTGGAATGAAGATAGCACCCAAATAGGAAAAGATAGCCTTCAAACGCAAGAGCTTGTGGGGGCATCGAGTGGCAAAGGGACTATTTTTGCCAAATCGGCCGACTACGATTTAAAACAACAAGTATTAATGCTCGGGGGCGTTGAGCGAGTTGCCATTGGCCCTGCCGAAATCTTTCCAAATAAGGGAATATTTGGCATTCAAAAAGATGGACAATTCAAACTGTTTTCCCAAGCCCGCGCTATTTTAGACGCCGCAAACGAACGCCACGTGCTTAATAACTTAACCGTTACGCAATCGAATGCAGAGTACTTCAAAGGCGAGGGCGAATACCTTTTCCCTCGTTCTTCGGGCGACTCCGTAGCCATTAAATTCAAGAGTTTCGAGTTCATAGAACCCGAACAAAAAACAGGCCAGGCACACATTAAAGCCACGGCCTTGTATGGCGAAAAAAATAATTTAACCCTCACGCCTCACCAATGGTTCAAGGGAGAAGTTTTGCTAGAATCCGACAAAGAATTCATACAATTTAAAGGCTTCGTCCGCCCAAATTTGGGCTTGCCAGGTTTTAGAACCGGCTGGATTCCTTTCGAGCCAAAACCCGGAGAGGAGCCGAAGTTGGAATTGAACGACAAGCTAAACGACGAAAATGGCCGACCCGTTACAGCAGGTATTTTCATCAATGCTTCCAATAAACTTTACCCTACTTTCTTGGGCCCACAATCCGACGACCTCGACCCAGTGGTTTTCAAGGCAGAAGGCAAAGTAAGTGAAGAAAAAGATCGTTTCGAGATAAAAGGGAAAGGGTCTGAATTGCAACTATTGTTAAAAGAAAAGCAGTTCAAAGCAGAAGGCCCCATTCATTTTTTTGAGGGAAATCAAACGCTCAAGGCGTTTGGCAACTTGTCCATGTCGACCGACACCCTACTACCCCGAGTAAACGCTTGGCTGAGTTTGCAATTCCCGTTTGCCCCAGAATTATTAAAAGTGATGGGGGATAAAATCGTAAAATATTATTTGGATGAAGGCCCTGCGGCCACATCCGCCGACGAGCCAGAGGAGCGCGACACCTATTTGAAGCGCGCAGAAGCCATAGCGGGCGGTAGCTTACCCGAAGCCATTAAAACCAAAATGGATAAAGACCATTTAGCACTCGACAAGGTGCATCCGGTTTTTGCCAAAAGCATTAATTTTTCAAAAGTCGATTGGGCTTGGCTACCAAATACTTCAGCTTTTTATACCACAGGCCCAATATCCTTTGTAAATGTGGGGCCAATTGATATCAATAACGTGGTAAAGGGTTACATGGAAGTGGTTAAGAAGCCAAATAAGGAAGAGTTTTACGGATATTGGGAAATTTCTGAAGATTTGTGGTATTTTTTTGCGTATTTTGAGGGCGAATTGGGAGTCTTTTCGTCCGACAATCAGTTTTTAGCCGTGGTTCGGGATTTGGTAAAAAATGCCAAAAAAGAGAAAGCCAATGAAATTAGGGTGGTTGAGGCCGCAGCAGATGAAAAAGATGCATTTTTGAAGCGATTCTTTGCCTACTATCGGAAAACGCAACCAACCAAAAAGGCAGCGAAACCAGTAGAAAAACCTAAAGAGGCCCCAAAACCAAAAACAAAGTCAAAACAAGGAGGATTTTAATATGAAGTCGAAGCTTACAAAATTGTTTCAGTTTATGGATACGCTAGGTTTAGGCGAGCGTGACCCATTCGGGAACCCCATTTTGTTTAAGCGGATTGTGATGGGAATAATGGGCTTTATAACCTACAACCGAATCCGATTTTACAACAAGACTGAAATAAAAGGCACCGAATATTTAGACGATCTACCCGAAAACGGCGTATTGTTCTTGCCCAATCACCAAACGTATTTCATGGATGTGATCTGCTTATATCATATTTTTTTCTCGGTGAAATGGGGTTTTCGAAACAGCATTAACTTTCCAATTTATTTGTTGGCACCCAGGTCAAATTTGTTTTATGTGGCCGCTACCGAAACCATGAAAAACGATGGAATTTTACCAAAGTTATTCGCACAAGCTGGCGCCATTTTGGTAAATCGTTCTTGGCGCGCAGCAGGGCAAGACGTTCAACGAGGAGTCGACGTCGGGGCTATCAAGAAAATCAAACAGGGCTTGCAATTTGGTTGGGTTATTTCTTTCCCACAAGGTACTACCAAAGCCTTCGCTCCAATCAGAAAAGGAACCGCACATTTAATCCTAAGCGAGAACCCAATTGTAGTTCCTGTGCGAATCAACGGATTTAGAAGAGCATTTGACAAGAAAGGATTGTTGCTTAAAAAACGCAACACGACCTTGCAGGTCGAGTTTCGAGAACCCATCCGTTTTGGAGAGGATTACACCCAAGAAGAGATTTTGAAAAAAATTGCGGATGAAATCGGAATTGAGTACAAAATCGCCTAAAAATAATTTCATTCCAGTGAAATTATTGTAAATTTGAGATTCAAGAAAATACTAACAATTTTTATAATTTAAACAGATATGCTAAACAGAAGAGATGCTGTCTCTAAAATTGCACTGATGTTGGGAGGCGCTTTTACGGCACCTACTTTGTTTGCAATGGAGAGATCGAAATCGCTACCCTCTACTCAAGTAAACGTAGCCACACTGAGTTTAACAGAAACTCAACGCAAGATTGTTGCTGCTGTAGCAGAGCACATCATTCCAAGAACTAGCACTGCTGGTGCAATAGATGCTGGGGTTCCTCCATTTATTGAGAAAATGATCAACGATTGTTACAAGGCACCTGAACAAAAAAGCTTCTTGACAGGAGTTAAAAACTTGGAAAAAGCCGGATTTTTAGGCCTTTCTTCAGATGCTCAAGTTGCCATGTTGAAATTATTAGAAGCAGATACTGTTGAATTAATGAAGTCGTACCGTGCTTCCCAAGTTAAAGTAGGAGACAACGTAGACAAGGAAGTCTTGGAAGGCGCAATGGGCGTTCCTTTCTGGCGCTTAATGAAGGAATTAACCTTGTTGGGCTATTACACTTCAGAAGAGGGCATCAAGGCTTCGTTTGTCTATGAGCCAATTCCAGGTAAATTTGAACCAACCAAATACAAGCCGGGTCAAAAAGCATTTCAGTACTAATATTTCAATAGCATTCAAATGAACTTAAATATAAAATCTGCAAAAACCCAGACCTTCGACGCAATTGTAGTGGGTTCTGGTATCTCTGGTGGCTGGGCCGCCAAAGAATTAACCGAAAAAGGATTAAAAGTATTGTTGTTGGAGCGTGGCCGCGAGATCAAGCACATTGAAGGATACGAAACAGCCATGAAAAATCCATGGGAATTCGACCACCGCGGAAGACCAACCACCATGGCTGCCGAAGAATATTGGGCAAATATCCGTACCGGATATACCGTAAACGAAGAGCACCGTTATTTGTTTGAAAACGACTCTCAAAATCCATATATCGAGAAAAAAGGTGGATTCGATTGGATCCGCGCATACCACACTGGAGGTAAATCTTTGTTATGGGGCCGTCAGTCGTATCGTTGGAACAAGGAAGACTTCATGGCAAACCAAAAAGAAGGCATTGCTGTCGATTGGCCGATTCGCTACGAAGATCTTGCTCCGTGGTATTCTTATGTAGAAAAATTCGCGGGAATTTCAGGACAAGCCGAAGGCTTAGACGTATTGCCAGATTCTGAGTTCTTGCCAGCTATGGCTATGCAAGCACCAGAGGTTCATTTTAAGAACAAAGTAATGGAGAAGTTGGGCCGCCCAGTAACGATTGGTCGTGTGGCTCATTTAACTGCTCCACAAGCGCAGCATACGAAGATCGGACGTGGTTCATGCCAGTTCCGTAACAAGTGTATGAGAGGCTGCCCTTATGGTGGTTATTTCTCGTCTTTGGCAGCTACTTTGCCATGTGCACAAGCAACAGGTCGTTTAACTATGGTTCACAACGCCATTGTTGCAGAGGTGTTGTACGACGAGAAAAACGCGAAAGCAAAAGGGGTACGTGTAATTGACCAAAATACGTTAGAGTCTAAAGAATATTTTGCTAAAATTATTTTCTTAAACGCTGGAGCTATTGGTTCTACTGCCATTTTGATGAATTCAGGTTTTGCCAACGAGAGTGATCAGTTGGGAAGAAACATCATGGATCATCACTTGGGCGTGGGTGCAAGTGCAACGGTTGAGGGTTATTTAGAAGATTACGCCTTTGGCTCAAGACCAAATGGATTATATATTCCACGTTTCAGAAACTGGGGTAAAGATAAGCGCTCATATTCACGAGGATTCGGTTACCAAGGCGGGGCAAGTCGCGAAGGTTGGGGCCGTGGCGTAGGTATGGAAGGCTTTGGTGCCAACTTGAAACAAGAGTTGACCATGCCAGGCAGATGGACCATCGGTTTCGGAGGGTTTGGTGAGATTTTACCAGATCCGAACAACCGCTTTACGCTTAGCAAAGATAAGAAAGATAAGTGGGGTCTACCTGTTCTTGAGTTTGAAGCTGAATTTGGCGAAAACGAAAAGAAAATGCGTATTGATATGATGAACGATGCAGCCGAAATGTTAGAAGCGGCAGGGTTCAAGAACATCAACGCCTACAATAACCAAAATACACACATAGGTTTGGGTATTCACGAGATGGGTACAGCTCGTATGGGTAACGACAAGCGGACCTCAGTATTGAACAAAAACAACCAAGTTTGGGCTGCTAAGAACGTTTTCGTAACCGACGGCGCTGGAATGGTTTCTGCGTCTTGTGTGAATCCATCCCTAACGTATATGGCTTTGACAGCTCGCGCAGCCGACTTTGCAGTTAGCGAGTTGAAGAAGAAAAACTTATAATATTCGCAAAATAAGAGGAATTTTTAAGGGAGCCTTTGCTTAATTAATTTTTCTTCTTATTTTTGCAGTCCCGAATGACACGGGACCAACGGTGAAGTAGCTCAGTTGGTAGAGCATCGGACTGAAAATCCGTGTGTCGGCGGTTCGAGTCCGCCCTTTACCACAAACGTATTAACGTTTTGCCCCTTAGATTAAGTTCTAAGGGGTTTTTTGTTTATTTGTCGCAAAAACGGATCTAAAATCCTGTAATAAATCTGTATAAATACATATTAATCACAATTTCATTTAGAAGTAGTAAAATGTACTCTTAATATTGCTTGGGTATTAAAACACTATGTATGAAGAAATTTAGCTTATTATTGGCAATACTAGTCTCGGTATTTAGCTTTTCGTATGGCAATACGACAAATGGAAAAGAGGTTAATGATTATTTACTACTAAATTCAGGGGAAATAATAGCAGGAGATATTGTTAATCTAGTGGCCGCAGAGGATAACCTAACTACCGTAGAAAGGTATAATTTAGGGATATTAGACGGCAAACGATTTGCAAAAAATAAAGGGGGGAACTTTGCACTGGGTGTACTCACTGGGCCCATTGGAACGGCAATTATATATCATGCTCCCGATCAATTACCTAGTTTAAAGGCCCAAAATGGGCCCAATAAATTGATCGTAAACGATAGTTATTACCAAAGAGGGTATTCAAAAGGAGCTAAAAGCAAATCGCGTAGCAAGGTGTTAGCCGGGGCTCTCGGCTGGCTTGGCTTATTAATTATTCTTTTGTAGTTGAGGGATAGGTAAGCTTAATGAAATGATCTGTTTTTTTGCCTATAAGGAAAGTTTCTTGCAATCTGACGCATCATTTTTCTTTTAATGCCATGCTCGCTTGAAAACACACCCTCAACTATATCCCGATTAAATCTCCATAACATACGCCCTTCTTTTGCTTCATGAATTTGTATGGTTATACTTCCACTTGCAATTCCGCCTCCCATGCCAAACAATAAAGTTCTAGCGATTGCAGCTGATTCACTTCTTAGTTTATTCCAATTGTAATTTGCAATTATTATTGCGTCAACTTGTAGAATTTTACATAGTTCCTCTGGGTTTAATTGACTTCCTTTCTCGTCAATACCGGCCTTCTTAAGCAAATTATTTGTCCTTTCTATATCTTGAATATAGATTGAAAAATTAGTAGAATTTCTTAATAAATTGGAATATAAATGGGACTGCAACGCTAAACCTAGTTTTTTTTCTTCATCTCCAATAACAGATTCTAAGTTTTTGGGCATTTTATAGTATTGTATGCTTGTATTTAACGGAATGATGGCAATTTTTTTATGAGAACTAATGACTTCTTTGAGATCAGGTATTGCAAAAATCTGTTTGGAACCTTCAAATTGTGCGCGTAATGAAAGGCTATTACAAAATAGCATAGAAAGTAGTAGAAACTTTTTCATAGTGGTATAAATTATAGTGAATCTAAATTTATAAAAGTTTTTTAATAACTAATAATTTTTATTTAAATATTATTTATTGGGATATAACTTGTTCATTAATTATTTGCCATTGATATAATATTTTAAAAAAATCAATACAAAAAAAATAAGTGCGGTAAGTACGATAAATAAATTTAGTACATTTTTCTGGACCCTTAAAACGCCTCTCATGGCGATTAAAAATATGAGCAATAAGTAGGACAAAAATGCCAAAACGGACAAAAGGTCCTTGTCGATGTAAGGAGTCATAAATTTTAAATAGAAAACACGATTTAAGAGTTTATTTCAAATCTTTGAAAAACTCTTTCAAGGGGGTTTTTAAATAATAAGCAATCTGGTAAACTTGATAAATGCTTGTATTGATCTTCCCAAGCTCGATTCTACTTAGTTGGGAGTAGTCTATATTTGCGTCATTAGCGAGTTTTTCCAGAGTTAACCCATGGAGTAAGCGAATTTCTCTAATTCGTTTACCTACCCCCGCGCAAACTTCTTTTTTTTCAAGCTTCATAGTACAAATTTGCATTAGAGGATAGGTCGTTACAATAGCAAATTTGCCATAAAGTCAAAAAATAGACTTAGCATAGCAAGGAGTGATATTATTTGAAAATATTCTTTAAGTGCGGTAACTGATTGTTGTGATAAAACCTTACATTATTAATGGTATCGAATTCATTTTTTGGAGTTGGTGCATATCGGTGATTAGGTAATCCTTTAGCTGAAGAATAATGTACAACCAAAGATTTTCTTGTTTTATTAGGGTCTTTTATTGGAGTACCCCCATGTACTAATGCTCCGTGCCATATAAGCACGTCTCCTTTTTTAATGAGTAATATTTCCCCGTTATAATTATGTTTTTTTAGCGTTTTTTCTAAATAGGGTGTAAAGTCTTTTTCTGAATCCAACAAAGACTGTCCATGCTTATATAAGATACCTGTTTTACCAAAATCAAATTTTGGCATACGATGCGAACCTGGGTAATAAACGAGTGGTCCGGAATCTGGATGTACATCTTCAAAGGGGATCCAAGCAGCAGCTAAATGACTTGGAATTGGAGACGTAACCCAAGGAAAATCTTGGTGAATAGCCTGTTGGCTAGAATATTTAAAAACTAAACTCTGAAAGACGGCAATGTGCTTTTCCAATGCGCCCTCTAAAAAAACCCGCAAAAACGGATTCGAACTTAGTTTTTGGGTTTTAACGGAGCATTCATGGAAATCATTCAATCGAGAACCTATGCCATTAATTTTTTCTTTTGGAATTTTGCTAACGGGTGTTAGCGCCTGATTGTTGAAACGATGCGCAATGGCTTCAATTTCATATTTTTCGTTATGATGAAAGACATCATCAATCTCTTCCCAAACCTTGTCTAAATCTTCGTGTTTTATAATTTGCTCTAAAACAACGTACCCATTTTTTTCAAAAAAGGCCAACTTCTCTTGTAAATTATAAGGCAAACCTTCGGGAATATCCAGCCCTTTTACTATTTCATCAATAGAAACACCCTTGTCGATTGGAGGTAATGTTTCAAATTCAAAATCTAATTGTGCAGATCCATTGATAAGAAAAAGTTGCTTATCAATTTTCTTTTTAGCCAATTTAGCGGTAGGCAAAAGATTTTTCTTAATAAAATTTTTAACCGACTGTAACATACTCAAGGTGTTCGGAAGGAAAATACTTGTGTAAAGCTACTTAAATTATTATCACTTGTTTTAATCATCCAGTAATATATTTTTCCCGGAGATAAGGAAACTGTGACAAAATTGTTAGTTACTTTGACAGCCTGCACTTCTTGTTTAGCAACCTTTACAGGGTCCGTATCAATAAAAACCTCATAACTTAACGCATTCACGTTTGTGTCTGGGTCTTGCCCCACCCAACTTAAATTTACCTTGCCATCAATCAGCGTTACGGTAGCTCCCGATTTTGGAACAAGGCCATCGGCAGGATAAGGCGCTAAATTGCTATTCCCATTTCCTGAAAGATAAAATTTCCATACAGAACTGTTTACTTTTTCGGTAGATGAGGGCGATTTTGAGGTAATAAACCAACTGTAAGGCATCCCTGATTCTAGCACCACGTCTAATTTGGTTTGAGTGGTATATTTCGTTTGACTTACATTGGTATTTAGATTCGTAATGGTGAGATCATATCCATTGACGTTTTTGGCGGCTTGCCATTCAAACGTAACCTCAGAATAGGTGGAGTTCAATTTATTGGCGCCTAAACACAATTCTTTATCGGCCGGCGCCGTTAATGTGGCAGCCGTTGGAGGAGCCGTATTTTGTGCCGTAGGCGCTGTTGTATCTGCGTCTTTAGAACATGCCAAAACACCAAAAAGAAGTCCTATTAAAAGTAGCTTTTTCATAGTTTAACCAATTTTAGGGTTTTTGAAATGTGCGCACTTTGCAATTGAAGCATGTATACGCCACTTGGATAATTGCTCATGTCTAACGAAAGGGTCCGACTGGAATCAACCTGAACTCGATTTCCGATTACTTCCTGTCCACTGAAATTGATTAATTTATACCCAACTTCTGCGTCTTCCCCGTTCAAATATACCGTTGTTCGGTCTACCACTGGATTCGGGAAACACTGTACGTTTTCTGATAAAAAGAGGGTCTTTTCGTAAGCCTCTTGGCAACCATATTTAGTGGAAACCTTGAGTCGAATGAGCCCCGTTTCGATAGGAATATTAATTTTATCGGCTACGTAAGTATTTTCAATGCCATTGATGCTTACCTGGTATTGGTCGGTGCCAGAAACATATAAGGTCAATAGTTTCATTTCTTCCGAAATACTCGCATTTACCTTCAATACATCTGGTTCGTTAATTTTGCATTCAAAATTTTGTTGGTAATTCGCCTTGCCATCTATTGTGATACTAATTTTATAGGTATCGGCAGCCAAATCAGATATTTGTAATTCGGTTTTACCCTTTTCAATTTGTAATTTTTTGCTGGCTCCCGCACGGTCGCTGATGCTTACTTGATACAAATAAGAGGTATTTTTAACGGTAATGCGAATAGAACCATTTTTGGTGCCTTTACACGAGAGCTCCGAAACACTAACCGAATAATTATTTGAAGGCATCGTGAAAATTTCGCAACCGGTAATATCTACAATAGCACCAGCCGGGGTATTCGGACATTGGTCATACAAATCGCCAACGCCGTCTTCATCCGAGTCACGATAGGCCTCTGCAATAATGGAAACCTGATTGTAATCTTTCTTGAAAATAGAGGAAAGCGAACTTGCCCCACCCAGCCATTGCGTAATCAGCGAGCTATATACTTGCTTGAAATCGAATTGTAGTGTGAGTTCTTCTTGACTTATTTTGGTTGGGATAATTGGATTGGTACCTAATACCGAGGTGTCGAGACGGTTTCCGAACAAGATAACCGGGGCTACGGCCCCGTGGTCGGTACCATACGTATCGTTTGAATGAGTGGTACGTCCGAATTCTGAAAAACACATACCCACAATTCGATCCGACTGATTGATTTGATCCATCGTTTTCATGAAAAAACTAATGGAATCATCCAATTCCTTCATTAAATTGGCATGTGCCCCTTTTGTTTTGTCGGAGGTATCAACCTGGTTACCGTGGGTATCAAAACCACCGATTTCAACCTTATAAATTCGCGTGTTTAGTCCTCCAGAGATTAATCGTGAGATAATTTTAAATTGATTCCCCAAATTGGTATTCGGGAAATTAAACTCTTTTCCTTTTTGGAATGCGGTTTTCAGCACCTTGCCATAGGCATTCGATTGCTTGGCAATAATTTGCAAATATTTGAGTTTTTCGCCCACCGGAGAGGAAGGGTAATTCAGGTCTAAATCCCCAATAATCTCATAGAAGTTTTCTGGATTCGAGGCGACAATACTTGTGAATGAGTGCTCGCCTGTAAACATAAGCGAGGAGTTCCAACCAATCTCTACCGCCAATGGATCAGGATATTTTTCCGTTGGATAGGCTTCTGGGAAGGTCGGATGTTTTTCTTCTAAGTATCTACCAAGCCATCCGCTACTCAAATATTCCGTCGACTGCGAACCACTTTGCCAAATGTCCATCGATCGGAAATGCGAATAATTGGGTACAGCGTACCCAACCGATTGAATAATCTTTAATCTATTTTCCTTTGATAAACTAAGTAATCCGGGTAACGAAGGGTGTAGGGCCAAGTCGTTTTTGCCTAAAGGCAAAAGTTTATTTTCGGGCATCACAACTTTCGGGCGAATGGTATTCAACTGCGACATCATGTTGAGTGGTATCACGGTATTGAGGCCATCGTTTCCGCCATTTAACAAAACCATTATCAATATATTCCCCTCGCCAGCAGTACTGCTTAAAAACGATTGGCTAGATTGCATGAGGTGATCCAACGAAATACCAGACATCAGGGTGGGCAAGGCCACGCTGTGCGATAATTGATGGATAAAATCTCTTCTTTTCATTTTTAAAACAATTGGAACTCGTTGGTTTGGAAGATAGAGGAAAATAATATTTCCATTCGATTCGCAAGTGCGTTTCGATTGTTTTCGTTGCTTGGGTTATTCTTGTAATTCGTGTATAATTGCGTGTAATAGGAACTTTGCATATCGCCTAAGACCAATCTTTTTATACGTGCACGAGTTACTTCAGATAACGCAGGTCCCAATAATCGCTCTTCAATTTCAGTAAAAAGTAAATCAAGATTTTCGGGATTTTTAAAGGTTGCCAAATACGCAGGCCAATCTACCTGAAAGTGTACGTTTCCGCTTACATCGCCTTGACCTAGGTAAATTCCCCAGCGGCTCGAGCCATTAGCAAAACTTGCACGCTTGGACAGGGTATCGGAATTGATCCAGAACAAATCGAAAACAGGGTATTGGTAGTAAGCAGGCCAACCTGCTACATTGGGCGGGTTGGTATAGTTAATGCCAATGTTCGACATGTTCCAAGATATTGACCGATACTTGTAAAAGTCTTTTGTTAATTCGGTTGTTAACTTTTTAGGGAGATCAGTAGCATTTTGAAAATTAACGAATCGATATTCAAATTCTTTATAGAACATCATCACAAATTCAATCGGCGACTTGATCATCGCATTGTAATGCTGCGCATTGAAAAAATGGGCACTACCCAATAAGGCTTTTAATGGAACGACAAGCTCATAATTGTTTTTTCGTAACATATCGGCCATTGGAGCAATGACATTTTTTTCAACGGTTTCGTCGATGATTGGGTTACAGAAAAACTGATAAAGCCTACGGCACAGATATAAGGCACATTCATCTGTGGCAAATATCATATCTAGCAATTCGTTAAGCTCTAAGTTGCCGTCGTAGCCTTGTTTTCCTTTGATTACCTTATTCCCGTAGAACGCCGAAAACTGTTTGTCTTCGGTATCATGGTTCCACATATTAAATTCAGTAATAATCTTACCAGCTTTATTACGGGTATTCCAGTCGAATCTCCAGCCCACCAAAACGCGGGCCATCTCTACTACATCATTTTCAGTAAATTTCGAATTAGGACCTTTGCCTACCGTAAAGAGCTCTTGTAATTCACGGGCATAGTTTTCATCGGGTTTCGACTTATTACTCGACTGTAAATTAAGGTAGTCGAGCATCATGGGGTCTAAGGTTATTTGGTAAATAAATTCCTTATACGACTTGAAGGCATATTTGAATTTAGTTTCATAATGCTGAAACATCATTTTTACACTACCGTTTCCCGCAGGAACTAGGTTATGTAAGAAGAAAATTAATTTCCAGTGGATGGAAGTCTTTTGCTCAACCATGTGCTTGAACATCCAGGCATCGTGCGATTGATGTCTGGGCCATGGCGAGCCATTGGGTTCTGCGGCTTCGGTGTACACTTCGCCCGGAGGCACATGAAAATGTCCTTGTTTTTCGGTTTCCTCTTTGGATATTTCGTAATAGTAATCGTTAACGGGCAAAGGAGGAAATGCCTCTTCTTTAAAAAGTTGATTTAAAAGATCGGGTAAACTGAGCGAATTTGTATCTTTTAATTGTTTGCTCGATAAGGCCATCAAGGTTCTATTGAGCAAATGCTTTCTTTGCACCAAACCGAAAGGCCCCGTGTAAGGCTCAAGTCCTTCTGGTATAATTTCCCTTGCAGTGCGCGCTTTTTCAATTTTAGAAAAATCTACATGTTCTTTTTTGAAATCTGCAACTAGGTCGGGTGTTGAATATTTTGCGTAATTTGGTTTAATAGTCGTTGAGTTTATATAAATAGATACAATTTAGAATTAATCTGATAATTTTACGGCGTAAAAATATAAATTTTCTTTGAAAAGTACAAAATTTAATAAAATGAACCGAGAGAAATTTTTAAAAAAGATATGCCCGAGCGTAAGCGCAGGACTTTTGGCTGCTATGGTGATGCTGGAATCGTGTTCGAAAGAGGAGGCCGTAGCGCCTGCACCTGTTCCTACCTCCCAATACGATCAGCTCTTGGCCAAAACCTTAACCAAGGGGTACTTTACAGAGGGTAAAACACTCTATTTGAATTTGCAGAAAGAGCCTTATAAAACCCTAAATACCATTGGAAATTATATAAATGATGAAACGAATGGTTTGTTGATGGTTCGGAAAAATGAAAATACAATTGTCGTTTTCGACAATTGTTGTCCCCATCAAGGGACAAGAAATCGTTGGACCTTTAGTAACAACCGATTTACCTGTAATAACCATGGATATGCCTTTGGCACCGACGCTGGGCAAACGGCTAATTGTAATTCGAATGCACAATTTGGCAACCTAAAGTCTTTCGCCGCCGACCTACAAAAAGATCTGGTGACTATTCAGTTGGTTTAGTGGTTTCACCTTCTATCCATAAAGCATGCCATTAATCCCAAAATAAGTGAGGGTGTGCTGTAAATTGCGTAAACTTGCTGCTCAAATCAGATTGCCGCTATGAAAAAATGCTTAGTAGGAATTATGTTAACCACCTTTACGTGGAATGCGATGGCTCAGTCAGCCATTCAAAGCCAGGGGGTGGTCGTTCGTTTAAATTTGGTAAAGGCGGTAGATATTGCCTTGCAAAACAACCTTTCGATCAAATCTTCGGAGGTGGGCCTATCGAACGCTAAATTGTCTTTGCAACAAGCAAAGAACAATCAATTACCCGGAATGACCGCCAACATTGGCCAGGCCTCTTCTTATGGTCGTTCCCTCAACCCATTTACCAACACCTACGATCCGCGAAATATTAATTACAACAACATTGGCCTAAACGCCAACGTAACCGTATTTAATGGTGGACAATTACGTAATACGATTGCACAAAACGATTATGCGGTAAAGGCCAGTGCAGAAGATTTACAAGCAATTAAAGACAACATTTCGCTTCAAGTGGCGCTAGGGTATTTAAATATTCTAAATGCTGAGGATCAATTGGCCATAGCTAAGACACAGACGGAAATCACTAAATTGCAAATCGAGAGAACCCAAAAGTTAGTAAATGCGGGCTCCGTTGCAATTACTAATTTATTAGATTTAAGGGCGCAGTTGGCCAACGAAGAAGCCAATGTGGTTAATTTCCAAAGCACATTAGACATCAACCGTTTAACCTTGATCCAATTGTTGAATGATTCATCTATTCAGCAAGTAGAGCTTGAGCGCATCCAAGTGCCGGTGCCCAACAGCAAGAACTTAGAGGTGTCTGTTGGCGACGTATATCAAAAAGCGATTGAGCTACAACCAGCCATTAAGTCGGCCGATTTTCGTGTAATGAGTGCTGGCAAACAAATTGAAGTTGCCAAGGCTTTTATGTTACCAAGCTTAAGTTTAGGAAGCTCATGGTCGGCAAACCAATCGAATGCCCTTAGTACAGGATATTTCGACCAATTGAACAATACACAAAACAAGGTTATTTCATTGAATTTGAGCATTCCGATTTTCACGCGATTTAGCAACAGAACCAGGGTTTTACAAGCTAATTTACAGAAAGTAAATGCGGAAATTGAAGCGAGCCGCGCTCGCCAAACGCTTCGCCAAAACATCGAGCAGGCGTATGTAAACATGAGTAATTCTGCAAAAAAATATGAGGCAAGTGTGGTACAAGTGGCGGCATTAGAGGAATCGTTTAGAGCATCTGAAAGCAAGTTTTCTGCGGGTACTATTGATTTCGTAAGTTATAGTTTACAAAAAACCAATTTGGACAAAGCCAAATTGGCCTTGGTTCAAAACAAATACGATTATGTTTTCAAAACCAAGGTTTTAGATTTTTATCAAGGCAAAAACATCACATTTTAATATATAACAAATGGCAAAGGGAAATTCAAAAAAGACTTGGCTAATTATTGGGGCTGCGGTAGTGCTCGTGTTTTTAGGTTTGTATGTTGCAAAACAAGCAGGCTGGATTGGCAAGGTAGACCCAACAGAGATAGAAGAAGCAAAAGTAGGGCGAACAACCATTATTGAAAAGGTTTCGGCTTCGGGGAAAATTCAGCCAGAGGTTGAGGTTAAAGTTTCTCCTGATGTGTCGGGTGAAATTGTAGGACTTTACATAGCTGAAGGCGACTCGGTCGTGGCTGGTCAGAAATTATTAAAGATTCGCCCCGACAACTATGAGTCACTTTTGGCACGTGCGGAGGCGCAATTGAACTCGATGAA
>JACCDK010523961.1_pt1 | contig 19907 bp, 15 predicted proteins | sample 7445871 | NCBI WGS metagenome assembly JACCDK01 (sample SAMN15323436, study PRJNA562643) | freshwater metagenome | isolation source: river surface water | place: USA:Blue River Watershed | collected 2017-08-15
ACTCACCCATCTACTGATATAATTGGAATTGATGCTATCGGCTAATACATTTTTTGCGGTTAAAGTACTTGCCGTACTCACATATTTTATATCAGATTCATTAAGATACCAAATGTTATTAGTACCACCTGTTGCCTTAAATATCACTGTTTCTCCTTCTTTAATTTTATCAGGTGTTCCATCGTTTTTTACTGGTTGAGGGATGTTATTTACTGTTATTGCTACTCCTTTAGATGTTAAACTTTCACACCCATTTTTTAAACAAGTTGCTTTTATTGGAAAAATTCCACTTTGTGTAAAATTTAAATTGGGGCGAGCACCTTCTCCAATTTTTTTATTGAGTTCATTGTACCAAATGGTATTATAAGGAGAACATCCGCTTGAGCTGACGGTTATTGGCGCATTTATGCATGTCGAATATGATTCTACTGTATGGTTGGGTATGGGGGATGTTTTAATGGTTAAGCTTACTTCATTGGAGGTTCTAGGACATGTGGAGGTTTGATTGGTATTTGTTGTAGATCCATCATTATCATTGTTAGGACTAACTTCAAAATCAATTCGTACTTTAAATTTTTGACTTTGCTGTTGTAAGCTTGCATTTTTAATCGTTAGTGCAAAGTTATTTACGCCTTCATACAATTCCCCATTTGAAAGATCTTGAAAAGCTCCTCCATTTTCAGCACTTGTCCATTGGATCTTTTTGATTCTATTTTGTGAGGCATTAGGTAAATTCACCTGTAATAAACCATTACTGCGCTCACAAATAGAAGTGCCTGTAATGTTTGTAATTGTATTAAGTGAGACAATTGCCTCTTCAGTATAAATTGTACAAGCGCCCTTTGTTAGTTTTGCTCTAAAAATTGTACCATCAGGTACAGTTGTACCTCCAGTTGGATAAATTTGGTAATTAGATGTCTTGGCACCAGTTATTGTCGAAAAATTGTTTTCTGTAGGTCGTTTTCTTTCCCACTGGATTATACTTGCATCTGTTTCAATAAGCATTCGTATGCTATTACCTTCACAATCGATTTGACTTTGGGGTTGTTTGGTGATGCTTGGGCATTGAGCAAAACTAAGTTGACAGACTAGCTGTATGGCTAGGAGTAGACATATATTTTTCATTGAATTCGTGGTTAGGATTTAACTCAAAATAAAGGCTTTTATTTTTGAGTTAAAAGAAAACAAAACACCCTGCTGATACATTATCAGCAGGGTGATATTTTACTTTGATAACTTTTTATAAATTAGGTACTTATGATTTAATCATTTTCCTGATTAAATATCACAAATCTTTACAGCTTGTTCTAATGAGGCCATTTTATCAGGACGAGCAGGGATAAACTCCTGTCCGATATACCCTTTGTATCCTGTGTCATAAATTGCCTTGATGATAGCCGCATAATTCAATTCTTGCGTTTCATCAATTTCATTTCTGCCCGGAACACCACCTGTGTGATAGTGTGAAATGTATTGGTGGTATTTTTTGATCGTTGCAATTACGTCACCTTCCATAATTTGCATATGGTAGATATCATATAATAATTTAAATTTATCTGAGCCTACCATTTCACATAAGGCAGCTCCCCATTCGGTATTATCTGCTTGATAATCTTTATGATTTACTTTCGAGTTTAGCAATTCCATTGTCACGGTTACGTTATAACGTTCTGCCGTTTTCATAACTCGTTGAATACCTTTTTTGCAATTGATCAAACCGTCTTCATCACTCATTCCATTTTTATTTCCTGAGAAGCATATTAAATTCTTGACGCCCATTTTAGCCGCTCTAGGAATTAAATCTTCATAAAATGCGACAAGTTGATCATGGTTTTTTGGATTATTAAAAAAGCTTGGAATGTTCATGCCTTCTGGATATTTCCCCCAACCAATGGCCGCAGTCATATCATGTTTTTTAAGAATTTCCCATTCTTCAGGTCCTGTCAATTCGATAGAGGTCAAACCAATTTTCTTTGCATTTACAACTAATTCCTCAAATGGAATGGATTGATAACACCAGCGACAAGTGGAATGTTGTACTTTTCCTTTTAATGCTGCATTGGTTGCTAAATCGGATTTGATAAATCTTTCTTCAAAATTGAAAAGTCCTAGGCCAGCGATACCGGCAGAGCTTTTCAACAAGTCTCTTCTTGAAAACTGGTTGCTCATAATTAAATAGGTTTGCGTATGATTAAAAAAGGTTAGACAAATAGTTGACCACCCAATTATCTGTTAAGTTAAAAATAATTGAAGGAAAAATACCTAAGATTAAGGAAGAAATTCCTAAAAAATAAGTTGATAAATTTTCTTTAAGTGTAAGGTCGTTTAATTCCCAAGTGGCATCTTTTTGGAAGAAAGTACCAAGAAACATTTTTTGGAACGTCCAGATAAAATATCCTGCACCCAATATAATGCCAAAACCTCCTCCAATTGCCCAAAGTTCGGATGATTTAACCCCATTGAAGGCTCCTAATAAGGAGAAAAATTCTCCAATAAAGCCAGAGAAACCAGGTAGTCCTAATGAAGCAAAAAACGCAATAGCAGTGATAATGGTAAAACTTGGCATTTTTTGTGCAATGCCTGAATAATGATCAATAGTTCTATCGTGAGTTCGATCATATAAGACTCCAACTATTAGAAACAATAGGGCTGATAAAAAGCCATGTGATAACAATTGAAAAATAGCTCCTTGAATTCCTTCAGCCGTAAAAGATGCAATTCCAATGAGTACAAATCCCATGTGGGATACAGAGGAATAGGCGACAAGCTTTTTAAGATCCGACATAGCAAGCGCATTGAATGCACCATAAAGAATGGATAGAACACCTATTCCTACCAATATATTACTAAATTCTATAGCTTCTTTTGGGAAGAATGGGAAAGTAATTCGCAACCATCCGTAAGCTCCAATTTTTAGTAAAATTCCCGCTAAAATAACAGAAATAGGAGTTGGGGCTTCAACGTGAGCATCTGGTAACCAGGTGTGAAATGGCACCATGGGTAATTTGATTCCAAATCCAATAAATAATAACCAAAAGGACCACTCTCGCGCATTTAATCCCGCCAAAAGCCAGCCAGAATTTTCATGTAAAATAGTTCTTGGACTACAATTATGCATGTCTGTAAAAACAGAAAGGTCAAACGAGTGTACGATATGATTTGTACTGAACTCGCCATTTCCTATGGCTGTTTGCAAGTCACGCAGTTGCTCAATTGAAAAAGACTGATTGGATGTAACTAACCCTGCTGCTTTTGCTGTTTCATACGGATCTACGTAAGAAATACTTAAAGCAAGCATAACAATTAAGATAAATAGTGATCCTACCAATGTGTAGAGAAAAAACTTGATAGATGCATATTCTTTTCTTGGTCCACCCCAAATGCCGATTAAAAAATACATCGGGAGTAACATAAATTCAAAGAATACATAAAATAACAGAAGATCTCTGGATAAAAAACAACCAATGATGGATGCATTCAAAAGCAAGACAAGCGCATAATACATGGGTTTACGCTCAGTAATGGCATCTGAATTCCACAAGGCAATTAAACTGATAATTCCAGTTAAGGAAATTAATCCTAGGGATAAGCCGTCTATTCCTAAATGAAATTGCGAAACAAATTGTCCTAAAGATCCTAGGGAGAATTGAATCCAATGATGTTGTTCTTCCAATTGAATATTTGGATTGCTTGAATCAAAAGCTATAAATATTATTAGGATCAATAAAACTTGTGCGATCGAGGCTCCCAAGCTGATTGATTTAGCAAATGGATTAACCTTCCCTATTGCTAAAACAACTGATGCGAGCAAAGGAATACCAATTAAAAGGCTCAGTAATGGGATTGTCATAATAAATAATATAATAAGAAGAGTCCAAACGTAATAACCATCCAAGTCCAATAACTTTGCACCTTACCAGATTGCCATTTATTCAATAATCCTCCCCAAAGATAGGATATTTTTGAAATTCCTTTCACCAAAATACCATCTATAATCCAACGGTCAAGCCATGAAAGTCCATGTGCTAAAATTACCTGAAATTGAACTAAGTAATTCAATGAACGGTCAATTGATTGATCGATTTTAAGTTGAACAAAATGTGCAAAACCGATTCCGGTTTTGTTGATTATTGGCCAAAAATTACCAACAAATTGATAATTATTGACAGGTATTTTATGCTTACTAAAATAGGCTAAACCAAATCCTGCAATCCATAGTCCCATGCTTCCAAAAATCCAAAGGGAAGGTGCATCATGAGATTGGATATCTAAGAAATTCAATAAATTGGAATCAGCTAGATGGAAGGGTTGAAGGCTAATGAAAAACCATAAACTGCTAATTGCCAATAAAACCAATGGAAGAATTTGAAGAAAATCAATTTTACTTTTTTCTAATGGAATATTGGAGCGGTTAGAACCTGAAAATAGTAAAATGATTTGTCTGCTAGCATATAATGTACTTAATAAAATACCAAGAGCTAATACACCTAAAAGGATAAAATATACAGACTGGAAAGGGGAATCCTTGCTTTGTTCAAACAAAAAGCCCGCTATATTTTCCTTCGAGAAAAAACCATTGGTGAAAGGTAAGCCAATGAGTCCAAAGGCAAATAGAGAATAGGTAATTGCAACTAAAGGTATTTTTTGATATAAACCACCCATAACTTGCACATCTTGTGCATCTATTTTATGGTGTTTATCTTGTTCGTGCAAATAATATATAATGGATCCTGCTGCTAAAAATAAGCCAGCTTTGAAGACTCCATGGGTTAATAAGTGAAATAAGGAAGCATTAGATCCAAGTCCCATCCACATCAATCCAATTTGTGATATGGTTGAATATGCCAAGGTTTTTTTGATGTCTCTTTGTAATAATGCAAAAATGGAAGCACTTAAAAAGGAGATTCCTCCATTAATTCCATAAGCCAAATGTGTTTCTTCTCCTGCCAATGGATAAATGCGCATGGCAAGAAAAACACCTGCTGTAACCATTGTTGCCGCGTGAATGAGAGCAGAGGCTGGAGTGGGTCCTTCCATTGCATCTGGGAGCCATGACATTAAAGGAAATTGAGCGGATTTACCAGAAGCACCTATTACAAGGGCAATACCAATACCTAAGCCAACTGTTCCAAATTTTCCAATTTCCATTCCTGAAAATCGGTCAGTTTCAAAATGGTTAGCCAATAAAAATAATCCAATTAATAAGGCTAAATCGCCGATTCTATTTAAAATAAATGCCTTTTTAGCAGCTTTAATAGCTGATTCTTTCTGATGCCAAAAACTAATGATAAAAAATGAACATGCACCAACAAGCTCCCAAAATCCATAAAACATCCAAAGTTGATCTGCTATCAATAATCCGATCATACTACCGATAAAAAGCTGTAAAAAAAGAAAATATCGATTGATGTGCTCCTCTTTTTTCATATAAGATATCGAAAATAATTGGACCATTAAAGAAACAAAACCTACTAAGCAAAGCATCGCTTTGCTTGTTGAATCAATTAGAAAACTAGCATTGATTTCCTTGTTTCCAACATAAAACCAAGATGTTTGCAGAAGAAAAGTCTTTTCATTTTGACAAATGAATAATCCAATTAATCCTAGAAGAATGGTGTTTGATAAAATAGAGATCCATGGGGCAATGCTTGATTTGGATTTTAATAGCAAGAGCAATATGACCGCTGTAGACCAGGGTAATAAGCTGAATGCACTAAAAATCAAATTTTGACTCATGGAAAGCAATTAGTCTACAAATATAGTCGATTATGTTCGATACTAAGTGAAAAATTGGATTTTTTTAAGCTTAACCGCCGCTCACAGGAGGGATAAGCGCAATTTCCATTTCAGGTAATAAAAGAAAATCTTTATCCGGAAAATGATGGTCCGCTGCCACTCGAACAGAGGGAAGGCCTTGGAGTTGAGGAAATGTTTCTTTTATTTTTTGAAGAAAATCAGATACCAATAATGGTCTTTCAGTTGATAGTTGAATTGATTTTTCTTTCAAAAGATCTTTTGTAATTCCAAAAAGCAAAACGGTATAGACAATCATTTTAATGCGGGTAATTTTGTACCTTTGTATATCTTGCAAAGATACGAGATTAAGGAATGAATTTGAATTTACAGCAGGGATTAATTGATAATCATGGACGAAAAGTTGACTATTTGCGGTTAGCAGTTACTGACCGTTGTAATCTTCGTTGTACATACTGTATGCCTGAGGAGGGAATTGCCTATCTACAAGAAAAGCAATTATTGACCTGGGAGGAGATGTCGAGATTAGTTAAAATTTTAGTGGATCTTGGTATTAAAAAAATTCGCTTAACAGGAGGTGAACCTTTTTTGAGAAAAGGCATCATGGAATTTTTACATGAAATTCATCGATATCCTGCACTTGAAATCTGTATCACATCAAATGGGGTGTTGTTAGGCAATCACCTTGCAGAATTGAAAAATCTTGGGATAAGGTCTATTAATTTAAGTCTGGATGCTTTAGATGCTCAACGATTTAAAGACATTACTCGTAGAGAGGAATTTGATAAAGTACTTTCTAGTTTTTATCAAATGATAGAAATGGATTTTAAGGTAAAGATTAATGCTGTGGTAATGAAGGGAAAGAACGAACAAGATATTTTACCACTTGCAAATTTAGCTAAAGAACATCCTGTCTCAGTTCGATTTATTGAAGAGATGCCATTTAACGGGAAAGGAGAACGAATCGAAACATTGAGTTATCTTGATATTCAGCAATTATTGACAACTGGTTTCAAGCAATGGGAAGAAATACCCATGGCTATGGGAGATACAGCGCAAAGATATTATTTACCAGACTTCAAAGGAGATGTTGGAATTATTGCCGCGCATAGTAGGACTTTTTGTGGAACCTGTAATAGATTACGGATAACAGCCAAGGGACAAATGAAAACCTGTTTGTATGATGATGGTGTTTTTGATTTGAAAACGTATCTTCGTTCTGGTGTTTCTGATGAAGAAATAAAGAAAATGTTTATCCAATTGAATCAAAAGCGTCCAGTAGATGGGTTTGAGGCAGAAAACAACCGAAAAGGGATTATTAATGAGTCGATGACAACAATCGGCGGTTAGCATATGTTGAATAAAAAACAAATTTTCGAAGGATTTAAAAAGCTTAATGTGTTGGTCATTGGTGATTTAATGATCGATGCATACACGTGGGGTAAGGCAACTCGAATTTCTCCAGAAGCCCCTGTGCCAGTAGTGAATGTGAGTAAAAGAGAAATTAGATTGGGTGGTGCTGGTAATGTAGTGATGAATTTAGTAGCGCTTGGGGTAAAGCCCTTTGTGGCATCTATTGTGGGAGATGATGAGAAAGGAAAAGAACTGAAATCCTTGTTAGTGGAACAGGGTGTAGATATATCTGGCATTTTAGTAGACTCTAGTCGACCTACTACCGTTAAAGAGCGTATCATTGCCGGTTCACAACAATTGATTCGAATTGATGCAGAAAATGATCAAATTGTCGATTTTGAATTGGCTCAGCAATTGATTGGAAAAGTGAAGCAGATGCTTCCAAATATGGATGTAATCATTTTTGAGGATTATGATAAAGGTTTATTATCTGAAAATGTGATTCAGGAAATTATTTCTTTGGCTAAAAGTCAACAGGTTCCAATTGTGGTTGATCCTAAAAAGCGTAATTTCTTTGCTTACGCTGGTGTCGACTTATTCAAACCAAATTTATCAGAATTAAAAGAAGGTTTGGGTTTGAGTGTATCTGATTTAAGTGATGACTTATTACCAGAAACAGTTAAAAAATTCAAAGAAAGTCAATCAATGAAAGGTGTGTTTGTAACACTTTCTGAACGAGGAGTGTATATCGATTATGCAAATGAAAAAGCAAAAATTCCTGCACATGTTCGACAGATTGCTGACGTTTCAGGTGCAGGAGATACCGTTATTTCAATTACTGCATGCGCATTAGCCCTCGGTTTGCCTGCCAAAGATATCGCAGCTTTAGCCAATTTAGGCGGAGGACTCGTTTGCGAATCGCTTGGCGTTGTTCCTATTGATGTGAAAAAGTTAGAAGAGGAGTGGAAGTAAGAAGTAAGAAGTAAGAAGTAATAAGTAAGAAGTAATAAGTAAGAAATTTTTAAACCTTCTTACATATTACTTCTTACTTCTTACTTCTTACTTAATAATTTAGTGACCGCCGTAAATTCAATTTCAACCTTATACTTAGGATCTATTAGAGCAGAAATCTCATAAATACCTGTTGTCGGTTTTACACTTCCGAAGAATGCGGCGTGAGCCTTTGCAATATCCAAGTTTTTTGAAATATCCGTTGTAAAAATTCTCGTACGAACGACATCGTTGATTGAAGAACCTGCATCTTCAAGCACTTGGGCAATGCGTTCAATGATATTGTAGGTCTGAGCATAAAAATCATCTTCTTTGATTTTGTCTCCATCGACTAAAGCAACAGTCCCTGAAATTTCTAAAAAATTACCAACTTTAACGGCGCGGCAATAGCCAAATACATCTTCAAATGGCGATCCGCTTGAAATATTAATTCTCTTTGTCATAATTTTGAATGGATTTTTGAACATTTTCCCACCATTGCTTATCTGCATATCGTACTACTTCACCAATAACGATGACAGCGGGATTGCTAAGTTCGTTTTTTTGTGCGATTTTATCAAGTTCTCCTGCAAATCCAAATCCAACTTTTTGTTGAGATGTAGTTGCAGAATGTACAATAGCTGCAGCCACTGCTCCTTTTCCAAACGCATGACAAATTTTTGAAATCGATTCCAATTGATTCATACCCATTAGTATGATTAAAGTTGCGTTTGATTGTAAGCCAAGTTGTAAATCGCTACTTAGGCTACCATCTGATTTCGTGCCTGTCATTACCCAAAATCCATCAGAAACACCTCTAACGGTTAAAGGAATATTTGCTGCTGAAGGAGCAGCGATGGAAGAGCTGATGCCTGGGACATATCCTGTGATGAGTCCATATTGTGAAGCAAAATCTATTTCTTCTTGTCCACGACCAAATACAAATGGATCACCTCCTTTTAAACGTACTACATGTCCTAAGGCAAAAGCCTTTTCTACGATTAATTGATTGATGGCATCTTGAGAATGTGATTCTCCGGGTTTTTTGCCAACATATATTTTTTCACATGCCTCTGAGCAATAAGTCAATAAACTTGTGTCAACTAATGCGTCATATAATACTACATTTGCTGATTCAAGTGTTTTGATTGCCTTTAAAGTAATCAATTCTGGATCACCCGGGCCTGCACCCACAACGGTGAGTCGTGGTTGAGGTTCTAAGTTCTTTAAGTGTTCAAATTGTTGAAGCATTATTTCTCAGTTAAAACTTGGCGGTATGCAGTTGCTTGGGCTAAAAAGGTGATAGCCTTTTGTATGTAATTTTTAGCAAACGCTTCACTTGGTTCTTTTTGATTAATTTGAAGTACTAGGTCAGTAAAAGTCCCATTCTCTAGTGTAATCTCACCTGTTTGCACAAAGTTTTCATCAAATTTCGTGATGACTTGATTTTGTGTAGAAACGGTTACACTTTTATCCAAAAGTATGGCCTTTGCTGCCGAAATATAAACCGAGTAGGAATGATATATAGAATCAGCCCAACGATTTTCTTCTAATGCGCTCTTTGCCCATTCAAGTTTTTCTTCTGCTTCAAATAACAAAGTAGCAACTAAATCAATCATTACGCCAGCACATTCACCCACACCAATTTCTGTAGCAAAATTGTCTGATGCACCCCAGTCGATAAAATCGCTATCTTGAAGTGATGTTAAATCGGCAAGGGGTTTTAATAGTTCATAGAAATATTTTTCTCCTTGACGATCGTAATATTGATAGAAGTATTCTCCATCTTGTGCATTTTCTTCATAGTTATTTAAAATCACACGTAAGGCAGCTGGACCTCTTTTAGACGGAACTTTGATGACCTTATCTGCAATTTTTCCTTCTCCATTTCCTAAGGTTGCACCACCTAATAATACTTGTAGGGCTGGTAATACTCTTTTATCAGGAGCTTTTAAAGATGATCCATGAAAACCAATGGAGGCCATTCCGTGTTGTCCACATGAATTCATACAGCCAGAAATTTTGATTTTCAATTCATTGTTACGAATCAATTCTGGAAAATCTTCTGATATAACTGATTCTAATTTTGAAGTAATATTTGTTGAATCAGAAATGGCTAAATTACAAGTATCCGTTCCTGGACAAGCCGTAATGTTTGCAACTGAATTGGCACCTGGACTTGCCAATCCGTGAGCCTCTAGCACTTGGTACACATACGGTAAGTTGGCTGTTGGAACGAATTTTAATAGTAGTCCTTGATTGATAGTCACTCGAATATCATTTCCAATGAATCCATTCAATGCATTAATTAAAGATCTGGATGTGTCAGATGAAATATTTCCATTCAACACACGTACATATACTGCATGATATCCAGCTTGTTTTTGTTCAAACGTATTTGTTTCAAGCCAAGCTGAATAGTCAGCAGTTTCAAAGGGGGCAATATCACTTATTTGGCTAGGCGCTTCAACATCCCATATAGTAGCATCTTGAATAGCTACCTTATGGTTTTTTAAGGCCATTGTTTCTGCATTTACTAATTCTACAAAACTTTCGAATCCGATTTTTTGAATCAAAAATTTCATTCGCGCTTTATGGCGCGAATTTCTTTCTCCATGACGATCAAATACGCGTAAAACTGCTTCGATGTATGGAATCACCTTGTCTTCAGCTAAAAATTCATGTGCCACTTTAGCCAACATTGGCTGAGCACCTAATCCTCCACCAACAACTACTCGGAAGCCTTTTTGACCGTTTTGTATTTTTGGGATAAATCCTAAATCATGTAAATAGGCCAAAGAAGTATCTTCTTCGGTATTAGAAAAAGAGATTTTGATTTTACGTCCCATTTCTTGGCAAATTGGATTGCGCAAGAAATATCGGAAAGCTGCATCTGCATGCGGACTTACGTCAAATAATTCTTTTGGATCAATACCCGACGTAGGGGAGGCCGTAATGTTTCTTACGGTATTTCCACATGCTTCTCTTAAGGTGATATCATCTTGCTCCAACTTTGACCAAAGTTCGGGTGTGCGGTCTAAGGAAACAAAGTGGATTTGAATGTCTTGTCGAGTCGTTAAATGCAAATTTCCAGTAGAATACTCATCAGAAATATCGGAAATACGTTTCCATTGATTAAACGTAATTTTACCATAAGGCAATTTGATACGAACCATTTGAACACCCTGTTGGCGCTGTCCATAAACCCCTCTTGCTAAACGTAAACTTCTAAATTTCTCATCATGAATCTCCCCAGCTTTAAATTGAGCTATTTTTTTAGCTAAATCAATAATGTCTTTTTCTACCAAGGGATTTTCTACTTCCGAACGAAAACTTTGCATGTGCTTTAAAATTATAAATCTAATTAGTCTATATAATATATAGATTTTACAAAGTTAATAGATAAATTTTTAAGAGCAAGAAAAAAATGATTTTTGGTAGCTTGAATGTATTGCCTATCTTTGCATTCCAAACAGAGGGGTGTCCGAGTGGTTGAAGGAGCACGCCTGGAAAGTGTGTATAGGCCTAAAGCTTATCGAGGGTTCGAATCCCTTCCCCTCTGCATATAAATTTTACTAAGTGTCACTTAGTTTATCAAAGAGATATCCTTTATTGTAATTTTTTATTTACATTTAGATTCTAAACCTTTTTAATAATATTTCATATGAAAAAATTACTATTTCTATTACTAGTGGTTTCGTTCTCTGGATTTTCGCAAAAGTCAAAATGGATTGATTTATTTAATGGGAAAGATTTATCTGATTGGAAAATGTCTGATCAAACGGAAACTTTTAAGGTTCAAGACGGACTTTTGATGGTGGAAGGTCCTCGAAACCATTTGTATTACAATGGTCCAGTTGCTAATCATGATTTTAAAGATTTTGAATTAGAAGCAGAAATTATGACCTATCCAGGAGCTAATTCAGGTGTATATGTACATACGGAATTTTTGCCAAATGATTGGCCAAAAGCTGGATATGAAATTCAAGTGAATAATTCACATACCGATTGGCGTCGATCCGCGTCTCTATATAATATTGTAGATGTAGCTGAATTGTATGTAAAAGATAATCAGTGGTATAAAATGAATATTACAGTGAAAGGTAATCGCATTGTGACTAAACTTAATGGTACCACAATAGTTGATTATACACAACCAGAGACTCCTAATAGAAATGAAGGAAATAAATTACGTGTCATAAAAAATGGGACCATTGCCATCCAAGGTCATGATCCCAAAAGTAAAATTGCCTATAAAAGCATTAAAGTTCGATTATTATAAATCTACTGCCTCGCCATAAGCCGCCTCGGTAGCGCCTTTGAAAGCTTCCGAGATGGTTGGGTGAGGGTGAACAGACTTCATAATCTCATATGCAGTCGATTCTAATTTACGTACTACAACAGCTTCTGCTATCATTTCAGTAACGTTATAACCAATCATGTGAGCTCCTAATAACTCACCATATTTGGCATCGTAAATTACTTTCACAAAACCATCACGTGCACCAGCTGCAGTTGCTTTTCCGGAAGCAACGAATGGGAATTTACCTACTTTAATATCAAATCCAGCTTCTTTAGCTTTCTTTTCTGTCATACCTACTGAGGCAATTTCAGGAGTACAATATGTACAACCAGGAATGTTTGTGTAATCTAAAGGTTCTGTTTTGTGTCCAGCAATTTTCTCCACACAAATAATACCTTCTGCAGAAGCAACGTGTGCTAAAGCAGGACCAGGAGTTACGTCGCCAATGGCAAAATAACCAGGAATATTAGTCTCATAATAAGCTGATACAGGGATTTTACCTTTATCAACAATGATTCCAACTTCTTCCAATCCAATGTTTTCCAAATTTGAAATTACACCTGCTGCAGAAAGAACGATATCACAATTAATTTCTTGATTACCTGAAGGAGTCTTTACATTTACCTTGCATCCTTTTCCTTTTGTTTCAACAGATTCAACACTTGAGTTAGTTAAAACTTCAACACCTAATTTTTTATATTGTTTTTGTAATTCTTTTGAAACGTCTTCGTCTTCTACTGGAACAATATTTGGAAGGAATTCAACAATAGTTACCTTCGTACCCATTGCTGCATACACGTAAGCAAATTCAACACCGATAGCACCAGAGCCAATGATTACCATTGAATCAGGTCTCTTGCTTAGGCTCATTGCTTTGCGGTAATCAATCACCTTTTCTCCATCAATTGGAATATTTGGTAAAGCGCGCGCGCGCGCGCCTGTTGCAATCATGATGTTTTTACCTTCATAGGTAGTTACTTTTCCATCGGCATCTGTTACTTCAATTTTCTTTCCTGGTTTCACCTTTCCAAAACCCATGATCACATCGATTTTGTTTTTCTTCATCAAAAACTGAACTCCTTTGCTCATTGAGTCTGCAACTCCACGAGAACGTGCAATAACTGCACCGAAATCAGCTTCTGCTCCTTTTACAGTAATTCCATAATCAGAGGCATGCTTGATGTATTCAAATACTTGTGCGGATTTTAATAAGGCTTTTGTTGGAATACAGCCCCAGTTAAGGCAAATTCCACCTAAAGATTCCTTTTCTACAACTGCACATTTTAATCCTAATTGAGATGCTCTGATTGCTGCCACGTATCCACCTGGACCCGAACCAAGCACAATTAAATCATATTGTTGAGCCATTATATTGCTTGTATATTTTATTAAGGCGCAAGTTACGATAAAACTGTTAAATTATGAATTATGAAGTATGAATTATGAAGTATGAGGTATGAATTATGAAGTATGAATTATAAGTTGTTGGCTGTTTTTTTATAAATTTGTTATTATGTACATTTTCACAATTGATAACTCATAATTTACAATTCATAATTTACACACATGACAAGAGACAGGTTCAATGACCTGAAAGCCAGAATAGAGGCTTTGAGGAGGTATCTTTGACTACGATAAGAAGAAGTACGATATTTCAGAATTAGAAACAAAAACCTTAGATCCCGATTTTTGGAACAATCCGGATCGTGCAGAAACAACACTGCGTGAACTGCGTGGACTTAGATTTTGGGTTGAGGGATTTGATCAGTTAACGAGTTATCTTGGCGACCTTGAGACTATTTGGGAGTTTTATGACCTCAATGAAGCAACAGAAGAAGAGGTTGATGCAGAAGGAAAAAAATTAGAAGATTTATTAGATTCCCTTGAATTTCGCAAAATGATGTCGGATGAAGGTGATAATATGAGTGCCGTTTTGGAAATCAATGCGGGTGCTGGTGGAACTGAATCACAAGATTGGGCAGCCATGCTTTTGCGTATGTATACCATGTGGGCAGAGAAAAATAATTTCAAAGTCAAAGTCGCAGATACCAACGATGGCGACGTGGCAGGTTTAAAATCAGTGACCATTGAAATCGAAGGGGAGTTTGCTTACGGAAATTTAAAATCTGAGAATGGGGTTCATCGACTAGTGCGTATTTCACCGTTTGATTCCAATGCACGTCGACACACTTCTTTTGCCTCCGTGTATGTTTGTCCTTTGGTCGACGATTCCATCGAAATCGATGTTAATCCTGCAGATATTGAATGGGATACATTCCGTTCTGGTGGCGCAGGTGGTCAAAATGTAAATAAGGTAGAAACGGCTGTTCGTTTGACTCACAAACCTTCGGGAATCATTATTGCTTGTCAACAAGAACGTTCTCAATTACAAAATAAAGAAGTGGCGATTCGATTATTGAAATCCAAATTATATCAATTGGAAATTGATAAACGCAATGCAGCCAGAGCTGAAATTGAAGCAGGAAAAATGAAAATTGAATGGGGATCTCAAATTCGAAGTTATGTATTAGATGATCGCCGTGTGAAAGACCATCGAACGAATTACCAAACTTCTAATACAGAGGCTGTTTTAGATGGTGATATCAATGAGTTTATAAAAGCTTATTTAATGAGTAATTAATGGGTTTAAAATTGCTTTTTGTGCGCTTTTCTTCCATCGGAGACATTGTACTGACAAGTGCAGCAATTCGTTGTGCCAAAAATCAATTAAAAGATGTTGAAATTCATTTTTTGTCAAAAAAATCGATGAAAATGGTCATGGAGCATTCTCCATATATCGACCATTTTCATTATCTCGATAAAGATTTTTCAACTCTTGTAAAATCCTTAAAAGAAGAGAAATTCGATTATGTGATCGATTTGCATAAAAACCTTCGGACTCTTCGTTTAAAATTTGCTTTAGGAGTTCCAGTTTTATCGTATTTTAAGGCTAATGTCGCAAAATTTTTATTATCGAAATTTGGCATCAATAAAATGCCTGATCGACACATTGCCTTACGATATGTAGATACTATAAGTTCGCTGGGTGTTCAATATGATGGTTTGGGTTTAGATTTTCATCTTCCTGAACAATTAGAGGAACCCATTTTAGCTAAGTCATTTCAAGGAAATTATGTTGCGTTTGTTATTGGGGCAACCTACTTTACAAAAAAAATGCCAGTTCAAAAAATTATCGATTTGCTCCATCAAGTAGATGCACAAATTATATTGATTGGGGGCAAGGCAGAAAAAGAGGAAGGTGACCTAATCGCTTCGCAATTCCCAGAAAAAGTTTGGAATGCTTGTGGAGAATTTTCTTTGCATCAATCTGCTTTTTTGGTAAAAAATGCTCAATTAGTCATCGCTCATGATACGGGATTAATGCATATTGCTTGTGCCTTTTCAAAAAATATGCTCATGTTGTGGGGAGGAACAAGTCCCTCCTTACAGTTTTATCCTTTTTATTCAGAACATTCCAAACAATTTGCGTTTAATGCTTTAGTACAAGGATTAAGTTGCCAACCTTGTTCTCATTTTGGATTAACAAAATGTCCGAAAGGACATTTTAATTGTATGAATCTTCAAGATTTACCCAAAATTGCCGATCAAATCCGAGCTTTTTTGAATAAATTGCCATAATATTTAAACCTATTAATGAAACACTTTGTCTTAACCTTGTTCCTTGGGTTAGCTGTAACAGCACACGCTTTTGCCCAAATAGTGCCCATTCTACCTATTCCACAGAAAGTTGAATTATCTCAAAAAACACTTCGTTTAAATAGAAAATTAACCTTCAGAACGCAACATTTGCCTCATTCTTCTCAGTTGGCAATCAATCGATTGATAACAAATTGGGAGAAAAAAACGCTTTCTAAATATCTTGTCATTGCAAATGAGGGCTCAGACATTGATTTGTCCATTCAGCCTGATTGGAAGGGTCAATCCTCATCTTTGGAGGAGTATGAATTAAAGATAAATGATCATATTCAGTTAAAAGCTAAAACAAATGCTGGCTTATTACATGCTTTCGAAAGTTTGGCACAATTGATTCAATCAGATGAACAGGGGTATTTTTTACCCAATTGTATGATTGCTGATTGGCCTCGGTTTGCACATCGTGGACTCATGATTGATGTGGCACGTCATTTTATTCCTGTTGATGTAATGCTTAGATCAATTGATGCAATGGCTGCTTCTAAACTTAATGTGCTGCATTTGCATCTTTCAGATGATGAAGGTTTCAGAATTGAATCTAAAAAGTATCCCAATTTACATTTGAGAGGTTCAAATGGATCTTTTTATTCACAAGAAGAAATGCGAAAAATAGTCAAATTTGCCTCTGATCGTGAAATTCTTGTGATACCAGAATTTGATATACCTGGACATTCACAAAGTTGGTTTGTAGGGTATCCTGAATTGGCTTCAGAAAAAAAAGAGTATCAATTAGGACCACGTTTTGTGATCGAAGAAGGTAAGCCAATGAATCCAATGGCTTTGACCCAAATGATCAATTCCCAATCGACACCAACAATAAATCCTACAGAAAAGAAGACCTATCAATTTTTAGAGAATTTCTTTAAAGAAATGATGGAATTATTTCCTGGACCATATTTTCATGTGGGAATGGATGAAAATAATGGAATTGCTTGGAAAAAAAATCCAACTATACAGGCTTTTATGAAGTCAAATCATATTGCTAATGAACATGATTTGCAAGCCTATTTTGGAGAAAGATTAAATCTAATTGTAAAAAAATTAGGAAAAAAGACTGTAATGTGGGAGGAAGGTTTTCATCAAAATTTGAGTGAAAACGTTGCAGTGCAATTGTGGAAACCAGCATTGATGGGGAAAGTTCTTCAAGCTGAAGAAGCTGCTTTAAAAAATCATCAAGTAATTGTTTCGCGTGGTTTTTATTTGGATTATTTCATGCCAGCGGCTTTCCATTATTTAAATACTGAATTGTTGGATCTAAAAAATGATCAGTGGGTTATTGGTGGAGAAGCGGCTATCTGGACTGAACTAGTGGATCAAAACAATTTTGAGACGCGTACTTGGCCACGCGCAGTAGCTATTGCCGCTCGTTTATGGTCGTCTAAGGAAGAAAAAGATCTTGATAAATTCTATGAAAGATTACCTTCTTTTGATAAGCATTTAACTAGTTTGGGATTAGAGCATCAAATGCGTAGCGAAGCTCAATTGTCTTCCTTATTAAATCAAAACCTATCTGATTCGGACAAGCAATTTTTTCAATTAGTAGCCCCTTTAAAAGGTTTTAAACGATTAATTGGAACCATGACGCAGGCAACAGCTCTTAAAATGGATCATTTTAGTGCATTTGCCGATATCTTACCATCGGATTCAGAATTAAAATGGGAATTTAGAAAGAGCATCAAAATCTATTTGCAGGATCCTAGCAATTCAATAAATCGTACGACAATAAATGATTATTTAAAAAATTGGGTCTTATTCGACAAATTATTTTCAACTAAACAAGAGCAATCATATCAATTGAAAAAAATATTACCAATGGCCAAGCAAATTAGTCATTGTAGTCAATTAGTACTTAATTTTTTAAATAGCGAAAATGCCATCGAAAAATCTCAGATTTTAGCTGAAATTTCAAAATTGAAAAAAATGAATGTTGCTGATTTAGAATGTGTCATCGCAGATGAATTAGAAGCCTTAGTGAATGGCAAACTAAAAGATATTGACCTTAAATTATCCTTTTTTTAACATGATTTATTTCCAGAAAAATGCCCGTAATTTCGGGTCTTCCATTGCCATAATCTCTGATGAGACTAATTATACTTATTCTGAACTAATTGATCAATCAGAAAAATTGGCATATCATATTTTAGATGGTAACTCAGATTTATGTGAGTCACCAGTGGCCTATATGGTTAATCCAGGGTTTCACTATGTAAAATCTCAATGGGCTATTTGGTTGGCCGGTGGAATTGCAGTACCTGTTGCCATTGCTCACCCGTTAGATTCTATCAAATATATCATGGAAGATACGGGAGCAAAGGTATTTATCTGTTCATCAAATTTTAAAAACCTAGTTCAAGAATATTGCCAATCTGCAGGTATTCGATTAATTGTGTTGGAAGAATTGCAAGTTGAAAGTGGAAAGTTGAATGTTGAAAGTGGATTGCCTGAGATAGCTGAAAATAGAGGAGCAATGATTTTGTATACCAGCGGTACGACAAGTTTGCCAAAGGGAGTATTAACAACTCATTACTGTATCAAATCTCAAATATCAGCTCTAGTGGATGCATGGGAATATACCTCAAAAGACCACAGTTTGTGTGTGCTGCCTTTACATCATATACACGGAATTATCAATGTGATTTCTTGTACCTTATTTGTCGGTGGAAAGGTGGAATTCTTACCATCTTTTAGTGCAGAAGCAATTTTTGCTCGATTCGAGCAAAAAGAATTAAATGTTTTCATGGCTGTTCCAACTATCTATTTTAAGTTGATAACTTATTTAGAAAGTTTGCCGGCTGATCAACAAGCACATTTAAAAACAATCATGCAAGCCTTCCGCTTAATGATTTCAGGTTCTGCTGCCTTGCCAGTTTCAGTGATGGAAAAATGGGAGGGACTTAGCGGACAACGTTTACTAGAACGCTATGGTATGACCGAAATAGGAATGGCGATTAGTAATCCGTACCGTGGTGAACGAAGAGCAGGACACGTTGGTCAACCTTTACCAAATGTTCAAGTTCGATTAGTAGATGAAGAAAATAAATTAGTAGAATTTGGCCAAGCTGGAGAAATTCAAATCAAAGGCCCAAATGTATTTAAAGAGTACTGGGGAAAAGAAAAAGCAACTCAAGAAGCTTTTGTCGATGGTTGGTTTAAGACGGGAGATGTAGCTGAATTAAACGAAGGATATTATAAGATATTAGGTCGTAATTCTACCGATATTATCAAGTCTGGCGGCTATAAATTATCTGCACTTGAAATTGAAGAGATTTTACGTACTCATGAAAACGTAAGCGATTGTTCTGTTATTGGTTTGCCGGATGAAGAATGGGGAGAAGTAGTTGCGGCGGTTGTTATTTTGGAGGGGGAAGTTTCTTCTGATGAATTAAATCAATTTATGCGAACTAAAATGCCAGCTTACCGAGTTCCAAGAAAGTACTTGTTTGTTCAAGAACTTCCTAGGAATGCGATGGGTAAAGTGACTAAAAACGAGTTGAAAAAGCTGTTTTAAAAGAAAACTTTTAATGCCAAGTAAAAGGCACTTGGACAAAGCAAGCAGCCAAGTCCTGTGTAGAAAGTGGCAGTTAATGCTCCATAAGGTACTAATTTTTGATCTGTAGCAGCTAATCCGGCTGCTACTCCACTTGTAGTGCCCATTAAACCTCCAAATACCATGGCAGAATGGGGATTATCTAAATGAATTTTTTTGGCAATCAAAGGTGTAGCAATCGTCACCGTTATTGCCTTAACTACACCAGTAGCAACGCTCAATGCAATCACGTCTGAACTTGCTCCA
>JACCDK010457678.1_pt1 | contig 19900 bp, 14 predicted proteins | sample 7445871 | NCBI WGS metagenome assembly JACCDK01 (sample SAMN15323436, study PRJNA562643) | freshwater metagenome | isolation source: river surface water | place: USA:Blue River Watershed | collected 2017-08-15
CTGAGACTGGGCCACAGCCCCGTATGCGCACGGTGCGCATGGAGGGCAGGGCCCAGTACCCCACGCATTACCGCGAAGCAACCGCACATGAGGGAGCCGCCATGCCCAACAGGCGCCTGCACCTGGCCTTTTCTTTGAGCTTTGTCACCGCTGCTGCGCTGGCCCAGGGCCCAGCCCGCGCCCAAGCCGCTCAGCCTCCATCTGCCCCCCCTGCCGCCCCGGCCGCACCCGCTGCAGCTTCCCCGGCCGCACACGCGCCGCTGTCGGCCGAGCTGCACCGCTCGGCCCTGCGCAGGGAACCCAACGCCACGCCTGAGCCCGTGGGGTCCTGGCCCGAGGCCAACCGGGTGGTGGACGAGGTGGGTGGATGGCGCTCCTATTTGAAGGAAGCGCACGGGTCACCCGCTTCATCACCACCGTCATCCCAAGCCCCAGGCGCGCCCGCCACCACCCCATCACCCGCCACCGATCGGCAGGCGCAGCCCCCGGCCTCCGCGCGCTGGCACCGCTCTGAACAGGAGGTGGCCCAAGCCCGCGCGCGTGTTCAACAGCTGCTGCTGCAACCCTTGTCGGCCGCGGCGGCCGTGGAAGTGGCCCTGCTGAACAACGCCGGCTTGCAGGCGCAACTGGCCGAGCTGGGCATCACCCAGGCCGAGGTGATGCAGGCCAGCCGATTGCCCAACCCAGGCTTCAGCTACGGCCGCAGCAGCGAAGGCGACAAGCGCGAGATTGAGCGCGGCCTGCACATCAGCCTGGCGCGCATCCTGGTGCTGCCCTTGGTGCGCGAAATCGAACAGCGCCGCCTGAACCAAGCGGAGCGCAACCGCACCCTGCAGGTGATGGCCCTGATCACGCAGGTGCGGCGTGCGCAGGTGGACGCCGTGGCCGCGCGCGAGCGCAGCCGCTACATGGCCGATGTGCTCAAGGCAGCCGAGGCCAGCGCAGAACTGGCGCGGCGCATGGCCCGCGTGGGCAACTTCAACAAGTTGCAGCAGGCGCGCGAGCAAAGCTTTCAGGCCGATGCGGTGCAAGGCTATGCCCGTGCGCTGCGCGAGGAGATGGCCACGCGGGAACGCTTGGTGCGCCTCCTGGGCCTATGGGATGAAGACCTGCCCGTCCTGAGCCTGCCCGATCGCCTGCCCGACCTGCCCGCAACGCTTCCGCAGCGGCCCTGGATCGAGCGCGAGGCCATGGAGCGGCGCTTGGATGTGCAGGCGAGCAAGCTGCAGGCCGAACAGACCGCACGCCAACTGGGCCTGACCAAGACCACGCGCTTCATCAATGTGTTGGAAGTGGGTGGCCACCTCAACAGCAGCAACGAAGGGCACGGCCACGGCGGCTGGGAGGTGAGCCTGGAGCTGCCCCTGTTCGATTGGGGCACGGCACGGGTGGCGCGCGCCGAAGCGGTTTACCGCCAGGCGCTCAGCCGCACCACCCAAACCGCGGTCAACGCGCGCTCCGAGGTGCGCGAGGCCTATGGCCATTGGCGCGCCACCCATGACATCGCGCGGCATCAACGCGACGAAGTGGTACCGCTGAAGAAACGCATCTCAGAAGAAAACCTGCTGCGCTACAACGGCATGCTCATCGGCGTGTTTGAACTCTTGGCTGATGCCCGCGCACAGATCATGGGCGTGTCGCAATACCTGGACGCGCTGCGCGACTTCTGGGTGGCCGATGCCGATCTGGAGATGGCCCTGCTGGGGCCGGTGGCACTGGGCCAAAGCGCAGGCCCCACAGCAGGGGCCCGCACACCGGCCGCGCCTGCGGCGGCGGCGCCCCACGCGGGCCATTGAAGCCGGCCGCCCTGAACAGCAACGCCATACGACCCCACCAGACCCTCTCACGACAACCCACACGGAAGACCAAACCATGGTTTCTCGACGCCAGTTCTTTCAATCCGCCGGCATCGCCGCGGCAGCTTCGGCCTCGGCCGTGAGCACCGTGGCCCTGGCCGCCCTGCCCGAAGCGGTTCAACAAACCAAACCCGACACCATGCCGCCGCTGCTGCCGCCCAACGGGCGGCCCTACAACCCGGTGGTCACCCTCAACGGCTGGACCCTGCCCTGGCGCATGAACCAGGGCGTCAAGGAGTTCCACCTGGTGGCCGAGCCGGTGGTGCGCGAAATGTGCCCGGGCTTCAAGGCCCACCTGTGGGGCTACAACGGCCAAAGCCCGGGGCCCACCATCGAAGTGGTCGAGGGTGACCGCGTGCGCATCTTCGTCACCAACCGCCTGCCCGAGGTCACCAGCGTGCACTGGCATGGCCAGCGCCTGCCCAATGGCATGGATGGCGTGACCGGCCTGAACCAGCCGCCCATCCCACCGGGCAAGACCTACGTGTACGAATTCGTTGCACGGCGGCCTGGGACCTTCATGTACCACCCACACGCCGACGAAATGGTGCAGATGGCCATGGGCATGATGGGCTTTTGGGTGACCCACCCCAAGGGCAAGCACCCGCTGATCGACGAGGTCGATCGGGACTACTGTTTCTTGCTGAGCTCCTACGACATCGACCCGGGCAGCTACACGCCCAAGGTGATGACGATGCTGGACTTCAACCTGTGGGCCTGGAACAGCCGCATCTACCCGGGCATTGACCCCTTGGTGGCCGGGTTGGGTGATCGGGTGCGGCTGCGGGTGGGCAACCTGACGATGACCAATCACCCCATCCACATCCACGGCCACGAGTTTTTCGTGACCGGCACCGACGGCGGGCCCACACCGCGCGGCTCACGTTGGCCCGAAGTGACCGTGGACGTGGCGGTGGGACAAATGCGCCAGATGGAGTTCATCGCCGACGAACCCGGCGACTGGGCCTTCCACTGCCACAAGAGCCACCACACCATGAACGCCATGGGCCACAACGTGCCCACGATGATCGGCGTGGACCACCGGGACGTGGTCAAAGACATCACCCGGCTGATCCCCGACTACATGGTGATGGGCGAGCGCGGCATGCACGACATGACGGAAATGGAAATGCCCCTGCCCGACAACACCGCGGCCATGATGACCGGCCAGGGCCCTTTTGGTGCGGTGGGCATGGGCGGCATGTTCAGCATGATCAAGGTTCGCAAGGGCCTCAAGCGCGGCGACTATTCCGACCCCGGCTGGTATCCCCATCCACCGGGAACCGTGGCCCGCGAGTACGGCGGGCCAGTACCCGCCGCACCCAGCGCACGCGCGCCCGAGTCCGCTCCACCCCCTGCAGCGCCGGCAGGCCCGTCGTCGGGTGCTGGCCAGCCCAAGGCCGGGGTGGAGGTCAAGGTCCGCAAGCCGCATGGCGGCGGCCATGGGCACCATTGAGTGCACCACCCATCCACCCCTCATCCACCCTTCTTCCCAACAACCACCTACCCCCCACACCACCCATGAACATCCACACCGCATCATCCTTGCGCACACCCCGCCTGTTTCGCTGGGGCCTTCACACCCTTTGGCTGATGGGCCTGGGTGCGGCCTGCGCCACTGTGGCGGCTGAAGCGCGCGCGCAAACCCCGCCCGCACCCCTTGCGCTGACCGCCGCAGCCACACCCAACCCCACGCCCGGGGTTTCGCCTGCACCCAGTGCCGAAGCGCCGCTGGCCGAGGCCGAGGTTCGGCGCGTGGACGCGGTCAACGGTCGCCTTCAGCTGCGCCACGGTCCCATCCCGAACCTCGACATGCCACCGATGACCATGGTCTTCCGAGTGAAGTCTGCGGCCCTGCTGGAGGGCTTGAAGGAGGGCGACCAGATCCTGTTCAGCGCGGAGAAGGTCAATGGCGCCTATGTCGTGACGCGCATCGAAAAGCGCCCCTGAGGAGGCCCTGGTAACCTGCGGCTGATGAAGATCGCCATCGTCGGTGCCGGTTCCATCGGCGGCTTCCTGGGGGCACGGTTGGCCGCCGCGGGCCAAGCCCAGGTGTGCGCACTGGCCCGCGGGGCCACGCTGCACAGCCTGCAATCGCAGGGCTGGCGTTTGCTGTCGCCGGACGGCACGCTGCAGGCGCCGGCGCGGGCCAGTGACGACGCAGCGGAGCTGGGCCAGCAGGATGTGGTGATCTTGGCCGTCAAAGCGCCGGCCTTGGCGGCACTGGCGCCCCGCTTGGCGCCCCTGATTGGCGCCAACACGTTGCTGGTGCCGGCGATGAACGGCGTGCCCTGGTGGTTTTGCGACCGGGTACCCGGCTTTGAGGGCCGCACCCTGGTCAGCGTGGACCCACAAGGTGAGTTGGCTCGGCACCTGCCCGCGGCGCAGACGATCGGCTGCGTGGTGCACGCCTCGGCCTCGACGCCTGAGCCAGGATTGGTGCAGCACCGCATGGGCCGAGGCCTGATTCTGGGCGAGCCCTGGGGCGGGCGAAGCGCCAGGGTGCAGGCGCTGTGCGACATCCTGGCCCAAGCGGGCTTCGACACCACCCACAGCGAGCACATCCGCCGCGACATCTGGTACAAGTTGTGGGGCAACCTGACGATGAACCCCGTGAGCGCGCTCACGGGCGCCACCATGGACCAGGTGCTGGCCGACCCCCTGCTCCTGGCGTTCTGCTCGCAGGCCATGCGGGAAGCCTCCAGGATCGGCGCGCGCGTGGGATGCCCGATCGAGCAAAGCCCCGAAGAGCGCCACACCATCACGGCCAAGCTCGGCGCGGTCAAGACCTCGATGCTGCAGGATGTCGAGGCGGGCCGGCCCATCGAACTGGATGCCATCGTCACCGCCGTGCATGAGATGGGCTTGGCACTGGACGAACCCATGCCCGCCATCTCGGCACTCTTGGGACTCACGCGGGTCCTGGCTCGACGCAGGGGTCTGTACCCTGCTGCCTCGGCATCCGAGACCACCGTGGCGCGAAACAGCCACCCCAGCGGCGGCTGACACCGGCGAGCGCACATGTTCACCGCGCTGGCTGCCCACCCCTACGCCTACCCAGCCCTGGAGGTGGTCCACTTGGTGGGGCTTGCTTTGGTGCTGGGCAACCTGATCCTCATCGAGCTGAGGGTCTTCGGGCTGGGAGCCACCCTGCCCGCGCCGGATTTGGCGCGCCTGAGCCTGGTGCTGGTGGCGGTCGGCTTTGGCCTGCTGGGATTGAGCGGCCTCTTGATGTTCGCCACGCAGGCGCAAGAACTCTTGGCCAGCCGTACCTTTGCGGTGAAGATGTCGGTGATGTCGCTGGCCTTGTGCAATGCGGCGTGGTTCCACGCCCGAGGCAGCCTCACACGGCTGGACACCACGGCGCGCCTTCAAATGGTGTTGTCGACCCTGTTGTGGCTGACCGTGGTGGCCGCCGGACGTTGGATCGCCTATGAGTGAAAAACCCCTGATGTCGAAGGAACCGTCATGACCCCACCTTCCCTGCCCGAATTCGACCGCCGACTGTTCTTGCGCGCTGGCGCTGCGGGTGCCGTGCTCTCCAGCGCGGCCCTGGGCTCCCTGGCGTGGGCCCACCACGGATGGAGCAGCTTCGACCAAGAGCGCCCGCTGTACCTGCACGGCCGCGCTTCAGAGGTCAAGTGGCGCAACCCTCACGCCGAACTGATCCTGGAGCGTTCGGGCCTGGCCCTGCCCAGCGATCTGGCGCAACGGGCTGTGCCAGCACAGGTGGCCGCCGTCGACGGGCGCAGCCTGCTGGCGCGCGCCACATTGCCGCAGCGTCCAGACGCGCGGTGGATGGTGGAGCTGGCGCCCATCACCCGAATGGATCAATGGCAGGTGCCGGAAATCCGCAACGGTGCCGAACTGGCCGTGCTGGGCTTTACCTTCGCTGGTGAGAAAGGCGAGGCCATCTTGCGGGCCGAGTACCTGTTCCTGGGCGACAGGGTCTACGGGCTGCGTTCGCGCCCCGCCTGAGCACCGTTGTTGCGCTCGCTCAACCCGATGGGCTTGGCCCGTCAGGTCGGTGCGCGGGGAACTGGCCATGATGGCTGCCAATGCCAACGGTTATGCGGGGTCATCTACCGCGCCGCGGCCGAATCGGTGACACTGGGGTTGCGTAATACGAAGGAGGGCGAGTCGGATGACGCTTCGTCGCTTCGTGGAGCGGTTGTTCTGGTTGAGCATCTTGCCCCTGTTGGTGCTGGGCGTGATCCTGATCGTGGTGCAAGTGCAAACGCACGACGCACGCCGGCAAATGGTGGCGGAGGCGGTCGTGCGAACCGCCGCCCGTGCGGTCGAGCAAGACCTGGAGGTTCAGCTGGCCAGCCTGACCATGTTGGCCCGCCTCCTGGAGGAAGAAGCACGCCACGATCGTGGGCGTTGGGACCTCGTCAAGGCACGGCGCATGATGCTGCAGTACGTGGCGCAGCAAGGCCACCACGTACTCCTGGAATCCGCGGGTGGGCCAGTCCTGGTCAACACCCGTCTACCGGATCGCGAGGCTGCACCAGCGGACCTGCCGCCACACCCCATTGCTGCACGCGCGCTCAGCCGCCAGGTGCCCGTCGTGGGGGATGCGTTTTGGGGGCCCATCGCGCAAACCCATTTGGTCGCCTTGGCCGTTCCTGTGAACCAAGGCCTGGGCACAGAAGCCACCTTGATGGGCACGATCGAACTGGCCTACCTGAACAAGCGGCTGCAGTCCTTGAGCTTGCCTGAGCGGTGGCAGCTACACCTGGCTGACGGACAGGGTCAGCGGCTGGCCCAGGCGGGCATCGATCAACAGGCCGACCACAAGCGCGCGGCCCTTGGCGGTGACACGCCAGTCCAACAGGTGCGACTGGTGCACGCCCCTTGGACCTTGACCCTGCATGCGCCAGCACTTTCAACCTTGGACAGCGCAACGGCTCAGGCGATTGCCCTGTTGGTCGCCTTAGGCGCCTGTGTGGTCGTGGTTTACAGAGGCAGCCACTTGACCGCCACGCGACTGAGCGACGCCATGCGCAGGCTCACGCAAGTGCAGCAGACGACACCGGCCACGGACGACATCGAAGAAGTGAACCGGGTGCGCAAGGCGCTGGACCGCCTTGCCCTGCAACGCGACCTGGCGCAAGAGGCCGAGCGAAAGCGCATCGGCTTGGAGCTCCACGATGACCTTCAGCAGAAGTTGGCCCTCTTGAAACACCAGCTTGAGGTGCTGGCGCGTGGCCAGCCCGTGGCACCCACGCCGGATGCAGAACCGGGACTTCAGACCACTGACCATGCACAGGCGGCCCTGACGCTGGTGGAGCAAACCATTGAGTCCACTCGGAGAATGGTCCAGGACCTGCGCCCCGCCGCCTTGGACGATGGGGGTCTGCCCGCAGCCCTGGTGGGCCTGGCCGAGCAGTACCGTCACCTGACCGGCCAAACCGTGGATGTCCAGACCATCAACGAGCCCGCCTGTGAGCAAATCCCCTCCCTCCAAGCGGCCATGCTGTACCGCATGGCCCAGGAACTGCTCAACAACGTGCGCAAACACGCCCTGGCGCGGTGCGTGAGCATTACCCTGGATGGCAGCTCCACCAAAGAGGTGGTTCTGGAAGTCAGTGACGACGGCATAGGTCTGAGCCCGCAGGCACGCGGGGCCTCCCCCGTCAACGGCCTGTGGGGCATTCAGGAGCGGGTGCACCTCTTGGGCGGCACCCTCAGCATCTTTTCAGAGCCTGGTCAGGGCTCGGCCTTTGTGGTCCGGGTGCCAGTGGGGTCAGACCCAAATGCCTACACTGACCGCCATGACTGACTTCTGGCCCTCCGCTGGCTGGCCCCTGTTGCGCACCGACGAACAGGGCTGGCTGATCCCCACAGACGGCTGGCTGCGCCGCTTCTTGGAAGGCCCGGAGTTGGCCCTGGTTCAGGCTTCTTGTGCGGCCGAACGCCGCCTTCACAACGCCTTGCGCGAAAACCCACGGCTGGCGGTGGCCGAGCCGCGTCTGCAGACCTTGGCAGACGCCGATGCAGCCGACAACTACCGCGCCTTCCTGGCCTTTCGAGATGCACTGGACGCGGCAGGCAGCCTGGAGGCGTGCTACCTGCAACAGGTGCGCAGCGCCAGGGTCAGCCTGGCCCCCCCGTTCATGCAGGCCATGGCACACGCCATCGTGAGACACCTGCTGCGCGACAACGATGACGCGATGCAGGCACGCGCTGCAGAACTTCTGTTTCGCCCGCAGCGGGTCACGGTGGTGGATGGCGTGCCGCTGGCCGGCGATGCCCAGGCGCTGGACCTGCTCAATGAAACCGGCGGCTTTGGCGAACTCGGACGGCTGCTGTCGCAGGCCCAGGCCCCGATCCGTGCGGCCAAGATGAAGGTGCTGTCCGCACAAAACGCCGCCGAGTATTGGCGTGCGGCCGCAAGCCCTCGGGAGCACGACTTCCTGCTGGACCTGCGACATGAGCTGCAGCAGGACCTGGGGCATGGCCTGCAGTTCACCTTGGCGAGGGCTGAATCGGGCTTGGCAGCCTTGTCTCGCGTGCTGCAGGCGTGGGTGCACCACTTCCTGCAGCTGGAGGTTCAGATCACGCCACTGTCACGCATTGACGACGAGCGCTGGCGCTGGCATGTGGGCTTGGATGCCGATGCCACCGCCCTGCTCAACGACCTGTACGAAGGGCAAGAGGTGGACAGCGAGCGCCGTGGCCGGCTCATCAGCTTGTTCGCGCTGCGCTTTTGCCGGCCCGAGCAGGCGCTGCCAGACATGGCAGGCCGACCGGTGTACCTGGGGCTGTGCCGAACCACCGATGGTCAGATTCGACTCAAGCCCCAGAACCTGCTGATCAACCTGCCCGTGGCGGGCTGAACCTCAGCCCTTCGCGCCAGAGGGCAGCTTGGGTGCGGTCTTCAAGCTGACCACCATCGTGACCACCAGGATGGCCACCACCACGCCCAGGGACACCAGCACCGGGATCTTCACCACGTCGATCAACAGCATCTTGGTGCCGATGAAGGCCAGGATCACCGCCAAGCCATAGCTGAGCAGGTGGAACTTCGCAGCCACGGCGGCCAGCAGGAAGTACATCGCGCGCAGGCCCAAGATGGCGAAGATGTTGGAGGTCAGCACGATGAAGGGATCGGTGGTGATGGCAAAGATGGCCGGAATGCTGTCAACGGCAAAGATGACATCGGTCAGGCCCACCAAGGCAATCACCAGGAACAGCGGCGTGGCCACCCGCTTGCCGTTTTCAAGCGTGAAGAACTTTTCCTGATCGAACTGCTGGCTCACCGGCATCACGCGGCGCAGCAGCTTGAGCGCGGGGTTGCTCTCCAGGTCGGGCTCCTTGCCGGCAGCCCACCACATCTTGATGCCCGTGAGCAGCAAGAACGCGCCAAAGACATACAGAACCCAGTGGAACTCGCTGATCAGCCACGAGCCGACCAGAATCATCACCGTACGCAGCACGATGGCGCCGATGATGCCGATCATCAGCACCCGCTTCTGGAACGCCGGCGGTACCGCAAAGTAGGTGAAGATCATCAGGAACACGAAGATGTTGTCCACCGCCAGGCTCTTCTCGATGAGATAGCCGGTGAGGAACTCCATGCTGCGTGTGTTGGCGGTCTGCAGGCCGTGGTCCTGATAAACCGCCCACCAGAACAGGCCGTTGAAGGCAAAGGACAACAGCACCCAAATGATGGACCAGTTCAGGGCTTCCTTGACGGAAACTTCATGAGCACCCTGCTTTTTGAGCACCACGAAGTCAATGAACAAGGCGGCCAGCACCGAGATGATGAAGAAGGCCCAAAGCCAGGTGGGGGCGACGGTTTCCATGTGAAGTACCCAGTTGATGAAGGCGGTGGACAGCACACGCCAAAACCCGCAGTGTGCGGGCCAACTTACTTCGGATAAACAAGATTATTTTTGAAACTTACTCCGTTTTTTACGAAGTAAGCACACGGGCACCCCCATCCAGGGATGCCCGCCCCGTCCTCAGCGGGGCTGCACGCGCCACAAGGCGCCGTCGGGTGCGTCGCTCAACAGGTACACCCAGCCGTCCGGCCCCACCCGCACGTCGCGCACACGGCCCACCTCGCCAAAGAGCAGCCGCTCTTCGCGCACCACGCGTTCGCCGTCCATCACCAGGCGCACCAGGCTTTGGCCGCTGAGGCCGCCCAACAAGAGACTGCCCTTCCACTGGGGAATCGCATTGGCCGTGTAGAAGGCCATGCCCGAGACCCCGATGGAAGGGGTCCACACGTGCAGCGGCTGCTCCAGGCCCTCTCGCGCCGTGCCTTCACCGATCTTGGTGCCGGTGACGTAGTTCACGCCGTAGGTGATGGTGGGCCAACCGTAGTTGCGCCCAGCGCGGATGATGTTGAGCTCGTCACCGCCTTGTGGGCCGTGCTCGTGCGCCCAGAGCTCGCCGGTGCCGGGGTGAATGGCCGCACCCTGTATGTTGCGGTTGCCGCGGCTGAACACCTCGGGCAGTTGATCGGAGCGGCCCACGAAGGGGTTGTCGGCGGGCACCCGGCCGTCGTCGTGCAGGCGAATCACCGAGCCCGCATGGTCACGCGGCGCCTGCGCGCGCTGCATCTCGCCCCGATCGCCCAGCGTCAGGTACAGAAAACCCTTGCCATCAAACACGATGCGACCACCCAAGTGAAAGCCGCGCCGCGACTTCGGGCCCATCGCAAAAAGCTTTTCCTGGTCCACCAGGCGCCCGTCCTTCAGGCGTGCGCGGATCAGGGTGGTGCCGTACTCGCCATCGTCCGTGGGTGACGGCTCCGCGTAGGCCAAGTACAGCCAGCCGTTGCTGGCGTACTGCGGATGCGGCACCACATCGAACAAGCCGGCCTGCACCGCGGCCTTCACCGTGGGCACGCCCTCAATCGGCTTGGGGTCCAGCTTGAAGTCGGCGCTGATGCGCCGCAAGGTGCCGCCGCGCTCGGTGACCAGCATCTCACCGCTGGGCAACCAGGTCAGCGACCAGGCGTTCTTCAGGCCCCGCACCAGGGCGGTGGCTTGCACCGCCACGAGGGGAGCGGGCGTGGCCGCCACCGTTTCCTTGGAGAAAGTGGGCAAGCGAGTGCCGCCGGTGGACTGGGCCGTAGCTGGCGCCGCCAGGGCCAGAGCCATGCTGGCCAAGCCTGTGGCTTTGAACAAGGCTGCCAGGGGCGCGCGCGGCCGGCAGGCCTTGGCCGTGGAAAGCAGCTCGCCAGCCATTGACCGGGCGGTTGAGCCGGTCAAGGTGCGGCTGGTGAGGAAGGTGGTGCGGGAGGTGGTGACGGTATCCATGGACCGCATGGTAGCGAGCACTTGATTAACCAAGTGTCTGGGTGTGGACAATGGCCTGATGCTGCTGTTCCTGCTGGGGTTCCTTGCGCACGGCCGCCTCGGTAACTGGGGTCGGCTGGCGCTGTGCACAGGGTTGATGACCCTTGCGGGGGCCGCCCATCCCGACACCCTCGTGGTCGGATCCAAGCGATTCACCGAGAGCTACATCCTGGGTGAGCTGGTGCGACAGCGCTGGCTGGAACAGGGCCTGGCCGCTGAGCATCGTCAAGGCCTGGGCAACACCGCGATCGTCGAGCAGGCCTTGAGGGCCGGGCGTATCGATGTGTACCCCGAGTACACCGGGACCATCCTTCGGGAGATCTTGCAACGAGGGGAATCGCAGGCCACCTTGGCCCAGCTCAATGACTGGCTGGCCCCGCGTGGCCTGAAGGTGGGGGTACCACTGGGCTTCAACAACAGCTACGCCCTGGCCCTGCGGGCCGACCGGGCCGCCGAGCTGGGCCTGCGCCGGATCAGCGACCTGGCCGCCTTGTCCGCGGCGCAGCAGGCCGCACTGCGTACCGGCTTCAGCGCAGAGTTCACAGCCCGCGCGGACGGTTGGCCCGGGCTGCGTGTGCGATACGGCCTGAAGCTGCAAGTCGGGCGTGGCCTCGACCACGGCCTGGCCTATGCAGCCCTGCAACGCGGGGATGTGGATTTGGTGGACGCCTATTCCACCGATGCGGCCGTTCACCGGCTGGGCCTGGTCTTGCTGGAAGACGACCTCGGGGCATTCCCGCGCTACGACGCGGTGCTGCTGATGCGCCTGGGCCTGGACGAGGCCCCGCTGCGGCACCTGGCCGGGCGCTGGAACGAGGCCGCAATGGCCGAGCTCAATGGCCGGGCAGAGCGTGGCGAAACCTTCGAGGCGGTGGCGCGTTCTGCGCTGGCGGCGCTGGCACCGCCTGCAGCGCACGCTCCAGCGCCACCGTCGGCCCCAAGGCCAGACGCGGGGACCGCAACCGAAGCGCCAAGGCCCGCCCCGTCACCCGCAGCCTCTTTCTGGCTGCGCCTGATGGCCCCCGACCTGCCGCGCCTGTTGGCTGAGCATGTCGGCTTGGTGCTGGTCTCCACCGGACTGGCTGTGCTCTTGGGCCTGCCTTTGGGCATCGTGGCACAACGCCGGTCCCGTTGGGGCACGGTCATCCTGGGCACGGTAGGCTTGATGCAAACCATTCCCTCCCTGGCCCTGCTGGCGGCGCTGATCGCCGCCCTGGGGCGCATTGGCACCGTGCCCGCGCTGGTCGCTTTGTTCTTGTACGCCCTGCTGCCCGTGGTCAGCGCCACGCAGGCCGCCTTGAGCCAGGTGCCACCTGGCCTGCGGCAAGCCGGTTTGGCCCTGGGCCTGCGCCCCGGTCAGGTGTTGTGGCACGTGGAACTGGCCACGGCACGGCCTTTGATCACCGCCGGTGTGGGTACGGCTGCGGTGACCGGCGTGGGAACCGCGACCGTGGCGGCCTTTGTGGGCGCCGGCGGTCTGGGTGAGCGCATCGTGGCCGGTCTGGCCGTCAACGATGCAGCCCTGATGATGGCCGGCGCCGTGCCTGCGGCGCTGATGGCGGTGGCGGTGCAAGCCCTGTTCAAACGCCTGCAGGCGGTGAACTGAAACGCCACGCCTGCCTGGTGCAGGGCTGAGCCCGAACACCCTTCAGACGCGTTTGAGCAGACCCCTCAAAAAGCCGCCACAGCCCCGTTCGAACGCGGATCAAAGCCGCCTTCGAGCACGCCGTTGGCATGGTGCATCAAGAGACCGGCGTGGCCCACCGCCTCGTCCCAAGCACCGATGGTCTCGACTTCATGGCCCCACTGGCGCAGTTGCGCCACCACATCCGGTGACCAACGGGCCTCGAGCTTGAGGGTATCGCTGGCATTACCCCAGGTGCGGCCGAGCAACCACCGCGGGCGCGAGATGGCCAGCTGCGGGTGGTCGCCAAAGTGGCGCGCCCGGTTGAAGACGGTGGCCTGGGTCTGGGGCTGGCCGTCGCCTCCCATGGTGCCGTACACCATGAAGCGGCCATCGCCAAACTCGGCCAGGGCGGCGTTGAGGGTGTGGAAGGGCTTCTTCAGCGGCTCAAGCGTGTTGATGTGCCCGGGCTGCAGGCTGAAGCTGCAGCCGCGGTTCTGCCAGTTCACGCCCGTGTGGGGCAGCACCACACCACTGCCAAACTCGTGGTAGATGCTCTGGATGAAGGACACGGCCACGCCCTGCCGGTCGATGACCCCCATCCAGATGGTGTCGCCTGGATCGGTCCGACGGCCCCAGGGCAGCGCGCGCTGAGGCTTGTAATCGGCGACCAGGCTGTCCAGGAAATCCGGCGCCAGCAGGTCTTGCGCCCGCAGCTTCATAAAGGCGCGGTCGGTGACGTGCGCATCCCGAACCTTGAAGGCGCGCTTGGTGGCTTCCACTTGCGCGTGGACGAACTCGGCACTCTCGGCGCCTTGGCGCCAATCGTGCACCTTGAGCATGCGCTCCATGAGGCCCAAGATCATCAGTGAGACCACGCCCTGTGAGGGCGGCACCATGTTGTGCAGCCGCGCACCGTGGGCGTTGAGCGTCAGCGGGTCGACCAGGCTGGCCTGGTGAGACCGGAGGTCTTCCAGGTCCAAGGGGCTGCCCACGGCCTTGAGCTCAGCCGCCATGTCCCGCGCCAAAGCACCACGGTAGAACTCTTCGGTGCCCTTGGCTGCCAGGCGCTCCAGCGTGGCCGCCAGCCGCGGCTGTTTGAACCACTGGCCAGGCACCGGAGCTGCCCCACCGGGCAGAAAGGTTTCGGCAAATCCCGGGACGTGCTCAATGTCGGAGCGCTTGGCCGCGGTGAGGGCGCTTTGGCTCAAGGTGGTGGGCATGCCACTGCGGGCATGATGAATGGCGTCGGCCAAAAGGCGCGACAGGGGGAGCCGGCCGCCCAAAGACTGCTGGGACAAGCGATGCGCAGCGCCCCAACCGCTCACGGTTCCGGCCACCGTCAGGGCGGCCACGCCGCCCCGAAAGGGAATGCTGCCCGTGATGCCGCGCTGGGCATACCACTCACGTGTGGCGGCTCGGGCGCTGCGGCCGCTGGCATCAATCCCCCCGGGCACACCATTGGGCCCGCGGATCACCCAAAAGCCGTCGCCGCCAATGGCGTTCATGTGCGGATACACCACGGCGATGGTGGCCGCAGCGGCGATCATCGCTTCCAGGGCGTTCCCTCCTTCGCGCAGCACGTCAACGGCCGATTGCGCTGCCAAGGAGTGGGGGGCCACGGCCATGCCGCGGGTGCCATAGATCGATTGCATGTTCAGTGCTCCAGTGATGGCTGTTGCCATGGCCTAACAAGGCCCCGTGTTGGTGCCCGGCCTCAACCGTAACCGTCCGTTTCAGCGTGTGCCCAGCCGGTCGGTCAATCCCAACCAATCACCTTGGGCAGCCACAGGGCGATCTGCGGGTAGAAAAAGACCAGCGCCAGCGCAATTCCCTGCAAGAAGATGAAGGGGACCACACCGCGGTAAATGTCGCGGATCGTCACTTCCGGTGGCGCTACACCCTTGAGGTAGAACAGTGCCCAGCCGAAGGGCGGCGTCAGAAAAGAGGACTGCAGGTTGACGGTAATCAGCATCGCCAGCCAAACCGGGTCAACGCCTTGAGAGATCAACACCGGCATGAACAGAGGCACCGCGATGTAGCTGATCTCGATCCACTCAATGAAAAATCCCAAAACAAAAATCAAGAGCATCATGAACCAGATGTCGCTGTTCACGCCACCGGGCAGCCAGTCGAACATCTTCGTGATGAGCTCTTCCCCTTGCAGACCGCGGAAGGCCAGCGCAAAGACCTGCGCAGCCATCAGGATGAACATCATGATGGCGGTGATCTTTGACGTCTCCAAGGCCACATCCTTGAGCGTCTTGAGACTCAGGCGTCCAGCCGATAGCGTTATCAAGACAGACCCCACCGCGCCCATCGATGCCGCCTCAGTGGGTGCAGCCACACCACCCACGATCGCACCCAACACCGACACCACCAGCAGGATGGGCGGCACGACCACCTTCCAAAACCGCTTGAGCAGATCGCTGCGGCTGACCTTGGCGCGCTCTTCCAGCGGGATCGGGGGCATCAGGCTTGGGTTCATCCAGCCCCTGACCAGCAGGTAGACGATGTACAAGCCAGCCAACATCAAGCCCGGCATGACTGCAGCGGCGAACAAGGTGCCCACCGACAACTGCATGATGTCCGACAGGAGGATGAGAATGAGGCTGGGCGGAATGATTTGACCGAGCGTGCCGGATGCACATATGGCGCCACAGGCCAGCCCCTTGTCATACCCCCGTCGAATCAGTGTGGGCAAGGTCAACAGGCCCAGCGTGATGACCGTGGCCCCCACGATGCCTGTGGTGGCCCCCATGAGCACCCCAAACAGGATGATGCCCACCCCCATGCCGCCGTTGAGCCCGCCGGCCAGCAAGCCCATGACGTCGAGCAAATCGTCGGCCAGCCGCGACTTCTCCAACATCACGCCCATGAACACAAACAGCGGAATGGCCATCCACTGGTAGCCCGCCACGATGCCGAAAAAGCGGGCCCCAAGCAGGTTGAATAGGGTGTCACCGAAGCCCAGCCACCCAAACACGAACCCCACCACGGCCAAGGTGGTGGCCACCGGGATTCCGATCATCAACAGCACAAAGAAGGCTGCGAGCATCAACAGCGCATAGGTCTGCAACTCAAACACGGCCGCGCTCCTGAAGAACCCGCCGGGCAATGGCCGCAGCGCATTGCAGCGCTACCAACACATACCCCAGCGGAATGAAGGCCTTGATCACCCACCGATACGCAATACCGCCAGGGTCAGCGGAGCCCTCGCTAATCACGTAGGACTGCATCACATAGGGCACGGAAATCTTGATGAACAACAGGCTGACCGCCAAGAGCAGCGCGAGCGACACGAGGTCGACGATGTACTTCCTTCGCGCGCTGTATCCCGCATAGAACACATCCACACGAACGTTGTCACCGCGCTGAAGGGCATAGCAAATCCCCAGCAGTATCAAAGCGGCCAACAAGTGCCACTCCAGCTCCTGCGCCCACACCGAACCCACGCTCATGGAGTAGCGCAAGAGCACGTTGGTGGCCACCAAGCCAATCATCAACAGGGTGATCCACAGCGTGAGCTTGCCCACGCCGTCGATGAAGGCCTCTATGGCCTCAACGGCTTTCTGCATATCGAACGGCCTTCATCAAGGGTGCAAAAACGAACACCAAACCGCCCGGCCACTCAAGGCCTGCCGGGCGCCCATCGAGCGGCAGCCCTAGCCGCGAACCTTGACGTGATAAGCCTCTTCGCTGATCTCGCTCCAGCGGTCGAACTTGGCCTTGAAGGCGAAGTAGCTGTCGTGCACCTTCTTGACCAGCGGATCTTTAGCCACCGCTTCGGCCAGCACTTTGTCTGTCTCTGTGCGCAAGGCCTTGATCACCGAATCGGGCAGCGGCTTGGCCACCACCTTGTGGTTCTTGATCAGGTCCTCCATAGCGTCGGAATTGGCCTTTTGGCACCAACCTTCACTGATCACGTTGCACGCTGCGGCAGCGTTGCTCACGATGGCTTGCAGATCCCGGGGCAGCTTGTCCCAGGCCGCTTTGTTGATCAGCAGTTCGCTCACCGTGGCCGATTCATGCCAGCCGGTGGTGTAGTAAAACTTGGCCGCCTTGTGCAGTCCCAGGCGCCTGTCCTGGAAGGGCCCTACGAACTCGGCCGCATCAATCACGCCGCGCTCCAATGCGGGGAAGATCTCACCGCCAGGCAAGACCTTCACATCCACACCCAGGGATGCGTACACCTTGCCGGCCAAGCCCGGGATGCGCATCTTCAGCCCGCGCAAGTCCGCCACCGAGTTGATTTCCTTCTTGAACCATCCCGTCATCTGCACGCCCGTGTTGCCACACGGCATGGCGATCATCCCAAACGGGGCATACACCTCGTTCCACAGCTCCTGGCCACCGCCGTCATAGAGCCAGCCGTTCATCCCCTGGAAGTTCATGCCAAAGGGAACCGCCGTGAAGTACTGCGCGGCAAATGTCTTGCCGGTCCAGAAGTAGGCATTGGCGTGGTTCATCTCCACAGTGCCCGCCCGCACGGCATCGAAGCCCTCGAACGCAGGCACGAGTTCGCCCGCGCCAAAGACTTGAATCTTCATTCGACCGCCGGACATCGCCTCCACGCGCCTGGCCAGGTCGGTGGCGCTGCCAGGCCCGTCCATGTAGAAGGGCGAGCCCTTGGGGTACGCGCTGGTCATCTTCCACGTGATGGTGGACTGCGCAGAGGCGATGACCGGGGCGGCCAAGGTGGCGCTGGCTGCGCCAGCGACGGCACCTTTGGCGACGAAGGAACGTCGATTGAGCTGCATGCGAACTCCTGAGTTTGTGGTGGACAAACCTCGGAAATGCAACTCTCATGCCTGCAAATCAGGCCTCTTTAGCTCTTTTGTCCAGGACGTTTCGCCAATTCGGTGCGTCGCCGGGGCCGGCCATGCACCGAGAGCGTGCGGGCGGCCGTGCGGCGCACCAAGGCGTTGCCGCCGCCTTGCACTCACTTCAAAATCGTCTCACGCATGAACAGGATCGTGGCGTAGAACTGGAAGTCGGCGTTTTCCTTGCGGGCAAATCCATGCCCCTCGTTTTCCGCACGCAGGTACCACACGGGCGTGCCGTTGGCCCGGGCCTTGTCCACGATCTGCTCGGCCTCCGTCCAGGGCACGCGCGGGTCGTTCTTGCCCTGCACCACGAACATGGGCTTGCGGATCTTGTGGGCGTTGGTCAGCGGCGAGATGCTGTGCAAGAACTCGCGCATGGCCGGATCACGTTCGTCACCGTACTCCACGCGGCGCAGGTCACGACGGTAGCTCTCGGTGGTTTCCAGGAAGGTGACAAAGTGGGAAATGCCCACCACGTCGATGTTGCCGGCGATGCGGTCGGCGTAGTGCGTGGCCACGGCCAAGCTCATGTAGCCGCCATAGCTGCCCCCGGTGACCAGCACGCGCGAGGCGTCCAGGTCCGGTTGCTGCCCAATCCAGTCCAGCAGCGCACCGATGTCCTTGACCGAGTCTTCACGCAGCCGGCCGTTGTCCAGGGCCACGAAGGTCTTGCCGTAGCCGGTGGAGCCGCGCACATTGGGCTGGATGAGGGTGATGCCCAGCTCCTGCACGTAGTACTGGTTGCGGGCCAGGAAGCCCACTTTGGCCTGCGCCTCCGGCCCGCCGTGGATGTTGATCAGAACCGGCCGCTTGCCGGTGAACTTGGCTGGGGGTCGAGAAATCAAGCCGGAAATGGTGCGCCCATCGAAGCTCTTCCAGCGGATGATCTGCTGATCACTGAAGGACGCCACGTCCACGTCCGGGTGGGCGTGGGCCTTGGTCCATTGGGTGACCTTCCCACTGGCTGCATCCAGCGTGTAGACCTGCCCCGGGCCCTTGGCGCTGTTGACGCCGAAGGCCGCCAAGGGCTGCTTCCGGTGGAAACGCATGGACCCGACACTGCCCTCGGGCAGCCCCTTGAAGCTGCGCTCCGCCCAGTTGTTGGCCGGCTCGAAGAAGCGGGGTTCGTCTTTGCCATCCACGTTCACCGATGCGGTCAGCAGCTTGCCGTCGTAGCTCATGCCCGCGCCCCCCACATCCCAGGGAATGTGACCCGTGATGCGCTTGAGTTGGCCCGACTTGAAATCAAAGGCGGCCAGCTCGCGGAACTCGCTGAAGCGGTCGGTGGCCACCAGCAGGCCCGATCCATCGGGCAGGAAGCGGGTGGCCGCATGCACGCCGCGGACGTTGGACCCCGGCTCGGGCAGCACCTGCCGGCGCTGGCCACTGTCCACATCCATCAGCCACACCTGCGACTCGTTGGCCGAGATGTAGCGGTTGATCGTCAGCGTCTTTTCGTCCTTGGACAGCGTGCCCGCGTTCCAGCCGGTGCCTGGCAACTCCGCCAGGGTCTTCACACTGCCGGGGTCCATCGGGTCCATGGTGCGCAGCAGTGTGCTGACGCTGCTGCGGGTGCCCGCACGGGCGGTGCGGTCCAGCGGGACCGAGCTGAACAGGAAGCGGCCGCTCTTGCTGAACCAGGTTTCAAACGAGTGGCGCTCGTCGGGGTTGGTCAGCAGCGTGGACTGGCGCGTCGACAGGTCCAGGCGGTAGAGCTGCGACACCTCGTTGCCGCCCGTGGCCCGGGCGTAAATCAGGAAGCGCCCCTCTTTGGGCTCGTAGTGGGCCGAGCTCACCGGCTCGGGCCCCTGGGTCAGGGGTTCAAGCGGTCCCATGGGCCGCGTCAGCCGGAACAGGTGGTTGACGCTGGAGCCCGGTGCGCGATGGGCCACGATCATCTCGGGCTTGGTGGGATGCCAGGTGACGAAGCTGTGCCCTCGGAAATCGGTGTACTTGTCGACCTGCGCGGCCAAGGAGGCCGGGATGGGTGGTATGCCCTGCACCAAGAGGTTCGCGTTGGGCGCAATCACCGCCCCGGTGTAGCGGGCGGCCTGGGGCGGCGCCACCACCGCACAGGCTGACAGCAGCGCTGCCAGAAGACCGGCTGTAGCCAAGGTGGTCCATGTGCGCGGTGCGCGGACCTTGGAGGGCACACCTGATGGCCCGGAAGTTCTGATGTGAGGGTACGGCATGGAGGGCTCGCGGTGAAGCAAAGCTCGCGAGCTTACCGGCTGTGGGTGCCCAGGTTCCGGGGCCTGGGGTATGCCCGAGGGGCCTCAG
>JACCDK010679526.1_pt1 | contig 19886 bp, 19 predicted proteins | sample 7445871 | NCBI WGS metagenome assembly JACCDK01 (sample SAMN15323436, study PRJNA562643) | freshwater metagenome | isolation source: river surface water | place: USA:Blue River Watershed | collected 2017-08-15
AACTGGCCCAGACAAAGGCCGAGGCCAGGGCGAGCACATACCCGAATTGAAATCCCCCGTGCGAGTCGCCGACACCGCCACGCCCCAAGATAGCGATGGCCGCGCCTGCAAAGCCAATGAGTGCAGCCACCACATGGCGGATATGCAGATGCACGTCTTGCAAAAACAAAGGGGCCAGTACGACCATGCCCAAGGGCCAGAGGTAATTCACCAAATTGGCTTCCACCGCTGGCGCGTGGCGCAGCGCCATGAACAGCAGAAAGTGAAAGCCGAACAAGCCATATATGCCCACCCCCAGAGTGGGCAGCGGGACTTGCCACTGAGACCAGCGACCTCGCGACAACGGCAAGGCGATCAAACTGCCCAGCAACAGCCCCAGACCTGTGAGTAAAAAGGGTGGGACGTGTGAGAGCTTCACCCCCAATGCCGCCAAACTGCCCCACAAGCCAATGGCCGCCAAGGCCAGCAGATCGGCCTTCAGTGCGGTCTTCATAGGCCCAAGAGTTTGTGCAGACGTGGTGAAGCGGTGGTGTATTCCAGGGGGATTTTTTGCCCTGGGTTCAGGTAAGCCGCTGCGCCAAAAGCGGCCAGGGTGGCTTCGTGAAAACCACTGAGGATCAGCTTGCGTTTGCCAGGGTAGTGGTTGATGTCACCCACCGCGAAGACGCCAGGCGCGCTGGTAGCAAAGTTTTCGGTGTTCACGTTCAGCTGCTTTTTGGCCATGTCCAGGCCCCATTCGGCCACGGGGCCGAGTTGCGGCGACAAGCCCAGCAGCACCCAGAGTTGGTCGCAGGGCAGGGCCACTTCACCTTCCAAGGTGGCCAACTGCAAACCCGCAAGGCGACCGTTTGTTGTGTGCACATCTTGTACTTGGCCCACTTGCAAGCGCACTGGGCCGCTGGCGCAAGCTTGGGCAAACGCGGATTGCAAAGGTTCCGACGCGTCCAAGGTGGCCCGGCGGTGCACCAAGGTGACGCTCGCGGGGTGGTGGGCCAAGCTGTCAAGCACGGCTTGCAAAGCCTGGTCATCGCTGCCTACCACCACCAGGTGTTGGCCTTGCAGCGCTGGAGTGTCAGGCACAGCATGAAACACCTGCTGGCCTTCAAAGACTTGCAAGGCGGGCAGCGCCAGTTTGCGCGGTACAAAAGCCCCCACGCCCCCTGCGATGAAGACCGTGCGACTGAGGAATGACTGCCCCGAAGTCGTTTCGACCAACCAACGCCCATCGGTTTGGACATTCAAGGTCGAGACCAATTGATTCAAGTGAAACTGTGGTTTGAAGGGCGCTGCTTGCTGCTGCAAGCGCTCGATCAACTCGCGGCCTGTGCAGTGTGGCAAGCCAGGGATGTCGTATATGGGTTTGTCGGCGTACAGCGCCACGCATTGACCACCCACATGGGGCAGCGCGTCCACCACATGGGCATGAAGCGCTTGCAAGCCCAGTTGAAACACCTGGAACAGGCCCACTGGGCCAGCCCCGATGACCAGGGCGTCGGTTGAAATGGGTGTGGCGTGAACCAACAGGTTTTAACGCTGTAGTTCGGACAATTTGCCGGTCTTGTCTTTCCAGTCATCGGCGTCGGCCAAGGGGGCTTTGCGCTTGGTGATGCTGGGCCAGCCAATGCGCGACAACTCGGCATTCATGGCGGTCATGTGCTGTTGGTCGGCAGGCACGTCTTCTTCGGCATAGATGGCGTTGACAGGGCATTCGGGGATGCAGACCGCGCAATCGATGCATTCGTCGGGATCAATGGTCAGGAAATTGGGGCCTTCGCGAAAGCAGTCGACGGGACAGACGTCCACACAGTCGGTGTATTTGCAGCGGATACAGGCTTCGGTGACAACGTGGGTCATGGTGTTAACTTTTAAGCGAAAGGTTCAACAAAGATGGCGCATTTTAGGGGCAGGCCGGGGTCAGGCCTGAACCAGGGCTGCAGCCGATGTTTTATGGCTGGCGGTGTCGACCAAAACCAATGAGCCCAAGATGCGCGACTGTTCAAACGGTTGGCTCACCAAAGGCTGTTGAAACGCCAGTTGCACATGGCCGATGGCGTTGGGCGGCAGTTCGGTGGCGTCCAATTCTGCCAAGGTGTTGATGTCCAAGCGGTGCAGGATGCGACTCACCTTGGCCTTGACCCAGCGGTGGCCGTGCAGCGCCCAATACACGCGCCCAGCCACCAGAGGCTCATCGTCCAACCAGGCGAGCGTGACATTCAGTTGGGTTTGCGCTTGGACCTCGCTGTCTTGGGCCAGCAGCCAGTCGCCGCGTGACACGTCCACCTCGTGGTCCAGCACCACGCCTGCGCTGTGGCCTGCCGCGACATCGCCTGACTCGCGCACCGCCGACAGGACTTCTTTGATGACCGCGCTTTGGCCGCTGGGGAACACCTTGACGCTGTCACCCACGCGGGCCACGCCGGTGCCCACGCGGCCCCAATAGACGCGGCGACCTTTGGAGGTGTCCGCACTGTCATGGAATTTTTCCACCCATTGAACCGCGAAAGCCAGGTCGCCTTCTTCATCAGCAGGGGTGACCGGCAGGCGCTCGAGCAGTTCCAGCAAACTCGGGCCGCTGTAATGGCACCAATCGGGCTGCGCGCTGACCACGTTCCAGCCTTTCAGGGCAGAAATGGGGACGATGGCGTTCACGTCCATGCCTGCTTCGTCGGCGAATTGTTGCAGCGCTTGGGCGATGTTCACAAAAGCGGTGCTGGCGTCTGTCACTGCATCGAGCTTGTTGATGGCAAAAATGACCGAGGGCACGCGCAAGAGTTTCAGCAGCAGGCTGTGGCGACGGGTTTGCGGGAGCAGGCTCAATCCTGGCTGGGCCCAGTCCACTTTGGTGGCGTCCACCAAGACCACGGCCGCGTCGGCACTGGAGGCAGCGGTCACCATGTTGCGGGTGTATTGCTCGTGGCCGGGTGCATCGCCAATGATGAACTTGCGGGTTTCGGTGCTGAAGTAGCGGTAGGCCACATCGATGGTGATGCCTTGCTCGCGTTCGGCAGACAAGCCGTCGGTGAGCAGGGCCAAATCGGTTTCACCTTGGCGTTGCACGCCAGCCAGGTGGTCTTGCAACACCGACTTGGAGTCGACCAGCAAACGCCCGATGAGGGTGGATTTGCCGTCATCGACCGAGCCACAGGTGATGAATTTCAGGGCGGGGCGGGTGGCGAGTTGGGCAGTCATCAGAAATAGCCTTCTTTTTTGCGTTTTTCCATGGACGCTTCGGAGGTTTGATCGTCCATGCGGGTGGCCCCGCGTTCACTCACGTCAGCAGCCAGGGTTTCAATCACGATGTCCTGGGGGGTGGCTGCGTTGCTCTCCACCGGGCAGGTGCAGGTGATGTCGCCCACGGTGCGAAAACGCACTTGGCGCTGCTGCACCACTTCGCCGTCTTTGGGCGGTGTCATGTGGGTCACCGGCACCAACAAGCCACGGCGCTCGATCACATCGCGTGTGTGGGTGTAGTAGAGCGACGGCAAGGCGATGTTTTCACGCGCGATGTATTGCCACACGTCGAGTTCGGTCCAATTGGAGATGGGGAACACGCGGAAATGCTCGCCAGGGTGGAGGCGGGTGTTGAACAAGTTCCACAACTCGGGGCGTTGTGATTTGGGCTGCCATTGGCCAAAGCTGTCGCGATGGCTGAAGATGCGTTCTTTGGCGCGGGCTTTTTCTTCGTCGCGGCGCGCACCACCGATGAGGGCGTCAAAGCGGAACTCCTCGATCGCTTCGAGCAAGGTGACCGACTGGTGCACATTGCGGCTCTCACCTGGGTGGGCCAAGCGCACCGTGCCTTTTTTCATCGAGTCTTCCACACTGCGAACAATCAGCTCTGCGCCCAGTTCTTTGGCGCGAAGATCGCGGAAGTCGGTCACTTCGGGAAAGTTGTGGCCGGTGTCGATCATCAACAGGGGGTAAGGGATGCGACCCACGCCAAAGGCTTTTTCGGCGCACTTGAGCATCACCAGGGAATCTTTGCCGCCTGAAAACAAAAGGGTGGGGCGCTCGAAAGCGGCGGCGACTTCACGCAGGATGAAGATGGTTTCTTCTTCCAACGCATCCAAATGGGCGTTGCTCAGGGTGTGCAACTCGTTGTCGTTTCTGGCATTCATGTTCAGGCTTTCACGTGCAAACCGCACTCTTTGGCATTTTCGTCTTCCCACCACCAGCGGCCGGCGCGGAAGTCCTCGCCCAAGCTGATGGCGCGGGTGCAGGGTGCACAGCCGATGCTGGGGAAAAACTGGTCGTGCAGCGGGTTGTAGTCCACTTTGTGTTGGGCGATGTAGTGCCAGACATCGCCCCAAGTCCAATCCACCAGGGGGTTGAGCTTGAGGATGGGCACACCGTTGGTCACATCGGCTTCTTGGGCAGACACCTCAGCCCGCGCTTGTGACTGTTCTCGGCGCAAACCAGTGACCCAGGCTTTTTGACCTTGCAAGGCACGGCCCAAGGGTTCGAGTTTGCGCACGCCACAGCAGGCTTTGCGGTTGGCGATGCTCTCAAAAATGGCTTGCTGGCCAGGGCTTTTCACAAAGGCCATCACGGCCTCGTGTGGTGGTTTGTAGACCTGCACCGGGGCGCGGGAATGGGCCTGCAAGCGCTCGAGCAGGGCCAGGGTTTCGCTGTGCAAGGCACCTGTTTCCAGCACAAACACAGGGATGTCCAAGGCCAAGCTGTTGATGAGGTGGGTGATGACCACGTCTTCGGCACCCAAGCTCGAGGCTTGCTTCAAAGGTTGCAACTCGGCCGCCGCAGCTTTCAGTTGTGCTTGGGTGGCGGCCAGTTTGTCGGCAAAGTTGGCGCTGGGTTTGGCGTGCAGCGTCGTGGCGGGCGTATGGGGTTTCATCGTGCAAACAAAGGTTGGGGTTGGGTCACATCGCCTTGGTAAAAACCGCTGAAGTGGGTCAGCAATTCTCGTCCTTTGGTCAAGCTCTGATCAGCGCGCAAGACGGCGCTTGAAAAACCGCAGCGTTGCATTTGGCTGAGTTGGTCGACCAGCACATCGCCGGTGGCGCGGATGTCGCCTTTGAAGCCACAACGGCGGCGCAACATCAGGGCTTGGCTGAAGGCGCGGCCATCCGTGAAACTCGGAAAGTGCAGTTCAATGATTTGCACCCCGTCCAACGGGTGTTGTGTGGGGTCGGCATCGTTGGCCAATTGCAAATCAGATGGTGGCAATGTGTCTGTGTGTGTGTGTATATGCATGGTCGTCTTTCAAGCCGCAGGGCTGAATGCTTCGTCGTTTGCATGGTGACGCGCCGCGTTGGCTGCTGCTTTGAAGTGCTCAAATCCAATGCGTTGCAACGCGTCTGTGAAGGTTTCGCCATGCTGGCGCTGTTCGGTGTAGACCTGCAACACGGCTTCAATCACGTCCACCACTTCGGCTGAAGAGAAAGAGGGGCCGACCACTTTGCCGGGCTTGGGGTCGCCGCTCAAACGCGAACCATCCGAGCCGCCCAAGGTCACCTGGTACCACTCCTTGCCATCCTTGTCCACGCCCAGAATGCCGATGTGCCCGCTGTGGTGGTGACCACAGGAGTTGATACAGCCGCTGATGTGCAAATCGATTTCACCCAGGTCGAACAACTCGTCGAGGTCTTGGTAGCGTTCGGTGATGGCCGCCGCGATAGGCAGCGAACGCGCATTGGCCAAGTCGCAATAGTCGCCACCAGGGCAGGCGATCATGTCGGTGAGCATGCGGATGTTGGGTTTGGCCAAACCCAACGCTTTGGCCTCTTTGTAGAGCGCCGTCAATTGTTCGGCCGCCACCCAAGGCAAGACAAGGTTTTGGTCGTGGCTGACGCGCGCTTCGCCAGCGGAGTATTTGTCTGCCAACAAAGCCGAGGCGTCGAGTTGATCGGCGGTGGCGTCACCAGGCGCTTGTCCCAAGCGCTTGAACGACAAGGTGACCACGCGCAAATGCGGGTTGCGGTGTGGCGCCACATTTTGTTGCAACCAACGAGCAAAGTGGTGGTCAGCATCCGCCGCGATGGCCAATTGGGCGTGCACAGCCTCGGCAGACAAGGTGGTGTTGGGGCTCAAATGGGGCGGCACAAAACCTGCACTCACGCGGTCCAATTCGGCTTGGGTGATGGTGTGCGGTGCGCCATCTTGCGTGAGGATGCGTTGGTACTCGGCTTCCACCTGGTCCACATAAGCCTGACCTTCGGCCTTCACCAAAATTTTGATGCGGGCTTTGTATTTGTTGTCACGGCGGCCAAAGCGGTTGTAGACACGCACCACAGCTTCCAGGTAATTGAGGATTTGGTGCCAGGGCAAGAACGCGCGAATGACACTGCCAATGATGGGCGTGCGTCCCATGCCACCACCCACCATCACGCGAAATCCGACATCGCCCTCGGCGTTGCGAAGCACTTGCAGGCCCACGTCGTGCCAAGCAGTGGCGGCACGGTCTTCTAGTGCGCCGCTGATGGCGATTTTGAATTTGCGTGGCAGGAACGCGAACTCGGGGTGCAAAGTGCTCCACTGGCGCAAGATTTCAGCAAAGGCACGCGGGTCGACAATTTCATCGACCGCCACGCCAGCACGTTCATCCGAGGTGATGTTGCGGATGCAGTTGCCACTGGTTTGAATGCCGTGCATGTTCACGCTGGCCAGGAGGTCCATCACGTCTGCGCTTTTCTCCAGTGGAATCCAGTTGTATTGCAGGTTTTGACGGGTGGTGAAGTGAGCGTAGCCATGGCTCAAGGCGGGGGCGGGAATGCCCCCAATGGCGTTTTGCTTGGCTTGGGCTTCGTTGAACAAAGCTTCTTCGGGACGATCGTATTCCCGGGCAATGCGGGCCAAGACACGCAACTGCGCGCTGTTGAGTTCGCCATAGGGCACGGCCACACGCAGCATGGGTGCGTAGCGCTGCACATACCAACCGTTTTGCAAACGCAGTGGACGGAACTCCTCTTCGCTGAGTTGGCCATTCAAGCGTCTTGTCAATTGATCGCGGTATTGGGCAGCGCGCTCTTGGATGAAACGTCGATCAAAGTCGGTGTATTGGTACATGGTGAGTTCAGATCAAAACAAGTTTGCTGCCGGCCCATGCCAGCAACACAGAAAGGGCGGAGCGAATGAAGCGCTCGGGTATACGTGTGACAAAGTGCGAGCCCAACCAAATGCCGGGCACAGAGCCACACAACAACAACCCGAGCAGCGGCCAATCCACAGTTCCTAAAGACGCATGACCGAGGCCGGCAACCAAGGTGAGTGGCACGGCATAGGCAATGTCTGCAGCCACAACCCGGTAAAGCGGTAATTGGGGATAGAGCAACATCAGCACGGTGACCCCAATCGCGCCAGCGCCCACCGATGTGAGGGTGACCAGCACGCCAATGACCGCGCCAAACAAGACAGGCAACAAAGGGTGTTTGGTTTGATCAACAGCATGGGCTGGTGGATCGGTTGACTCGGTTGCCACGAGGCGAGGCCCACGAATGGCTTTGTAGAAAGTGGCTGCGGCTGTGAGCATCAGGGCGATGCCCAGGGTGAAAGTGATGGCGTGTTGCACTTCTGGATTGGAGGTACCCAACTCGTGCAAAGCCCACAAGGTGAGCGCAGCAGCAGGCACGCTGCCCAAGCTGAGGCTGAACACCACCCGCCAAGGAATGATGCGTTGACGTGCAAAGTTGAGCAGGCCGCCAAACTTGGTGAAGGCGGCAAACAACAAATCGGTACCCACTGCCAAGGCTGGCTTGATGCCAAAGCCAAAAATGAGCAGCGGGGTCATGAGCGAACCCCCGCCCACACCTGTGAGGCCGACGATGAAACCCACCACCAAACCTGCCAATACAAACGCCATGTTTTCCATAAGGGCGCGACTATAGAGACCCTTATCAGGGTTTCCAACTATTCTTTAGTTGGGGCTATATGCCAAATGGCTATATCAACATGCGGCATAAGCAAACAACTAATCAGTTGTTTGCATTCAGGACGGGATTCCACACAATCGACGATTCTTTGATTTTTCAAAAAGTTCAATCCCATGCTGAATCTATCTTTTGTGCGTCAAACGCTTCTGAGCGTTCTGTTGGGCGGCTTTGCTGCGCTGGCATCTGCCCAAACGCTGCTGAACGTGTCCTATGACGTTTCACGCGAGTTTTTCAAGGACTACAACGCGGCTTTTGTGGCGTATTACAAGAAAACCAAGGGTGTGGATGTGAAAGTGGACCAATCCCATGGCGGCTCCAGCGCCCAAGCCCGCGCGGTGAACGATGGTTTGGAAGCCGATGTGGTCACCATGAACACCACCTCGGATGTGGACTTTTTAGCTGCCAATGGTGTGGTGGCCAAAGACTGGTCCAAAAAATTTCCCCACAACGCGGCACCCACCACCTCAACCATGTTGTTCTTGACCCGCAATGGCAACCCCAAAGGCATCAAGGATTGGGACGATCTGATCAAGCCGGGTGTGCAAGTGGTGGTGGTCAACCCCAAAACGGGTGGCAATGGCCGCATGGCGTATTTGGCGGCTTGGGGCCATGTCCGCAAAAAGGGTGGAACCGATGCCGACGCCCAAGCCTTTGTGAAAAAACTCTACGCCAATGTGCCCGTCTTGGCCAAAGGCGGACGCGATGCGACCAATGTGTTTTTGCAGCGAAACATTGGCGATGTGTTGATCACATTTGAGTCAGAAGTGATTTCAGTGGACCGGGAGTTTGGTGCGGGCAAGGTGGATGCGATTCATCCCAGCATCAGCATCGTGGCTGAAAACCCAGTGGCTGTGGTGGAACGCACCACGGCTAAAAAAAGCAGTGGCGATTTGGCCAAAGCCTATTTAGATTACCTCTACAGCGACGAGGCCCAAGAAATCGCCGCCAAACACGCATTACGCCCCCGCAACCCCAACATCTTGAGAAAGTACGCTCAAGTTTTCAAACCCATCACGCTGTTCCAAGTCTCAGACTATTTCGGTTCCCTCACTGAGGCACAAAAAGTGCATTTCAACGACGGTGGCTTGTTCGACAAAATTTACACGGCACACTGAATGAGCAGCTTGACTTTGTTTCCGCACAGGCACCGCCCTGCGCGTGTGTTGCCCGGGTTTGAAATCACCTTGGGTTTCACCATTGCTTATTTGAGCTTGATCGTGCTCATTCCTCTGTCTGCATTGGTGTTCAAAACCCTCAACCTGACTTGGGAGCAGTTTTGGCAAGCCGTCACCGCCCCTCGGGTGGTGGCCTCCTACAAACTGACCATTGGCGCTTCATTTCTGGCGGCATTGGTGAATGCATTTTTTGGCTTGCTGCTGGCTTGGGTGTTGGTGCGTTACCAGTTTTTTGGCAAAAAAATCGTTGATGCATTGGTGGACTTGCCGTTCGCCTTGCCCACGGCTGTCGCCGGTATTTCCCTCACGGCACTGTTGGCGGGCAATGGCTGGGTAGGCCAGTATCTCGAACCCCTTGGCATTCAACTCGCCTTCAACCGCAACGGTGTGTTGATCGCGCTGATCTTCATTGGCTTGCCTTTTGTGGTTCGCACCGTGCAGCCGATTTTGGAAGATGTGGAAAAAGAACTGGAAGAAGCCGCCACTTGTTTGGGAGCCACGCGTTGGCAAACCTTCAGCCGCGTGATTTTTCCTGCATTGGCACCCGCTTTGTTGACGGGTTTTGCCATGGCCTTTGCCCGCGCCATTGGTGAATACGGTTCGGTGATTTTCATTGCCGGCAACATGCCCATGGTGTCTGAAATCACACCGCTGATCATCATCAGCAAGCTCGAACAATATGACTACGCGGGTGCCACAGCCGTGGCCCTGGTGATGCTGTGTGCGGCGTTTGTGATGTTGCTAATGATCAACGGTTTGCAAGCCTGGCAGCGTGCACGCTCGGGGGCATCCACATGAGCGTTCAGCACACCACCCCCACACATGCGGTCAACAGCACTGGCGAACCTGTCTGGTTGCGCCGAATCCTGATTGGGATCTCCCTGACCTTTGTGTTTTTGTTTCTCATTTTGCCTTTGGCAGCAGTGTTCACCGAAGCCTTGCGCAAAGGTTTTGATGCATTTTTGGAAGCTTTCAAAGAGCCAGACGCCTGGTCCGCCATCAAACTCACTTTGACGATCACCGCCATTGCTGTGCCCCTCAATTTGGTTTTCGGGGTGAGTGCCGCTTGGGCGATTGCCAAATTCGAGTTCAGGGGCAAGGCTTTTCTCACCACCCTGGTGGACTTGCCGTTTTCCGTGTCGCCTGTGGTGGCAGGCCTGATTTACGTCCTGGTGTTTGGCGCACAAGGTTGGTTCGGTCCTTGGCTGCAAGCGCATGACATCAAAATCATTTTTGCGGTGCCAGGCATGGTACTGGCCACGGTCTTTGTCACGTTTCCATTCATCGCGCGCGAACTCATTCCGCTGATGCAGGCACAGGGCAATGAAGAAGAACAAGCGGCCATGGTGTTGGGTGCAAGCGGTCTGCAAATTTTTTGGCGCGTGACATTGCCCAACATCAAATGGGGTTTGCTCTACGGCGTGATTTTGTGCAACGCACGGGCCATGGGTGAGTTTGGCGCTGTCTCGGTGGTGTCTGGACACATTCGCGGACAAACCAACACCATGCCCTTGCATGTTGAAATTTTGTACAACGAGTACCAGTCGGTGGCTGCGTTTGCAGTGGCCTCTTTGTTGGCCTTGTTGGCCTTGGTGACCTTGGTCATCAAATCGGTGGTCGAGTGGAAACAGCAACGTCTCATGGCCGAGTTGGCCGCACTGTCACCAGAACGACCCGTTAAGTGAGGAAAAGATGAGCATCGAAATCAGAAATGTCAGCAAACAATTCGGCGACTTCCAAGCCCTGCGCAATGTCAACTTGGACATCGCTTCAGGCGAACTGGTGGCCTTGCTGGGTCCCTCGGGTTGCGGCAAGACCACGTTGCTGCGCATCATTGCCGGCTTGGAAACCGCCGATCAAGGCACCATCGCTTTCAGTGGACAAGACACCACCCATGTGCACGTGCGCGAACGACAGGTCGGCTTTGTTTTTCAGCACTACGCTTTGTTTCGTCACATGACTGTGTTTGAAAACGTCGCTTTTGGTTTACGGGTTCGCCCCAAACACACACGACCCACCGAAGCAGCCATTCAAAAGAAAGTGCACGATCTCTTGAACCTGGTTCAACTGGATTGGCTGGGTGATCGTTATCCCTCGCAACTCTCAGGTGGTCAGCGACAACGCATTGCCTTGGCGCGCGCCTTGGCGGTCGAGCCGCGCGTGTTGTTGCTGGACGAGCCTTTTGGTGCGTTGGATGCCAAGGTGCGCAAAGACCTGCGCCGTTGGTTGCGTCGCTTGCATGAGGATTTGGATGTGACCAGTATTTTCGTGACCCACGACCAAGAGGAAGCCTTGGAAGTGGCCGACCGCGTGGTGCTGATGAACAGCGGCAAGGTGGAGCAGGTCGGCTCACCACAGCAGGTGTGGGACCACCCGGCCAATCCCTTTGTTTATGGTTTCTTGGGCGATGTGAATTTGTTCAAAGGCCGCACGCCCGAGGGTGAAACACACACCTATATTCGTCCTCACGATTTGGATGTGCGCCGCTATTCGCCTGGCGACACAGGCATCGTGGCGCGTTTAGAGCGCGCCTTGGTGGTTGGATCTGTGGCCCGACTGGAGTTGGTTCCGAACGACGAGAACGCATCCTTGGATGTGATCGAAGCTGAAATACCAGCCAATGAATACCGAGACCAAAACTATGTTGAGGGAGATCTCTTGGTGTTGACGCCGCGAAAATCCCAGGTGTTTGTGGCATCCGTTTGATGCCATGGTTGCATTGCAAAACAGCTGAATAAGCTTATGAAGAAATGATTTAAGTTGAAATGGGCATAAGCAACTGACTATTCAATCGTTCCCTTTTTGTCTTTGAAAAAACACAATTCATTCATTGCAATGTTGCAGTGAATTTGAAGGAATGTCATGAATCGTCGATTGAGTTTGCAAGCCTTGCCCGCGTTGGTTTTGGTTGGTGTATTGAACAGCAGTTTCGCCCAAACACCAGTCACCTTGCTCAACGTGTCTTACGACCCGACCCGCGAGTTGTATGTCGAGTTCAACAATGCTTTTGCCAAACATTGGAAATCCACCGCTGGACAAGACGTCACCATCAAACAATCACACGGCGGTTCTGGCAAGCAAGCACGCTCTGTCATTGATGGCCTGGATGCCGATGTGGTCACCTTGGCCTTGGCTGGTGATGTTGACGCATTGAACAAGCAAGCGCATCTGATCCCGCCCAACTGGCAAAAGCGCTTGCCACACAACTCGTCTCCTTACACATCCACCATTGTGTTGGTGGTGCGCCAGGGCAATCCCAAAGGCATCAAGGATTGGGACGATCTGGTCAAGCCTGGCGTCAGCGTCATCACACCCAACCCCAAAACATCGGGTGGTGCGCGCTGGAACTATCTGGCTGCGTGGGAATTTGCCAAGCGCAAGTATGGTGGCGATGCCAAGGCCAAAGAGTATGTGACCAAGTTGTTCACCAATGTGCCGGTGCTCGACTCTGGTGCGCGGGGTTCATCCGTGACCTTTGCGCAACGCAACCAAGGCGATGTCTTCATCTCTTGGGAAAACGAAGCGCATTTGTTGGAAAAAGAATTTGGCTCCAAGGTGGACATCGTTTATCCATCCATCAGCATCTTGGCTGAACCGCCTGTGACCGTGGTGGACAAAAACGTCGACCGCAAAGGCACACGCAAAGTGGCTGAGGCTTATTTGCAGTACCTCTACACCGACGAAGGCCAAGAGATTGCTGGCAAAAACTTCTACCGCCCGATCAACGACAAGATCAAGGCCAAGTATGAAAAATCCCTGCCCAAATTGCCGCTGTTCACCATCGACCAAGCGTTTGGTGGTTGGGACAAAGCAGCCAAAGAACATTTTGCGGATGGCGCCATTTACGACCAAATTTCGCAATCCATCAAACGTTAATTTTCAATACCAAGGATCTCTTAGATGAAAACACTTCCCACTCATTTGCGCCGTCATCGCCTGGCATTGGCCTTGGTCGGCGGCGCTGTGTTTGCCAGCCCCGCATTTGCCTTGTCTGAAGATGCCAAGTTGGTGCTCCAACTCTTGGTGACCAAAGGCGTGATCACGCAAAAAGACTATGACGACACCCTCAACGCCATTGACAGCAAGCCCGCCGAAGGCGTTCCTCCCGTGCAGTTTGTGCAGGACGCCTTGGGTGTGACCGCCAAGGAGGTCCAAAAGTCGGTGGAATACACCAAGAAGGATGAAAAAAATGGTTCTGTCAGGCCCTCCGGCAACGGCACGGCTTCAGCAGATGGCAACAACACCTTCAACTTCACGGGCTTGGTTCATTACGATGCACGCTCGATCGCCGATGGTTTGGGGCAGTCTTCCGACAAAGATTCGGCATCGGGTGCTGACAATTTCGAGGTGCGCCGTGCGCGCATCGGGATCAACGGCACTTTGTACAAAGACATCAGCTATGAGGTGTTGACCAATGTGGTTGGTTCAAACGCCAACTTGGTTCAGCGGGCTTACGTGAACTACGGTTTCAAACCAGCTTTTCAAATTCGGGTCGGACGATTCAAGCAACCTTTTTCGTTGGAGCAGTTGACCAGCTCGAATGCCATCGATTTCATGGAACGCTCTTATGGTGACCAACTGGTGCCAGCACATCGCAATGGCGCTGGAGTGTTTGGTGAACCCACCAAAGGATTCACCTACGCGTTTTCCATTTATCAAGATGGATTCAATGAAATATCCAACACCAACAACGTAGGCAACTCCAATGTGGGCCGCCTTTCTTTGAACGCGGCTGATTTCGCCAAGCTCAGCAATACCGTGATCCACTTTGGGGCTGCTGCGGACCAAGGGCGTTACCAGGTGTTGCCCACCACCTCAACGGATTCAGGCTCAGGTGCAAGTACATCTACGCGTGCAACCATTCTGTCGTTCAGATCAGAGAACAGAGGCCTGGCCAATGCCTACCGCGCACAAATCGCCGGTGACACTGTGACTGCTGCGTATGGTGCTGCTGCTAACAATGCGGCCAATGTGAGCAAAGACCTCAAAGGTTTGGAATTTGCTTTAGCCACAGGGGGGCTCAAGTTCCAGGCTGAAGCCATCAAAGCGGGTTACAGCGCTTCAGCAGTCAATTACAACACTGCTGGCACGAATCTTGGAACTGCCACCTTGGACATTGGCGCAGACACCAAGTACTATGAAATTGTCTACAACTTGACAGGAGAAAGTTGGTCCGAAGCCTACAAAGGAGGCGTCTTTGGTGCAATCAAACCAAAGTCGAACTTCAGTTTAGCGTCGGGCGGTGGATTGGGTGCTTGGCAGTTGGCTCTGAGAGCTTCAGAGTACAAAGCCTCGATCCCGATTTTGTCGGGCACCTCCAGAACCCTCGAGACCATTGGCGGCGCAAGTACCACCAGGGTTGAAAATTCCCAAGGCGCTCGAACCACCACCTACGGGTTGAATTGGATTTTGAATCCCAATTCAAGGGTGTTGCTGAATATTGCCAGGACCAACTTTGATCGTCCTGTGACTTATCTAAGCACGACTGGCCTGGGCACGACCTCCAAAGAAGATGTGGTGTCTGTTCGCAGTCAAATCAACTTCTGATTGTCAAATCCCTCTCCAAGGGAACTTCCAGAACGCAGGGCTCTCCGCCCTGCGTTTTTTTCATGTGCTCGGCCATTGACAGCGCATGGCCTGCATGAGTGAGTCGCTGACAGGCACCGCTTGGTGGTTCATTTGGCAGGCCAAAACCTCGGCACATAACAGGCTCTGTGTGAGTCCTCTGGAGCCCATGGCGGTCAAGAGGTACAAGCCTGGAAACTGCGCTTCATCCAGCAAACCGACTTTGGGCAGGCGATTGACCGAGGCACAGCGCGCACCCGTCCACGCACGCAGTTGACTGGCATCGGCCCATTGGGTGGCCAGCTGTTGTTGGGCCATGGGCAGCAATTCGCCCAAGCGTTTTTCGTTCTCTGCATGGCCTTGGGCGCTCACAGCCTTGCTGATGGCGTTTCGCTCAAAGGTGGCCCCGGTGTACCAAGCGGCTCCGTCTGCAGTGGGCACGCCACTCACAAAACTGCCATGGCCATTGACAGCAAATGGCGGCCAAGTCGTCCCCTCTGGTTGCCCCATCAAGCCCCAACTCACTTGTCCCGCGATGGGGTGCAACCCCATGTGATCGACATACAGCACTTGGTTCAAAAAATCGGGCGTGTGTGCACCCAAGGCCAAGACCACATGCGGGGCAGACTCGCTGCTGTAGGTGTGCGAGCTGCCCATGTTGGGAATGGCGATGTGGTTTTGAATGCGCAAGGTCCATTCACCGCTGGTGGGGTTGCGCTGCATCGACTCCACTTCTGCACGGGTCTGCACTTCAATGGCCTCGTGCTTCAAGAGCGCCTTCACCATCGCAGCGGGTTTGATCCATGCACCTTGTGGTTGCCACAGCGATTGAACCTGGTCTTCGGACAGGCCAGCCAAAGCCAGTTGTTCGGGAGTGGCCAAACGCACATGGGTGTGCCACACGCTTTCATCCAAGGGTTGTCGCCAGGCTTTTTTGGGTTCACTTTCGGGCGTTAATCGACGCTCCAAAACACCATTGCCCAACCAGTCCACACCTTCTTCCAAATGCGCTTGTGCAAAGCGTTTGGTCCACATCAAACCTTCGCGGGTGAGTTGGGAGAGGGGGTTGTCATCGATCGACACATGACAGGACATGACGCCCACAGGGACAGCCGAGCCACCGCTGCAGACTTCGCTGCCGCGCTCTAAAACAAGGACTTGCCAACCTTTGTCAGCCAGGGCCCTGGCCGCAGCAGCACCTGCCAGTCCCGCGCCGACCACGATGGCTTGTTGGTAGGCGCTCATGTGTGTGACTCAAGCAGCGGGTGGGGGCACGTAACCTTGAGCAGCATCAGCGCCTTCGCCGAAAAAGTGGTTTTCCATTTGACGGGCCAGGTATTGGCGGGCGCGCAAATCGGCGAGGTTCAGACGGTTTTCATTGACCAACATGGTTTGGTGTTTGAGCCAGGCGGCCCAAGCGTCTTTGCTGACGTTTTCCCAAATGCGTTTGCCCAGGTCGCCAGGGTAGGGCGGAAAGTCCAGGCCCTCGGCCTCTTTTTCAAGCTTGATGCAGTGGACGGTGCGTGCCATGAAAATCCTTGTGCGGTTCAAAACAAAGGCGTGACTGTAGCAAGCTTTTCAATTGTCGCTAGACTCGATTCATTGGAGTGGATATTCATGAAAACCTTGACCTCAATTTGGAATCGGCTCACCCCTCGCCACACTTGGGGGTTGCTGGCCTTGGGCTGTATCGGTTTGCTGGCCTTTGGCGCCTATTTGCAGCATGTGGTGGGGCTTGAGCCATGCCCCATGTGCATCGTGCAACGCTATGCCATGACCATCATTGCTTTGTTGTCATTGCTGGCTATGGCTTGGCGTTCGGTCATGGCGGGCAAGGTGTTGGCGGTGTTGGCTTGGGCCATGGCCTTGTTTGGTGCTTTTGTGGCGGCACGTCAAAGTTTTTTGCAGTGGTATCCCCCTCAGATCGCGAGCTGCGGTCGTGACTTCTACGGGATGATCGAATCGTTTCCTTTGCAACGCGCCATTCCGCTCATCTTTCGTGGCAGCGGGGATTGCAGTGCAGTGGATTGGACCTTTTTGGGTGGTTCGATTGCCAATTGGTCTTTCGTGGCTTTCATCGCCATGGCTGTTTGGCTGACCTTGATGTTCTTCTCGACCTTGAAAGGTCCAAGGCAAGCGGCGAATGACGAGGTTTATTGATTCGTCATTTTGGTCTGTCCCAGCGAACCAGCTGGCTGGGTAATTGATACAAACATTCACTGACGTGCCCACCCCAGCGTGCTTGCCCGCCGCTCACCGCAGCAAAGCTGCGACGTTCGCTACGCGGTCATGCCCGCTGTGCTGTGGCTTGATGCACTGTTGCCATGGTGCTTTTTGATGAGACGGTGAATGCCCTGTTAGAGAGGCATTCACCAATTCGTCTTGCCGACAGACACGCTTAACCGGACGTGTAGCGAACGTCGCAGCTTTGCTGCGGTGAGCGGCGTTCGGTCAAGCGGGGCTGTCTTGTGCTTTGGCGTGGATTGACATTGATTGCATACCAGCATGCATCATTGCCAAGGCCATGACAACCATCAGCTGGCCACCAGCTTCTTCACCAGCACAATGCTGCGCCTGTCCACGTTGTATTTGCGTTGTCGTGCCTCGGGCAGCCACTCGATGGGCACTTGCACAAAGCCGCGCTTCAAAAACCAGTGCATGGTGCGGGTGGTCAGAACAAAGATGCTGTCCAGGTCTTGGGCGCGGGCGCGTTGTTCGATGCGGCGCAAGATTTTTTCGCCATCCCCTTGGCCTTGCGAATGCGGCGACACCGTGAGCGCGGCCATTTCACCGGTGCGGTTTTCAGGATAGGCATAAAGAGCCGCGCAACCGAAGATGACACCGTCATGCTCAATGACGCTGTAGTTGCCAATGTCACGTTCAATTTCGGTGCGCTCGCGCCGCACCAAGGTGCCGTCTTGCTCGAAAGGTTCAATCAGTTGCAACACGCCGCCCAAGTCGTCCGAGGTGGCTTCGCGCAAGCTCTCGAGGCGTTCGTCCACCACCATGGTGCCGATGCCGTCGTGCACATAGATTTCGAGCAACAGCACGCCATCCACCGCAAACGGCAGGATGTGGCTGCGCTCCACACCGCCTTTGCAAGCTTTCACGCAATGTTGCAAATAAAAACCGGTGTCGGTGGGTTGGGTGGGTGAGGGCTCTTTGGCCAACAGTCGCTCGGCTTCTGCCAAAGGCATCTCGGTGTCAATCGGGTTGTCTTCACCAGGGGGGTCTTGTGGGCGCACCCGAATGCCTGCCACTTCAGTGACAAAGATGAGCTTGTCGGCCTGCAAGGCAATGGCCACGGAAGTGGCTACTTCTTCCATGGTGAGGTTGAAGGCTTCGCCGGTGGGTGAAAAACCAAAGGGCGACATCAGCACCAAGGCGCCGAGGTTGAGGATTTTGTTCAGACCCGGCACATCTACTTTGCGCACCAAGCCCGAGTGCTGAAAATCCACACCGTCCACAATGCCCACAGGCCGCGCCGTGATGAAGTTGCCCGAGATCACGCGCACCGTGGCACCCGCCATGGGGGTGTTGGGCAGGCCTTGGCTGAATGCCGCTTCAATCTCGTAGCGCAATTGGCCCGCAGCTTCTTGGGCGCAGTCGAGGGCCACTTCGTCGGTGATGCGCATGCCATGCGAGTACTGGGGTGTGTGGCCTTTGGCTTTGAGTTGCTCGTTCACCTGAGGGCGGAAACCGTGCACCAACACCACTTTGACGCCCATGCTTTGAATCATGGCCAGGTCTTGCACCAGGCTGGCCAATTTGCCCGCCTCAATGGCTTCGCCTGAAATGGCCACCACAAAGGTTTTGCCACGATGCATGTGGATGTAGGGTGCCACCGAACGGAACCAAGGCACGAAGGTGAAATTGAAGACGGTGGACATGGGCGCAGATAATCGTGTGTTGTGAGCCAGTGCGGCCCATTGTCACTCAAGTATCTGTCGTTTTGAACCCAAAGCCTGTTTTGAACATTGACTTCCCCCAGAACCTGCCCGTCAGCGAACGGCGCGAGGAGATCATGGCAGCCATCCAGGCGCACCAGGTGGTCATTGTGTGTGGCGAAACCGGTTCGGGCAAAACCACCCAATTGCCCAAAATGGCCCTGGCGCTGGGACGCGGCGGCTGGGCCTCGAATGCAGTGCAACGCCCAGGCCGTCGCCAAATCATTGGCCACACCCAACCCCGGCGCATCGCCGCCACGTCTGTGGCCAAGCGCATTGCCGAAGAACTGAAAACCCCCTTGGGCGATGTGGTTGGCTTCAAGGTGCGTTTTCAAGACAAACTGTCGCGCGATGCCTCAGTAAAGCTCATGACCGACGGGATTTTGTTGGCCGAGACGCAAACCGATCCGCTTTTGCAGGCCTACGACACCCTCATCATTGACGAGGCGCACGAGCGCAGTTTGAACATCGATTTTTTGCTCGGCTACCTCAAGCAAATACTGCCGCGTCGCCCCGACCTGAAGATCATCGTCACGTCGGCCACCATCGATGCCGACCGCTTTGCCCAGCATTTCGCCAGCCGCCATGGCCCAGCGCCTGTGCTGATGGTGTCGGGGCGCACCTTTCCCGTGGAAATGCGCTATCGCCCTTGGGAGGAAAGCCGCGACCACGACCTGGGCCATGCCATCTCGGACGCGGTGGACGAACTTTGGACTGGCACGCCGCGTGGTGACATCTTGGTGTTTCTCCCGGGCGAGCGTGAAATTCGGGATGCCGCCGAACACCTGCGCGGGCATTTGGCGCACAACGCCTACACCCGCCACGTGGAGGTGCTGCCCTTGTTTGCGCGGCTGTCGCAAGCCGAGCAGGAACGGGTGTTTGAAACAGGCGGTGCGCCGCGCATCGTGTTGGCCACCAACGTGGCCGAAACATCGCTCACGGTGCCAGGCATTCGCTATGTGGTGGACGCCGGTTTGGCCAGGGTCAAGCGCTACAGCTTCAGAAGCAAGGTGGAGCAGCTGCTGGTGGAACCGATCAGCCAAGCCGCGGCCAACCAGCGTGCTGGGCGATGCGGCCGTGTGGCCGACGGCATTTGCATTCGTCTCTATGACGAGAAAGATTTCAACGGACGCCCCCGATGCACAGAACCGGAAATATTGCGCAGCTCTTTGGCGGGCGTGATTTTGCGCATGATGTCCTTGCATCTGGGCGATGTGGCCGATTTCCCCTTTTTGTAAGCGCCACGTCCCAAGGCCATCTCGGATGGTTTTCAATTGCTGAATGAACTTGGTGCGGTTTTGGACGACAACAGC
>JACCDK011175177.1_pt1 | contig 19878 bp, 13 predicted proteins | sample 7445871 | NCBI WGS metagenome assembly JACCDK01 (sample SAMN15323436, study PRJNA562643) | freshwater metagenome | isolation source: river surface water | place: USA:Blue River Watershed | collected 2017-08-15
CGGAAAAACATGGAAATGTTTGGGTTTGGAAGCCACCAAAACGATTCATAGAATCATTGTAAATTCCAAGAATTCACAAGAAGTATATGTGGCGGCCATGGGGTCGGTATGGGGACCAAACGATGCCCGCGGAGTTTATAAAACCACCGACGGTGGAAAAACGTGGAACAAGATTTTATACACCAACGCTAGCAGTGGCTGTGCTGATTTGGTTATGGATCCGAGCAATCCTAACAAGTTGTTTGCGTGCATGTACGATTACCAAAGACAACCTTGGACGTTCAGAAGTGGCGGTCCCGGTAGCGGACTTTATGTTACATATGATGCGGGACAAACTTGGAAAAAGTTGGGCGCCGAGAGTGGCTTGCCCGAAGGCGAATTGGGTAGAATTGGAATTGCTATCCCCCGAAATCAACCCAGCCGAGTGTATGCGCTGGTGGAAGCGAAGAAATCGGGATTTTACCGAAGCAATGATGGGGGTGCGACTTGGAAGCGCATTACCGATGATGAAAATGCGGGCAACAGGCCGTTTTATTACCATGAAATATATGCCCATCCTGAGAATGAGAACCGTGTATATTCTATTTGGTCGCAGGTGAGTGTGAGTGAAGATGCTGGAAATCATTGGAGAATTTTAGCCGATTGGGGAGCGATACACCCTGATCATCATGCGTTTTTGATTCATCCGAGAGACCCCAATTACATCATCAATGGAAACGACGGCGGATTGAATATTTCGTACGATGGCGGCAATTCTTGGCGCTATGCTGAGAACATTCCGGTGGGGCAATTTTACCACATTGATATTGATAATGAGTTACCGTACAATGTTTACGGCGGACTTCAAGACAACGGAAGTTGGGTGGGTCCGGCTTACCATTGGAAGTACGGCGGCATTAAGAATTTTGAATGGCAGGAGGTGATGTTTGGCGACGGATTTGATTGCGTTCCCATGCCTGGAAAGCCCGGTGAGGGTTATGCCATGTGGCAGGGCGGTAATGTGAGCCACTACAATACGAAAACACATCAAACGGTGCCCATTAAACCCCAGCACCCTCAGGGAGTGGAACTAAGATTCAACTGGAACGCGGCCATTGCGGTAGATCCGAACTTGAATACAGGGGTTTATTTTGGAAGTCAATTTGTACATTATTCGGCAGATCAAGGGCGCAGCTGGAAAATCATTTCTCCTGATTTGACCACCAACAACAAACTGAAGTTGCAGCAAGCAAAGAGTGGTGGGTTAACGGTTGACGCCACCGGCGCGGAAAACCATTGCACTATTTTGGCCATTGCGCCAGCAGCGAGTGATACTAAAGTTGTTTGGGCGGGAACTGACGATGGAAACATTCAAGTGACCCGAGATGGCGGAGCTTCATGGAGCAATGTGGCACTCAATATAAAGGGCGCTCCCAAGGAAGCTTGGGTTCCTTACTTGTGGGTGAATCCCAAAAACGCCGGTGAATGTTGGGCGGTCATCAACAATTACCGTCAGAACGATTGGAACGCCTATTTGTTTAAAACCACCGATTTTGGAAAAACTTGGACATCCGCTTTGGGAACGGCCCCAGCTGCTGATGGTGAATGGGGATATGTACATTCGGTGTTGCCTCATCCCCAGAATCAAAACTTGGTATTCATGGGAACCGACCGCGGCTTGTGGATGAGTTTAAACGGCGGCAAGGATTGGATGAAGTGGAAGGAAGGATTTCCGAGTGTTCCTGTGACCGATTTGAAAATTCAGAGCAGAGAAAATGATTTGGTGGTGGGCACTTTTGGACGTGGAATTTGGGTATTTGACCATCTAAATGTGTTGGTAGATTTGGCTGCAGGATCGGCAGCGAAAGCTCCAATTTCTGTGAAAGGAATTAAGATTGCGGCTACCACTCCGGGTTATTTGGCGCAAAGCATGAGCAACTCAGGAATGCATTTTGGGGCGAATACGGAATTTGAAGCTCCCAATAAAATGGGTGGGGTGAAGATAGATGTTTGGGCGGTTTCGAAAAAGAACAAAGATCAATGGGAAAAGCTGAAACTGGTTGGAATGGTTTACAATGAAGCCGGTGAAAAAATCAGAACCCATCATTTTAGTTTAGATAGTACTGGGTTGTACCGCATTCCTTACCGCATGATTCGCGACGGTGTTCGATTCCCACAGCACGGAAAGGTGGATGAAAAATCGGATTTGCCTTCTGGAATGGAAGTAGCTCCGGGAAAGTATAAAATGGTCATCAGAAACGAGGGAGACACGTTGAAATTTGCAGATAGCGTGTGGGTGGAAGTGAAAGAATCGGGTCAGTCGCCGTTTTCGAGTGCTGATTACAGCAAAAAATTGGTCACTGCGGCTGATTTTGCGAAGGTGGTTCAGTTGGCTTATTCATCGTTCGAGGCCTTGAAGGAGGCTGAGCGCTCTTTGGAAACAATGGGCAAGTTGCAATTTGAGTCAGATACTTTGAAGCAGCGTTACTTGAAAGAGAGCAAGAAAATCACTGATTCTTTGGCACAGTTGAAGTTGAAATACATGTTGGAGGAAGGTTATCGTTTTTACGAAGATGCCACCATCAGGTTGAACGATCATTTGAACAATGCTGCGGGCTTGTTGAACGGTTCCGAGCAGGTAACTGAGAATGTTCAGGTTGCCATTGACAACGCAAAAAAGCAGACAGAGAAAGTGACGTCAGAGGTTCGGAATTACTTGAATGGCACGGTTTCTCCATTCTTAGATAAACTGGATTCCGAAGGAAAGCGCATTAAGTGGCGTTCGGAAATGAAGAAATTTTAAGTCATGAACTATCTTTTACCCAATAAAAACTTTTGTGCCAACACTTGGGAACATTGGTTGGCGGTTTTTTTCGTGGGACTTTTATGCGGTGTATTGACCTACAGGGCTCGCAAATTACCCGAAGATGGTAAACATAAAATCACCCAGATTTTTGCTTGGTTGTTGGTTATAAACGTATTGATTTGGCAAGTCGTTAAAGTTTACGTCTCACTACTTCCCTCTAATGACCCTGCATTTGTGCCCTTTAATTGGGGCGAAGATTTACCGCTTAATCCGTGTAATTGGTTGGCCTTTGTTGCCTTAGCCTACAGTTACAAGCGCAAAATTTGGATGTGGCACGTCTTATACTTTTTTGTTTGGGTATTCACGTTCAACGCCATCATCACTCCGGCTCTTAATGAAGGATTCCCACACTACAACTATTGTAAGTTTTGGATATCGCACACTGGATTGGTCATGTTTGTGATTCACTTATTGGTTTTGGGAATGCCCCGAATCACGTTCAAAGATTTATTGAAATCATACGGCTACCTTCAAATATTCACCCTCATTGCCATTTCTGTAAACTATTTGGTGGTTTCCACGGGCCGCGAGGCCAACTATTTCTTTTTGATGCACAAACCGGAAACTGCAAGCATTCTCGACATTTTGGGTCCATGGCCTTGGTACATCATTCAAGGGGATGTGATAGCGTTTGGGTTGTTTGGGGTTGCATGGTCTGTGGTATATGGTCGATGGTCTAGGGTCGTTGGTCGGTAGTCGGTAGTCTGTGGTCGGTAGTCTGTGGTCGGTAGTCCATGGTCGAAGGTCGATGGTCTAGGGTGAATTCACTGAAATTGTATGTAAATTGGTGAATGTAATCACCGAATTCACTATTAAATTGGTGAATATGGTGAAATTTCTTACTTTTGAGTATGATTTCAAGATTGTTAAAAGGTCAGATTGAAAAAGTTGTTCATACAAATAAGGCGGTCATTGTTGTTGGGCCGAGGCAGGTGGGCAAAACTACTTTGATAAAGGAAATCTTGAAAAACAATGATTATCTGTTTCTGGATGGAGACGACCGGTCTGTAGTGTCAATGTTGGCGCAAGCTGATACGTCCCTCCTAAAAAGAATCATTGGTACGAAAAAGTATGTGTTTGTAGATGAGGCGCAGAAAATCCCCAACATTGGAAATGCGCTCAAAATTATTGTCGATCAATTGACGGGCGTGAAGTTGTTTGTGAGCGGTTCGTCGTCGTTGCAGATTCATGAGAGCACCCAGGAGTCATTGACGGGTAGGAAGTTTGAATTTGAATTGTTTCCCATTAGTTGGAAGGAATTTGAGGGACATGTGGGCTACTTGGAGGCCGATGCTCAGTTAGAACATCGATTGATATTTGGAATGTATCCGGACGTAGTCAATGGACAAGATTTGGAATTGAGAATACTGAAAGGTTTGTCAGATAGTTACTTGTATCAAGATGTCTTATCGTTGACGGGGATCAGGAAGCCCGATGTTTTGGAAAAGTTATTGATGGCTTTAGCGCTTCAGGTAGGAAGTGAGGTATCGTTTAATGAGTTGGCGCAATTGCTGCAAATAGACAAGAATACCGTCATCAAGTACATAGATCTGTTGGAAAGGTCGTTCATTATTTTTACGTTGCCGAGTTTCAGTCGAAACTTGAGAAATGAAATCAAGAACAATCGGAAAATCTATTTTGTAGACAACGGAATACGAAATGCGATCATCAATAATTTCAATCCCATAGAACAAAGAAATGATTTAGGTGCGTTATGGGAAAACTTCTTGGTATCGGAACGCCGGAAGCGCAATGCATATGAGGGACATTTTTGCAGGTCATTTTTTTGGCGCACTACCGCACAACGAGAGATTGATTATTTGGAAGAATCGGGTGGAAAAATAGAAGCCCGCGAGTTCAAATGGAAAGTGGGCAGTAAAGTGCGTTTTCCATCAAATTTTTTGTCAGAATACCACCCTGAGATTGGGGTTATTGATCGGAGTAATTTTCGGGATTGGATTTAGTTACTAATTTCTACCATCACGGGATAGTGATCAGATAAATATCCCAAGGAAGGGCCGTCTGCGCGGAAGCGGTAATCGACGGAGCAGGAAGTGACATTTAGGTTTCTGCTGGTGAAAATGTAATCAATGCGGGGGCCGGGATTTAGGGCTTGCATCAAAGGATTGAATCCGTTGAATGTGCCGCGAGGATCTTGGTCAGAGTATGAGTCGCGCATGCGCTTGGAAATCCATTTTATGGGTTTGGAATCGGGAGGGAGGTTCATGTCCCCCAAAAGAATGACCCCGTCGAAAGAGTGCTGATGGCGCGTGATGATTAGGTAGATGAGGGCCATGCTTTTTTGACGGGCGGTGGCGCCTATATGGTCAAAGTGAGTGTTTATGACGAGGAGGATTTTGCCGGTTTGGAGGTCTCGAAATTGGCCGATAGTGGCGATTCTGGGCAGTGCAGCATCCCATCCTTTGGATGGAATTTGCGGAGTTTGCGAGAGCCAAACGGTGGTGGGAATGTTTTCCATTGTGACGAGTTCATAGCGGTGAAAGTTGTAAAAAAGGGCGCAATATTCGCCGCGTTCATCGCCGTGGTCTCGGCCTACGCCAATGAAATGATGGGTTTCGCTGAGCTGTGAGTCGAGATATTTTACTTGGTGCGAGAGTCCTTCTTGAATGCCCAAGAAATCGGGATTTTTTTCTTTCACGAAGGATGCTATGGCGGACTTCCTTTGTGGCCAAGCATTGATGCCATCTGCGGGGTTATCGTAGCGGATGTTGAAAGAGACTATGGTACATGGTAGTTGGTAGGGGGTAGGGGGTAACTGGTATAGGGTAGCTGGTAGGGGGTAGAGGGAGGTGGGTCTTTGGTAGGTGGTAACTGGTAGGGGGTAGAGGGAGGTGGGGAGGATGGAGAGTAATATGGGTAGGAGGAGTTTCATACGGGTTTCGGGTATCGGGTATCGGGTTACGGGGTGCGGGTATTGGGTATTGGGTTTCGGGGTTTGCGAAAATATGAATGATTACACAACAAATAAATTTTAATATTACTTTAATGAAAATTGATTTATAATTGATTTTCAATTCGATGGGAGTAAGGTTCGAATCAAAAGATACCGAAGGTCTGATTTTTAGACAAATCAGGGCCAAGGCCAATGACTATTTTAGTCGAACGAATCAATCGCGGCACGCGAATGCGAAGTTGTGGGCCAAAGTTTTGATACAGACTGCCATCATGATTTCGGCAGTGGTAGCCATTTATAGTTGTTCTTCATTTTGGGTTTTGAGCTTTTCATACACAATTCTTGGACTTATATTGGTGATTTTGGGCATCAATTTGGGACACGATGCGGCGCACCATTGCATTACCGGCAACCGAAAACTGGATGATTTCTTGTTTGAGTTTACCTATGCGTTGCAGGGCTCTGCGGGATATGTTTATCAGATGCGACACAACCATGCTCACCATATTTATCCCAATATTTTTGATAATGATACAGATTTGGAGTTAACTCCATTGGTGATTTTGAATCCCAAAAGACAGTTCCGAAGCATTCATAAGTACCAACACGTTTATGCATCTTTTTTGTACATTTTTGTAACCATATTTTATCTGTTCGTTGAGGACATCAAGCACTACGTCCATTTTGGGAAGAGTCATTTCAAAAATAAAACTATACCGCCTTTTGAGTGGGCGAAATTGGTGTTCATTAAATTGATGTATGTAGTGAATTTTTTGGTGCTTCCTACACTATTTACAGGGTTTTCATTCTTGCAAATTTTGGGTGCTTTCTTGATCATGCACGCCATTACATCGTTGTTTTTGACCTTCACATTTTTCATCTCCCACCATGTAAAAGAGGTGAATTACGTGCGTGCCGATGAACAAAATTTGACCATTCCCACTTCTTGGGCGGAGCATCAAATCAGGACCACCATCGATTTTCATCCGAACAGCGAAATCGCTCATTTTCTTTTCGGGGGATTTAACACCCACATAGCGCACCACCTTTTTCCAGAGATTTGCCACATTCATTATCCCGCATTAAATGAAATCATCAAAGAAACACTCAATGAAAACGGAGTAGGATATTGGTACAAGTCGTTCACATTTTTCGAAGGGGTTCGCTCACATTTAAGCCACTTGAAAAAGACCTCGAGGGAGATTGAGGGGATGCAGATGGTAGTTGGTAACTGGTAATTGGTAGAGGGTAGTTGGTAGGGGCTAAGTGCGATTTTTATTTCTGTCTTGTAAAGTCGAAATTGAAAGTTGTATTTACAATAATCCCATTATTGTATTGAACTACGTTTCTATTTTTAACTTCTCGTCCTAGTTGAAGTATTTGGTTTAAATAACCTGCTTCTATTCTAACTAAAGGGCTAATTTCGTATCCAATCAAAATTCCTAATCTATTTTGGTCAAAAATATTTTCGTTCACATTTTTGCCGAATCCCAAAAAAATTTCATCGTAAATAGAAAGGTATGGTGATTTCCTTTTGGTTTCTATTTGTTTCAAAGGTATTTGAATGCGAAACATATATCTAAATCTATTCATCAAAGGAAATACATCTTCCTTTGTCAGATTCGTGTTTGAGTATCCTCCTATCCAACGTTGCTCCAATATAAAGCGGTGTGACAAATCAATCATAGAAACTTTGTCTGTTATGGCTACCATTTGAAATAAACGATGTTCGGTAAAATCTTTGCCCATTCCGTTGACAGTAATTTCGCCGTAAGGGAATGTTTCTATCCATGAATAACCAAGTCTAAATTGTATTTTGGGATTAAGTTGGTAATTAACTCCAACTCGTAACAAACTCTGTTGCCATTTGGCGATCAGGTCATTTCTACGAAATTGATATTCAGTATGAACTCCAAATTTCTGTGATACCTTAAACGTTCCAAAATAGTTATACCAACCAATAGAATTGTAATTATTCAATCTTGTATTTTGAGCTTTTAATGAGTTTGAAGTAAAAATATTAATCCATAAAAAATAAAAGACCACTCTATTCATAATTGACATATTTTATTTTAAAAGCAATAAAGTTATATGTTTGATTTGATGGATATTGACTTTTGCAGGAGCAGTGAGTTTGGAATGGTTATCAATTCGCCGTCTTTGGTTTTTAGATGGACAAACAGATAGGTCAAGTCAGACACCTCACCTTCGAAGGGGAAGTCTTTGTCTAACACTTTGATGGTATCTCCAATTTTTATAGGATGGTTGAACAACAGGAGAAGACTGGAAGTTATATTCGATAGGAGAGACCATTGAGCGAAAAAGGCGATACCCAGTGCGGTTAAAATGGTACCAACAAAAACGGCAATTTGATCTTGATCTAGTCCCCAAATAGCAGCCAACAACACCAGCGCGGCAATTAAGGTCAGAAGTTGAACCGACTTTACTATTATTTTCCTTCTTCTCCGATCTAATTGGGTTTGCTTTAATGTGTTGTTAATAGATCGTTTGGTAACAACATGGGAAATTATAAATCCCAATATAACTAGAAGTGTTTCTATGATTTGAATTTTGTGTTTATCCATGAATTTATTTATGTAATTCCGACTCTCGTCTGAATATCAAATCTAAAAATTAAAATTACATAAATAGGTTTTTTGTTTGGTCAAAATAATGAAAGTGTAAACCGCCCAAAATTAAAAAAGCCTCAGATTTCTCTGAGGCCTTTATTTTACTGGGTCGGGATGGCGAGATTCGAACTCACGACCCCTTGCACCCCATGCAAGTGCGCTACCGGGCTGCGCTACATCCCGATTTTTTGATTGGATTTTTCTTGAAAGAAATAATCCTAATCCCGGTGTTCTTGGTGCATGGGAACGGGTCACCCTTTTGGGGACTGCAAAAGTATTATCTTTTGACCAATCTTGCAAATCAAATGATACTTGGTACCTGGTCTTTGGTACCTGGTACCGGGTACTAGGTTTCGGGCTTCGGGCTTCGGGCTTCGGGTGTCAGGTTTCAGACCACAGACCATGTACCAGGTACCAAGGACCATGTACCAGGTACCGAGGACTTCGGACTACAGACCACGGACTATGGACTAAAGGCCAACATCTCTTCCAACTCATCGTAACCCGATAAAATTTGGGTGCGGTTTTTTGAGAGGCGGTCGAGGGCGGCGCTGAGGGTAGAAATGGTGAGGTTTTGAAGGTGTTCTTCAATGAGCTCGCGCTTCAGTAATATGTTCACTAAACTTACGTGTTTGATACCCAAAAGGTACTTTCCTACCCAAAAAGTGACGGGATGAACACGGTAGGCTACTATTTGTGGGACTCTGTGCAACGCGGTTTCTAAGGTAGCTGTGCCCGAGGCAACGAGGGCATATCCCCCGGAAATAGATGCCTCGTGTAAAATCTGGTGCGTTGATTGAAATAAAATATCTGCGTTCAAGTGGTGCTCGGTGAGAATGTTATGATAAAAGTCTTCGGTAAGACTCGGTGCACCAGCGATTAATATTCTCGCACCTGGACTGTAATTCTGTGCGGTTTTGACAAAGATGGGCAACAAATGTTTGACTTCGTTCGGACGAGAGCCGGGGAGTAATGCGATGGTCTGAAGTCTGTGGTCGGTGGTCGATAGTCCGTAGTCGGTAGTCCGTGGTCCGTGCTTCGAAACCTGAGACCCGATACCCGGTACCTGATACCCGCTACCCGGTAACTGAGACCCGATACCCGGTACCTGAGACCCGGCCTCCGCCTCCCGAAACCCTTTGATAAACTCAAGCGTGGGATTGCCAACGTAGGTGCAGGGCATGCCGCGGGAGGTGAAGAATTCGACTTCGAATGGGAAGATGACGTCGAGTTGGTCAATGACTTTGCGCATGGTTTTGATGCGCCCTTCGTTCCAGGCCCAGGCCTTGGGCGCGATATACCAATGTACAAAGATGCCCAGAGAATGGGCGTATTTGGCTAGTGGAAGGTTGAAGCCGGGATTGTCAACGAATACGACTTTGTCGGGGCGGTGGCTTAAGATGTCTTCGCGGGCTTGTTGCATGAACCGGCGAATGGTGCCTAGGTTTTTAAGGACTTCAATCAGTCCCATGACGTTTCGATCGCGGTAGTGGGAGAGCAGGGTGGCACCAGCGGCTTGCATGAGGTCGCCTCCCCAACAAACGATTTCGGTATCGGGCTCAGATTCTTTGATTTTGCGAATCATGACCGAGGCGTGTTGGTCGCCACTGGCTTCCCCGGCAAAGAAAAAGAGCTTTTTAGACATTAGAAATGGGGTTTAGAATCCTTCGGCGATGCGTACCAGAGCGATGGTGGCCATAATCATGGTGCCAATCATCCAGCCGCGGGCCCAAAAAATGTGTTTATCTTGTTTCATCAGAAGGAAGAAAATTCCCACATCGGCAACTACGCCCACTTGAAATGCGGTATTGTATGCTTGGCTCAGGCTTTTGATGGCTTTGAGAAAATTAATGGGTTGGATTCCTTGGAAATGTGCAATGGGCATGCCCACCAAAAGGGGTACAATCAGGGCTGCTATGATTCCAACCAGAATGTGAGTAACGTTGGGTTTCAGGGGTTGATTATTCATGAGTGTGTAGATTCCATTGGTTGATGAGGGAAATACGTTGATGGTCTGTGAGGTCAAACATGGTGGGTACCACAGAAACGTAGTCGTTGTTCAAGGCCCACTGATCAGTATCTTCACCTTTATCCATGTTTACAAATTGACCAGTCATCCAATAATACGTGCGTCCAAAAGGATCTTGTCGGGCGTCAAAGTCTTCCTTCCATTTGGCTTGAGCTTGACGGCAAACTTTGATGCCTTTGATATTATTTCCTTCTTTGGGGACAGGGATATTGACATTTAATAAGGTTCCATAGGGTAAACCTCTTTTGAGTGTTTCGTGGGCAATTTGTTTGATATAGGGTTTGATGGATTCGAAATCGGCTTCCCAGCGGTAATCGCAAAGGGAAAATCCGATGGCGGGCATTCCATCGATGGCGGCTTCTACGGCTGCGGACATGGTACCTGAGTAAATGACGTTGATGGAGGCGTTTGAGCCGTGGTTGATACCTGATACCATGAGGTTGGGTTTGCGTCCATCAAGTACCTTATCAATGGCGAGTTTCACGCAATCTACGGGAGTTCCAGAGCATTGGAAGGCACGAACGCCTTCGTACATGTGCACTTCGGTAAGGCGAATGGTTTGGTTGATGGTGATGGCATGTCCCATAGCGCTTTGGGGTTTATCTGGAGCAACCACAATGACTTCGCCGAGTTCTTTCATGACTGAAATCAGGGCTTGAATTCCGGGAGCGGTGATACCGTCGTCGTTGCTGATGAGAATGAGGGGTTTGTTAGAAGTGGAGTCAGACATCCCTCAAAAATACAAAAAAAGGCCGCCACTCGAAAGTGACGGCCTCGTATTAAACGTTTAAGTTTAAGTTAGAACAAGTAACGAACGCCCAATTGCATTCCCCAAGTAGAAGAAGTGCTAACAACGTCGCGGGTAGTGGCGGTTGGTAACAAACCATTCACAGCGTTGAATTGGTAAGTGCCATCTGAATTGGTTTTTAATACAGCACCATTGTTTACGGTTAACTGTTGAGCAATACCCCAAGATGAGTTGATCATATTACCGATATTCAAGATGTTAGCGCTCAATTGTAATTTGTGGTCAGTTTTACCAATTTTTTGAGCGATATCTTGGTAGATAGCTAAGTCAAAGCGGTGCAGCCAAGGCATGGTAGCAGCATAACGCTCTGCAAATTGACCTACGTTTTTGCTCAAGTAAGCATCTTGTGCTACGTAAGCATCCCAAGCAGCAGCTTGCTCTTCAGCAGTGATGGTTTTGCTTTGACCAGATACAGTCACGTTGTAGTTTTTAAATTTAATGTCTTTTGATTCGTGGATGAAGATCAAGTCGTTTCCACTTATTCCATCGTTGTTGATGTCTGTTGAATAAGTGTAATTGAAGCGACCAGCGTTGAATCCAGCATAAGTCAAAGAAACAGTAGTTGCAAAACGCTTTGCGTATTCAAACTTGTAAGACAATCCACCTACAACACGGTGAGGAGTTGAATATTGAGAGAAAGACAAATAAGGCGTGTTCTGATTGTCACCCAATGTGGTACCGGTAATGGCATTGTTTTGGAAAGCAGAAGCTGCCTGAGAACCTGGGTTCGCGGTGATGTCGCGAGTGTTGTTGATTGAGTAGCTTAAGAAAGTATTGAAACCATTTTTGAAAGTCTTGCTCAAAGTAGCTGCAAAGCTCAGGCCACTTCCTTGGTTGGTATTTGCCAATACAATCGCATTACGAACGGTTCCAGTATAGGTGCGTGCTGCAGATTTGGTATAAGCGGCTCTTTCCCATTCTGTTCCTTGGAAAAGCATGGTATCAGAAGGTTTCATGTTAGCGTCATATTGGTAGATATCTCGAACTGACTTGGTGTAGATGATATCAGCAGTGAAATCAATGTCACCAGGAAGTTTAAAATCAACACCCAAGCTGGTTCTCCAAACTTGTGGGAAGTTGAAGTTAGGGTCAACCAAAGCGTAAGAACCACCTGTTGCTGGTAAAGCAGCGGGAGTTGAAGGGAAAGAATCAAAATAAGCAGCAGGATCTGCTTCAAATTGAGTGATTCCGTATTTATCTAAATCAGCTTTCTTGGTGATTTCTAATGTAGATTGCAAACCGTATGCATTTGTAGGTTGGTTGGTGTACCAAACGAAAGGCAAACGACCGGTGAAGATACCTGTTCCTCCGCGAACCACTAAACTCTTGTCACCCTTCACGTCGTAGTTGAAACCAACACGAGGAGAGATCAAAGGAGTGGCAGTAGGCCATTTTGAAGGATCGTACATGTAATTTTCGCCTTCTGGGTTTTTAAATACAGGCTTAGAAGCGTCTGTGTATTTATCAAAACCTACGTTAGCCAAAGGCTCTGTAAAGTAGATGGGCAGGTCTAAACGCAAACCACCAATCAACTTGAAGTTTTTATTCAAACGGTATTCGTCTTGAACGTAAGCTGCTGCTTGACCAAATCCTAATTCTGCAATTGGATTTTTATTTCCGTTATATCCATAGGTGATAGCAAATGCAGAAGGCTGTGCATCGCTAAGGAACTGACTCAAAGAATCGTAACGGTAGTAAGAAGAACCGTAACGCATGAAGCTGTTTCCAACATACATATAGTCAAATGCAACACCAGCAGTCAAAGTATGTTTGTTGGTGTTGTAAGTGAAGTTATCAATGAATGAGTAGGTGTTGTTGATTACTTTGTTGTTCCAAGAGAACAATTCGTATCCAAAAGAAATGTACTGATCTCCGTCTTTTTTGATGTCAACGAATGGGAATGGAGAAGAATTAGATCCACGAGCGTCTACAACTTGGGTACCAGTTACCAACAACTGATTAGACATTTTGCTGTTCAAGTTGCTCTTTAATTCTAAAGACAATGAACCCACGGTGTTGGTGAAATTGTACAAAGAATTTGCATAACTCATGGCGTTGTTTGACCAACGGTTAGAGGTTGAACGTGGAGCGGGAGCTGAAGTACCATTGGTAACTTGATCATTGGTATTGATTACATAGTTATAACGAGCGCTCAATTTGTGTTTAGCGCTGATGTTCCAGTCTATACGTCCTAAGAATTTGGTGTTTGCAGTGGCAAAGTTTCCAAGATCTTGATAGTCGCCGGTTTCGTAATTGTATTTAGATTTCAAGTGCGCACGTACTGCATCAAGATCCGCTTTGGTTACACGTGAGAGGTTGGCATCTGTAGGGTCTGAACTAGCATCTGTAGCTTTCCAAGTCAAACCTGGGAAAGAACGGTTTTCTTGCTCAAAGTTTACGAAGTAGAAAACTTTATCTTTTTTGATGGCACCGCCTAGGCGGAAACCGTAAATATTTGCAGTAGAGGGAGGAATGTTGGTGATTTCAGTTTCGCCTACTTTAGTTCCATTCATTGATTCATTTCTGAAGAATGTGTAGATTGAACCTTCGGTTTTGTTCGAACCGCTGCGGGTGATCGCGTTAACACCGGCACCGGTAAAGTTGCTTTGACGAACATCGTAAGGAGAAACGTTTACCTGTACTGCTTCAATCGCATCTAAAGAGATGGGCTGAGCATCACCACCAGGCATGTTGTTGGAACTCAAACCAAAGTTGTTGTTGAAGTTAGCTCCATCGATGGTGATGTTATTGAAACGACCATCACGACCGTTGAAACTGTTGTTTCCGCCAGCTTGAGGTGTGAACTTGGTGAAATCATCAATAGAACGGTTGATAGTTGGCAATGTGTTCAACTGCTTTGAAGACAAGTTGAAGTTAGCACCAGATTTGGTACCGCTGTTTCTCGAAGTTAATACCGAAACCTCTCCAATTTTTTCTAGCGAGGTAGAAAGATCTAAATCTAACTTGTAGTTTTCACCCAAAATGAGGTATACGTTTTCAACTGTTACGGTTTTTTGGCCAGGAGCGGCAATAGTAACTGTATAAGGTCCACCGGCTTGAAGGTTGAAGATGTCAAACGCTCCACCTTGACGTGTTTGCGTCGCATAAGTTGCATTGGTTGTTGTCAATACCGCTGTAACAGAAGCGTTGTCAACTGCATTTCCATTGGAAAGAATCGTTCCACCAATAGATGATGTTGTAACCTGGGCAAAAGTAATTGCCATGTTGAAGGTTACTAACATCCAAAGTGCTAATTTTTTCATTGAATTTAAGAATAAGTTTGGTTGTTATTTTATTTTACAAATCAACATTGTTTGGATGTTTCAATTGTTAACAAATTGTAAAGAAACTGATTGTTGAATTTTAAAGTGTCAAAGTGTACCTTTGACGCTAACACAGAGTTTTGAGTTTGAAAGTCTTATTTTTCTTAGTTGCTTGGTTTTCAGTGACCTTGAGCGCACAATTTGCAGAGATTGAAGCGAAGTCTAAGTTGCCAATAGGTGATTTGCTTAGGCGTGCAAACTCAGAATTAAATCCATTAATTGGCGGCCAAGACATTCTAATGTCTGAGGCTGATTATGTAGTCATAGGAGATACTTTTTTTCTAAATCCGCACGGCACACATTATTTATTTGCTTACACAAAAAGTTGGAATGAATTTAGGCGCTTGGATAGGTCTATATTTCACGGCCACAACTTTGGAAGAAATCTATTCACGTATAAAGGGGATATTTATTGTTTCGGGGGATATGGATTTTGGCATTCTCACTCTAAATTAATCAAGTTTAATAGAAAAAATAGAGAGTGGGATCTCATGAAAATAAAAGGAGATATTCCTGATATTTTTTCATCCATTGGAGTGTTGATGGGAGATTCTTTAATGGTATATGGAATCAGAAATGTAGACGGGTTTCAGGTATTAAACGATGCAAAGTCGAGTTTATTCTTCATCAATATGAAGACACTAAATTCTGTTGCTTACGATTATAAAATAAATACTGAGGCGGTCATTCAAAAGAACGTGATAAATAACCAATTTTCAAGGTATGCATTGGTTGCGCAGGCTGGAATGATAGACCGAATAGTTGACAAGCAAACGGGTAAGGTTTACAAGAATTATTCCTGTCCCAATTTATTTGGAGAAGAAGAATTTAGGTTCAGAAGCGGCAAAGACAGTAACTATATTTTTGCAGTAGGAGATGAGTTTTTCACCTATAGCCGAAGCGGTGAAGTTAGTAAATTTAATATTCAGGAGTTTATTAAATTATATTTTAACGAAGAAACAGAAATAGGCCAATTTTCGCCTTTAGAAGCTGAAAAGGATTGGGGATTTGATACTGATTACATTTTGTATTTCATAATAGAGATCTTGTTGATTTTCATTGTTTATTTCATGTTCTTGTATTACCGCGGAACGGGCATTGTAAATAGGCGAACATTGAATGATTATACTTCTTTGGTTGATCAAAAGTTTGACTTTACATCTATCAGGTCCCTGTCAAACGGTGATTATTCAGAACAAGAAATTGATATGGCTCTGCAGATTTTCCATTTACGGCCTTTGGTACGAAACCTAAAACGCAGTCAGATGTTGTTTGAGCTCAATGAAATCTACCCTGGATATGTAGTCAAAATACCTCATCCCAAGAAAAAGGACCAATTTAAATATAGGATATCGCGGACTTACTCATAAATCCATTGCTGGTCAAGTCGTTTTATGCTGATGAAAACGGTAAAGTAATATGGAGACGTTTCAATGTTTAGGTTGAATTGAAACAGATTCGGATATTTACGATTCAGTAAGTTCAGACGTTCGCTTACCAATTTAAGTCCGATTTGTGTTCCGGGTTTGGGCTTTCTTTTTCTGTTGATTTCATTTCTGATGGTAATAAGCAACAAATGGGGCGATGCGAGATCGAGATTTAAGGAAATATTAGTAGATGTGCTGCTCATTAGAGCACCGTGTTTGATGGCATTTTCCAATAGAGGTTGAAGTATTAAAGGTGGAACATACCAACTTTTAGCATCGAGAGACTCGTCTTTATGAATTTGAAACTGAAACAACTGATCAGATTCAAATCTCATTTGTTCCAAGCCAACGTATTTTTGAGCATATTCAATCTCTTCTGAAAGTTGAACAAAATCTTTGTTAGAGGTCTCTAGGAATAAACGGTTCAGCTTTGCGAGTTCTGAGGTAGCTTTAAGGGCTTGTTTTACATTTGCTCTCACTATCAAAGACTGGATTAAATTCATGGTATTGAAAATGAAATGGGGATTCATGTTATTTTTCAACGTTGCAAGTTCCATTGAGAGAAGTTTCTCCGAAAGTTTGAAGCGTTCTTTTTGATTAAATACTAATACAAAAACGAGTAACCCTATACCTAAAAACAAAAGAAACCAAAATGCGGGTACTTGAAATAATGGTTTGTTGACTCGGAAAATAATGTTTTTTTGATTGTTGCCATTGAATAATTTAATTTGATAAATACCAGCATTTAAATCATTAAACCAAATTGGTGTATTATTCGGATAAATACTTTGCCTAATTAACTTTTCATTTTCATCAAAGAGTTCCATTTGAATATATCCATCTTGAAATTGAATGAATTTAGGTGTTTTAATAGCTATTTGAAAATTTGAACCTTGCCAAACTCTACCTGTAATTGAACTGGAGAAGAATTTATAATTGTCTAGATTAACAGATATGCCGCCTTTATTTGAGCATTGATTTTGGGCATTAAAAGGCAGGTAATCTATAGAATTTCCTGTAAGAATAAAGCAACCATTATCTGTAAGGTGAACCTTGTGTTTTTCATTCGCTCTTTTTCCTAAGTAATATTGCCCCACAATTTGTAAGCCAAATTTTGGGTCTCTAAATGCTAACTGAATTAACGTACTGTTTGTAAAAATCCATATCCCATGCATATTGGTTTGAATCCAATCAATTTTCTGATTGTAAAACAGATTTGCAATATTGATTTTATTTAATGATTTGTAATTAGCTTCTGAATCGTTGTATTTGTAGAAGATGAACTCTTTGCCATTTTCGGAAATGAGTAAATTTCCTGAGAAGAAAAAGTTGTTTTTCGATTTGGGTTTTTTGTAATCTAGTGTTACGGGTTTTATTGTTTTATCGTGAATCAGAAAAAACCCATTATTTTCAGTTTGAGCTAAAACTTTATTTTGTATGGGTTTAAGTGTAATAATTGATCGCAGTTTTGGGTGAATATTTGAAGTAAACTGCAGATTTTTAATATTTAGTGCATTTACATGATGAAAATACTCTGTTAAATAAAGATAATCACCTACCAATTCACAGAATTGATAATGTTTAGGTGAAATTTGGTTGATAGTTGATTCATTGATATGGTATAAACCCTTTTCGCAGTGAACAAAGATATTTTGGTCATTGAAATAAAAGCAGTTTTTAATATTTACTGGTAATTCATGTTTTAACCAAACATTATTTTTTTTGATAAATAGCTCGTTTTTAGTCCATCCTAAAATGTAATTTTTTTCAGCAATAAATCCATTAAATCGAGTGGGTGTAGAAATTCTCTTACCCAAATCGGGTATAAAAGAAACCCCTGAAATGATAGAATTTAACCACAAACCATTATTAAGAGTGTCAACCGTAATACCCCAGACGAAGGGAAATACGGGTAGTTCTTCAATTGTGGGTGTTTTTCTATTGTTTATATGGTGAACAATAACAGACCCCTCATCAAAGTTGAGGTGGTTTCCAAGAGCAAAATATACTTTATCCTCATCAGATTCAATGTCCCAAATGGCATAAGATTTTTCTGGCCGTTGAGCAAATACGAAAGAATCACATGTTTTCGCGTTATAGAAAATTTTATATTGATTGCTTTCCATTCCGACATACAGTTGGTTGTTAAAGGTTTTCGCACATATGGCAATTTGACCCGACTTTTTGATTTCGTTGGTTACGATTGATTCATCTTTATGCCAATCTTTGCCGTTTTGAGAAGATAGAATATTTCCTTTACCGTATTGGAATACATAATAAGTGTTTTTCCAAAAACACATGTCTAATGCTGTGGTCTTGCTGGCTGTATTTTGAGTTAGTAGCCACCATTTGGGATTTTTTAATGAAATTTCGGCAATTCCTTTTGTTCCAAGAGCAAATAGTTTGCCGTTAATTTCTCTGAATCTTCTGAATTTTTCAAACCTTATTTTTCTTGAAAACTCTCCTGAATTTTGGGTGAATACCAAAATGTGAGAATCTAAAGTTCCGATGTAAACAAAATTCTTGTGAAAATAAATATCCCAAACGGGAACAGAACCTACTCGTTTAATGATGGATTGATGAATGTCTGGATTTTCAGGAATGATGCTGATTCCCGCGTCTGTGGCAATCCAAGCCGTACCGTTTTGATCAATCCGTGTTTTACGGGTAATGTGTGAAGGTAAACCGGTTCGGTTATCGAAATAGTTATAGTCTTGAAAACTGGGCGTTTGTGCAGAAGCACAAAGGTTCATGAAGATTACAACTGCTCCTGCAATTGTTTTCTTCCAGTTTTGGAGACGGATATGTGTTGGCCGTTTTTCAGGCATACATGTGAACTGCTGTAACTCTTAATTTGATGTAAAGGTACAATGTATGAGCGATGCACGCGAACAAAGTCATTGGGCAACAAATCTTCAATGTGTTTGAGTGTTTTAGATGCAATATAATTTCTTTTCTCAGTAACTATTTTAGAATATGCACCACAGGCTTCAATTACGTGAATATCCCGATAAGAAATCATGATGCTTTCTCCACCATCTTTGATGATTAAATTCTCTTCTCTGGCTTTGTAGGTGGACGAATTTTTTGGTGAGCCTTCTAAGATTTTATGTTCCAATCGGGTGCGGAATCGTTCAATTTCAGATTCTGTCAAAGGTTTCAAAAGGTAATCAAACACATTTTTGTGTATGGCTTCTAAAGCATACTGGGAGTGCGCACTTACAATAACAACAGGCACTGAATCGTTGAGATCTTGATGTATTTGTAATCCATTTTCGCCTCTCAATTCAATATCTGAGAAAACAATATCTGGTTTGAAAGAGTCTATTTCTTTTCTTGCTTGACAGAGGTCTGATACTGCAACTGTTTCACCTATAAGATCAGATAAATATTCTTTCAGGTAAAATTCTATCATAGTACGACCTGAAAGTTCATCGTCAATGATTAATGCCTTTAGTCGTTTATTCATAGTTTTATTTTTGGGGTTAGTCAAATGTAGCATTTCTTTGCGGTTAATGACCAACGCTACACTGCAAAATACACATATTTTGGTAGAAGTTAACACCAAAGGAGCTGAAATTTTACAATTTCGAAACCTGTACAAAACACAAGAAGTCTTGTGGAAACCTGACTTAACTTTTTGGAATCGTACAGCTCCCTTGCTATTTCCAATTGTAGGTAAATTGAAAAATGATCAATTTAAACACAATGGAACAGTGTATTCCATGAAGCAACACGGATTCGCGCGCGATGCTGAGTTTGCAATTATTCAGCAAACCAAAACGCATCTGCATTTGCAATTAAAATTCAACCAAGACACCAAGAGTCAGTATCCGTTTGATTTTCAGTTGGATGTAAAGTATACAATTTCAGAGAATCGGCTGCAAGCCGAAAACACCATC
>JACCDK012088339.1_pt1 | contig 19861 bp, 19 predicted proteins | sample 7445871 | NCBI WGS metagenome assembly JACCDK01 (sample SAMN15323436, study PRJNA562643) | freshwater metagenome | isolation source: river surface water | place: USA:Blue River Watershed | collected 2017-08-15
CAACCTCAGCCTGGGCATCGTCGATGACCACAAGGTTTGGACGGCGACCTTCCATGCGGAAGTAGTCAATGCAGAGGTTTTCAATGGTGCGGTGTAGATAAGAGAGTGCGTGCTCTTCTGATTCAAGCTCAGGGGCTGCAAGCATGAACTTGATGAGTGAGTCTTGGGTGATTTCTTCAGCCTTAGCTGAATCCTTCAATACGCGATTGGCATGCGCGAGTAGCTCTGAACGGTGCTCAGTGTAAAAAGCCCCCAGTTCAGCAACTGTCCATACGCTTAGTGCCACTTTATTCATCCTTCATTGACCGGTTTTGTCCTACAGAGCCAGCCGTCGCTGCCTCTATCCCCTACTACGAATCCCATCCTAGATTGTCGTGGGAATGGTACAAAACGGACAAATCGTTATAAACCCATCAGTTTAGCTTGTTTATCGAAGTCAGGTACAGCAGCACGTAATTCATCGAATGTGCCGGTAGCACGAATTCTGCCCAGTTCAAGATAAATAACTTGGTCAGCAGATCTGACCGTACTCAGACGATGTGCCACAGTCACGACTGTCGCTGAAGAGCGCAATTTCTGGATGGCTAATGAAATAGCCTGCTCGGTCTCTCCATCCAAAGAACTCGTGGCCTCATCCAAAAATATTAATCCTGGGCGAGTGATTAAAGCCCTCGCAATCCCAAGACGTTGTTTTTGCCCACCGCTTAAGTTCGCACCTCGCTCTCCTACCTGATTGTCGAGTTTGAGTGGCAGAGAATTTACAAAGTCGAGTAGCTGTGCTGATTTTAGCGATTCAAAAAGGAGCTCGTCTGGGATTTCGTTTTCTCCATACCCGAGCAGAATGTTATCCCGTATAGTACCGGAAATTAATGATACTTCTTGAGGGACATACGCCACCTTCCCTGGCCACATATCAAATGCGGCTAAAGGTTCATAGCCTGAGATAAGAACTTTACCCGAATCCGCTGGGAGTACGCCCAGCATTACATCAATTAAGGTGCTTTTCCCGGATCCCGAAGGTCCTACGATTGCACAAAATGAACCAGGCCTGACTTTAATGTTTACATTTGTTAAGGCGTTGTTGGTTGCATTTGGATATTTGACATTCACACTGCCCAGTAAAATTTCCGAAATAAATTCTGTTTCTTCAACCTTTGCACCTAATCTCTTGAAAGTGATGGGGTCGAGTCTCTTAATGTCTTCCAAAATCGCAAGCGTAGGCCCGGCGATTGCGATACTCCCTTTAATCTGAATTGCCCCTTGCTGAACTCTCATGACGGCTGGGGCAATGCGGGTTGCCGCAGCAAGAAATACCGCCAAAGTTGCCACAGCATGAGCGGCTGTGTAGAGGGCAAATTGCAATGCGCTGATAGCCAAAGCGCCCACAACTACAGAAGTCTCAAGTATGTACTTACTCACGCTCGGTAGAAAGAAAATCTCAGCTTGGGTGTTAGACACCTGTCGGCGTAAATTCGTTATCTGAGCCGTAAAATAGGGTCGTCGATTTCGGACAACCAGCTCTCTGTAAGTTTGAAGTAAATCAGAAATTTTCTGGCTGGCAGAAATTGTGAGTGCGGAGTCTTTTTGTCCTAGTTCATTAGCTCTTTTGTGGAGTAATTTAAATATTGCCAGTCCAATTCCGCCAAAAAGGAACGAGGCAGAGAGTGCCAGAATGGGATCAACCACAAAAAGACCTATCGACATAATCGCCAGCAAAGAAATGTCGGCAAGAAGCGAGACTGAAGTACTTATCACTCCTATTGAGATTGCATTCACGCCATAGGTTAGAGAGTAAATTGTTTCCTGCGTTGTGAGGTTTTGCAGTTTAATTAGAGGCTCTGTAAATAGCCTCGAAACGATGAAATCTGTGATTACTGCAGCTCTATGACTCAGAAAATGCAAAGTCCTTCTCGTAAAGTAGACACTTAAAATAGTCCTTACAATCAATAACCCTGCTGCGACAAGTCCCAAAGCTGCAACCTGGGTTTGAAGGAGCGAGTCCTCCAATTGAAGAACTCTAAGTATTGAGTTCACTCTATCTCCTTGGGCGCCTTGGGAAACTCCATTTACCGCGATCGCTCCGAGGAGGCCAATAGCGGCAACACCAACTAAATCGAGTAACCCCAGAGTAATTTGAATAACTACTACTGCAATAATTTTTCGCCGTTCATTTATCGACATTAGAGATATGGACTTAAAGAAAACGCTCGAATTCCAGCGATGCCAAGAAATAGATTTAGCTAGATTCATTTTCAACAATCCTTTTTGTAAGTCGGTCGACCTAACTTAACCCACCCATGCGGTATCAACATATGAGGGGACTCGGTATTGGAGAACCATGGGTCGGGAGCAATGACCTTAGCACTTTGATTGAATCTTAGAAAAGCTGCCCACCAGCTAAAGGTTGAATTAGCAATTATAAAGGCAGACCCATGTCGCATGAGTTGAAAAGTATGCGCAGGTGAATTCTGTAATTCGGTAATCACTCTAATTTTGTAATTCTTGAATTCTGTAAACATTTCAAGAGCAGTCCAAGGTTCATCAGAAAAAACCCAGATTTCTTTAGAATTTGAATTTGAAAATAGCTCTTTCAGCGCTTCTACATAGTATTCTTTGTCAAGTACCCCTATTTTTGGTTCAAGCCTATAATCACCAAGACGTACATGAACAATTACTGGCTGAATTTCTTTTGCTAACTCAACTAATTGAAGATAAGAGCCATTGTGTAGTACCGGTTCGATTTGCATTAGTCTTTCAAAAACTACCTGGTTCGACGCCCACACAAAACTTTGAAAGTAGCCAACTAGTAAATCCCCAGGCTTTGGCGAGAATTCTTGGAAAAAACCAACCCCTCTTCCAGTTTTTGTAATGACAATTTTCTTAAATTTAATGCTCAGCCAAATACTGACTAAAGGGTTTAGTACCCTGGTGAAAAGCGCAGCTTTCAAACTCAGATCAACTGAACTTCGCAACAAAGCATTAACTAACTTGATGGAGAGAGCATCCGCCTTTATTGCTTTTCTGAGGTAGACATTATCGGGTAACTTAAAACTCATGATTTCAGGTTCTCCCAGATGATTGGTTCTAGGTGCACCAAAATTGAAGTTAAGATAAGTTGGTAAGGTCCCCGAGCGTGTCATACCTGCCGCGAGTTGAAACAATTGATTTCCCAGACCTCCCGCCAAGGAAACCGAGATTCCTTGCAATTTTCTATCTTTCAATGAACTTCCTCTTCACTAGATAAATATATAAGTTCAGCATTTGCCTAATTAGCGACATCGAAAAAACAAATTCTAGGACTGAAAGGAGCTTCAAAATGCTAAAAAGTGCAGAGAGGCGTAATTTTAATGTCCCGCTCAAAACTTTTGTGAGGGCTATTTTTGCGAAGATCATTTGTTCGAATCTAGAGGATGATGAACCCTTTTCTGCAATTAGTTGGCTAATGAAGCTTAGGGTGGCGATAAGTGAATCCACAGCGACTTTACTTCGCGTTAGTTGAGATTGCGATCCTCGAACATAAGTGTACCAAGCAATATCAATATATTTTATTCTTGCAGAATCGATACCCAGCTCGACAAGGAAGGCTTGATCTTCCCCCATCATGAAATCTTTAAATCTCGTATTACGTACAAAGTCACGGTTGAATATCATTCTCCAGATACCAGGATTTAATACAATACTTCTTTGCAAATCCTGGGGGTCAGGGGTCTGTAATACGGGATTTCTTTGTCCGGTTTGAAGACTATAATTACCAATGATTAAATCACTCTCTTGGGTAATCTCCTTTAGGGCTAATCCAAATATCCTTGGGTCAATAATGTCATCCGAATCCCAAAAACAAACCCAATCACTTTTGGCGGTCTCAAGACCGACATTTCGTGCAGCTCCGGGCGAACCAAACTTGCCGGTTGTGAGTACAAGATTGTCGTACTCCAAATTGGATACGATTTTCTCCACCAATAACTTGTCAGATTCATTTTTCACGTCATGGACAAGATGAACCTGTATTAACCCGGAATTAATCTGTGAAAGCCAAGAAACTAAGTATTCTAGCCCTGAATCTATGGGGCCGATGGGCACTATCACAGTGCAAACGGGCTCAAGTTTGTGATCCAAGTTTATCCCTGCCATTCGACTGATTTGATAGTGGCCTTGAGAAGTTACTAATGCAGGCTCAGGTTACCATCAAGGTCCAAGGGATAAGATTTGTGCGTGCAGGCCACCATTAATCTCCCCGTTCTCATTATTGCCTTCCAGCGTCTAGAGAATTTAAAGGCCATTGTAGAAAAGTGCATTGCTAATGGAGTCACACAAATCTATATTTCCGTAGACGGACCCCCGAGAGATTCCCAAATCAAAATTCGAAATTTCGCTGCAATTTCAAGTTTTTTACTTGAACTGGAATCTAATCCGAGACTTTTCGTCTCTACTCATATTAATACGCACAATGTCGGTTGCTCTGCAAACGTCCTTAACTCTATAGATTGGTTCTTTAGTAAAGTTGAATTTGGAGTGATTCTTGAAGATGACTGTATCCCAGAAGATAGTTTCTTCTTATTCGCACGGTTATCAGTGCCGATTCTCAACGGAAATGACGAGTGTAAGATTGCTGGTGGAAGTCAATTTTTTTCTGTGACCGAATATGGAAATGTAGATTGGATCATGGGCAAATACCCAATCATTTGGGGTTGGATTACAACTCGCGATAATTGGTTTCAACTATCGAGCTTGATGGAAATTGCAATTGTTCAGAACCATTACCCTTTTGATTTATTGGGCTCACCAGATGATTTATTTTGGGCTGCCGGAATGAGAAGGGCTTCGCTTGGCTTCATTGATGCATGGGACGCGGTACTGGCATATGTTTTTCACAAAAATAACTTTAAGTGCCTACTTCCGGCTGTATCGCTAGTTAAAAATATCGGTAATGATGATCATGCCGTACATAATATGAAAGATAATAAACAAATTCAGATGACAACTGGCATATTTACGAATGGTTCGAGCTGGCCCAAATATATTCCCGAGATGGATGAGTGGTACAGGAGAAATGTTTATAGAATTGGTTTTCGCAATCTGATTTCAACGAGAGTGACTCGAGTGCTTGATTTCCTAATGCCGAAAAGGGCTGTGCACCAAAATCTAGAATCCAGGTGGAGAGGAATGGAATCATTCAAACCTTGACAATAAGTCTAGATATTGCACTATGTGCTTTTCCACTGGATCTCCAAGGTACTCTTCAAAATCTTCCTGCATTTTAATTATGGATTTCACATCAATTTCAGTGTTTGTGAATTCTCCAATTAAGGCAAAAATCTCCTGAGGGGAAATAAGTCGAGGATTAAATAATTTATCTACATCTGGCGATAACATTTCTGAAATACCACCAACTTTAGAAGCTACGATAGGTATTCCTCTTGATTTTGCCTCATGAATTACGTTTGGGCTATTGTCATGAAGCGAGGGTACGAACAGAACATCGATTTCGCTCCAAAAGTCATTTTTTGCCCTTGTATTGAACTCAGCCATGTATATCAATCTAAGGGGCGAATGCTCTTTGGACTTAATTAATTCCTCGAGCTCCTTAAGCAATTTCCCGCCCTTCAATTTGGAATACGGGTCGACAGATGCAATACCAACTTTGACAACATCACCAATCGCCTTTGCTTTCGATGTGATTCGGGAGTACAAACAATTCGGGATTAAAACAGATTCGAAATCTTTCCGTAAAAAAGATCTGCGGGCTTCATCAAGGATCCAACGAGATGGCGCAAATATTTTCAGGTTGGATCCAATATTTAGTGGTATTTTTTCCCGAATAACGTTTGATGATGCAATACGGGATACACCGAATTTCTTATTGGGACATTTCAAACAGCCTATTTCGAATTGAGTGCAGTCAATTGTAGAGTGACAGCCCCCCGATAAAAATCTTTCATCGTGCAACGTCAGAGCTATTTTACAATTTAGAGAAAGAAGATACCTAATCTGTTCAATCGAAATAAGATTATAGTAATTGTGAATATGAATTATTGTATGAGATTTACTTGAAAGCTCTTGCAGAAAAAATTTATCGACTGAAGATCTGTTTAGAAGAGAGAAATAACTCGTACCACTTAAACTTAAGTTGATTCTACTAATCAAATAACTAAGGATTTTTGTCCAGAAATTTCGATCTAACTTGATTTCGTTAGATTGTGTAGCGAGTTGCTTCCTATCAAGAAACACAATTTTGGAATTGACTCCCTTTGTTCCAAGTTTTCGGTTCAGTTCCCTCGCAGCAATACCCGCACCTCCCATATGACTGGTTGCAAGATGTATTACATTCAATTCCTGTTTGAGACTATTTTGATTCATTTCTTGACTTTCACGACTCATCAGTAGGTCAAATTTTTCTTGTAAAGTATTCTCTGGAGACTGCGAGTGCTCCAAATTCACGCTTGAAAGTTAGCAAACCTTCATTGAGAATTTCACCATTGTTCTCTGTACTTGTACCTAGACTTAAATATTTAGCACCTGAATTTCTTGCTAATTCAATTAAACTAATGATCACAGCGTCTAGGGCGCCAATTTTTCGTCCTAGATCACCATTCGCGAGGTACTGGGTGTGCCACATTTCAGGATATTTAAACACGACAGCCCCTGCCACTAGTATTCCATCGATTCTCGAAGTGAAGAGTGACAGCTCGTTGGGAAACTGTTGCATCAAATATACTAAATCTTCATAACTATGAACGGGCTCTATCGAATGCTGTTCCATCAGCACACTTGTTAATAGTTCATAGAGTTCATAAAGAGCCGCAATATCTTCTTCCTGGCTTATGCCGGAGAACTTCTTTAGGTTTCTCTTTTTTCTAGAAGAGAGTTGCATTTCTGCTGATAAATTGATAACGGAATTTAATTCATGACTGGATATTTCAAATTTATTCTTTTTCAGATAATACTCTTCTATAGCGTCCTCTCCGCCTCGATAGAAAATTGGTTTGTGTTTGAGAGTTAGGCTCTTGAATCCGTTCAAAGAATAATATTCAATAATGGCATTTATTCCTGCCTCGTAGCTTAAAATTCCGCTCTCTCTTCTGAGGCCGAGCCCACCATGAGCTAGGCCGGGATGGCTGACGGCAGTGCTTGCCACAAGTGCAGCTGGGAAAACCCCGGTGATCTCATTGTGATCCTTTAAAATGCAAGAAGCATCTATAAATTTCCCATGAGGATGGTAGTTAAGGAATTTGCGCTGGAACTGGAAGTTCAGGTTTTCTTTGATACAAAACTCATCCCAAGTCTCTTCGAGCTCTTTGGCGAATGGGATAATCTCAATCATTTTGTCCCAGCGTCGCCAAAGCAATTCCCTTTTGGCCTAGGTTGTTTCCATTGTAGAACATATAACTGATGTTATTTATATTAATAACTGAGCTATAGCATATTTCTTCGGAATCAAAATCCGCAGGGCCGGACTCTATTTCAAGATTCATTCCTGAATCAAGTACTTTATTGTCCTTGCTAAGTAATTTATTTTCCAATCGGTATCTCATGTACTCCAATTTTCTTTCTGAATAGAATAAGCGTCGGTTGTTGCCCTCCTTTACCACCCAAGGTCGACCAATTGCGTATCCAAGATTGCTTGGATCTAAAACGAGTGATGGTTCTGTATTCCAAACTTTCCCATTTGGAGATTTAAGAAATTTCAGAGAATACATAGGGCTCTTGGAACCATTTCGGTCCATCCACCCTTTTCCTCCCACGTACCACATCAGAAACTCGTCATTCTCCTTAATTACAAAGGGCCCTCCTCGAAAAAAGGGCTCATCCGGCGTCCGTTCAAGTATCGGTTGAGTTGAATATCTAGTGAAGGTTTCCCCTCCGTCTTCGCTAGTAGCTAATCCCGAAAGTAACCTGTATCTGATTTTTGAAAGTTGTTCGAAGCCCACATAGTAAAGAAAAAAGGTTCCGTCCTCATTTTCTAGAATCGAAGTTGCCATAACTCCACTGTCATCGAAATGTCCTGGAGAACCTGGGGATAATACCGGTTTCAAACTTGTATTTCTAATTTCTCGTGGGTTTGTGTCAGAAACTTCAAACCAATGAATATGACCCAATCCCTCCTGATCTCTAGATGTGTAATAGATGCGAATAATTCCGATTTCTTTGAAATGAATGGGGGTGGGCACCATTGCTTCACTGCCGAGGTTGGGACTTAAATTGACTTTAGGTGAAAAAATAATTCCTTGTTTTTCCCAGCGGCCAGCATTCACTTTAGAAAAATCCCATGCACTGTCTTAGTGTGTGCTACTGTCAAATTGGACTTAAAAATTTCATATGGATTGGAACTTTTGCCGATGCACACATTCATACCCAGCCAATTATATTCAGCAATCTTGATGTTGTTGGCGATTGTGGCATTTACCCCGATAAAGGAATTGTTGCCGATTTGGCAGTGGCCTGAAAGAACTACTTGGGATGATATAAAAACATTGTCTTCAATTACGGAATGGTGGCCGATATGATTCCCACTCCAAAGTATCGAATTCTTACCTATAGTGACAAATGGCTGAATTGTATTATTCTCGAATATGAAAACGTGCTCGCCAAGTTTCACATTTGGCCAAACAAATGATTTTGAGCTCACATAAGATGCAGGATAGAAGCCCTTACACTTCATTCTTGATACAAAATCCGCTCTAAGCTGATTCATGTTTGTATAAGGAATTGCAACATGGAAGTAAGTATCCGCTGGATTAAATAGTTGCTCTAGATCCTCAAAAGCGATGATCGGTATGCCAAATTTCGTCTCACTCTTTATGTATTCAAGGTCCACAACAAATGCGACAGGAGTGTATTCGCTGTCTCGCTTGAAATACTCGAAAGCTATTTCTGCAAACGAACTATCACCGACGATGAGTAGATTCTTAATATTAATCCCCTTTAGTACTTTACTATGAGTATATCTTCTCGTCGATTAGCGAAAGCTAAATTTGCGTTCTGTGGCAAACAATAAGATTGATAGCCCAAATTCCTGGCTCGCATTAAGAGAGAGAAAATAATTGAATCATCAATTTCAGTTGCGCCAAAGTCATAACGTTTAACTGCTGGGGTTGAGTCTGTTTGCGTGTAATTTTTGTGGAAGGATTGCCCGTATTCGGAACTTAGCATTCTATCCCTCATCGATTTATTGGGAATATCTCCAATTAGTAACATACCTTGGTTGTTAAGCAGCTTTAGGGCTCTTTCAAGAAAAAGGTTTATCGGGAACTCGCTGTAAATGTACTGGAACGTACTGTAACAAATAATTATATCAAAGTATGAATCGTAGCCATTCTCGAATTCTGCAATATTCTCAAACTTACCAAAGTGCTTAATTACGTGATCAGCAGTAGGAATTCGGTTCAGAACGTCTATTCCATCCACTAAATGTAGTTCTTGGCTCTTATTAAAAGTATTTTCTATCAAGTCTAGCGTCAGCTGACCACAGCCACTTCCTATGTCAAGTACTTTAGAATTGAACTGATTTAGTTTAGGTAACTTAGATTCAAGGTCTAAAATAATATTCTGCTCAAATCCAGCTCTTAGTTCACTTGGAAAATCTACAACCTCCGAAGAATCCAAAGATTCTTGCTTGGCCAAATCTTGAAAATCATTGAAGTTCTTGGCCTTTTTTCTGGTCATAGCAAATAGTCCAAATCCCAAATAAATTCATACTGGTTGCATACAAAATTCATTTGGGTTTCCTGGCATTAATAGCCGCTTCATGAGGATCGCCAATTCGCTGTCCCTGAATAGATTGAATCATTTGAACAAAATTACTCGCTTTGAGAAGTGAGTCGAATGAGCCAAGATCGAACCATGCATTACCTCTTGACACTTGCATTGTATTTAAGGACTGGTCTCTGAGGTGAGCTGAAAGGACATCGGTAATTTCCAATTCTCCGCGGCTTGAAGGAGAGAGTTTCTCAGCATACTTAATTGACATTTGATTCAGGAAATATAAACCTGGGATAGCCCAGTTTGAGACTGGAAGGCTTGGTTTCTCTTCAATGGATTCGGGCCTCCCATTCGCATCATAAATCATCACTCCAAACTCCTCCGGGTTATTCACATGGTAAGAGAATACTGTGGCAATTCCAGAATCTGAGACCTCCTTTAGTTTTCTACCAAAATTTGGCCCGTGGAATAAATTGTCTCCTAAAATGAGCCAAAAATTTTCGTCAGACAGGAAATTTCTCCCTATTAACAGCGCTTCGGCGACCCCTCGGGGTGAGTTTTGCACTTCGTACTCAATTGAAATCCCTAATTCTGATCCAGCTCCCAATAGATTTTGAAAATCTTGTAAATTCTCAGGGTTTGTAATTACAAGAACTTCGTTAACCCCAGCATGTAATAACGTAGAGAGGGAATAGAAAATAACTGGTTTATCGTAGACGGGCAAAAGTTGCTTACTAACAACTTGAGTCAGTGGGCTTAAGCGAGTTCCCGCGCCTCCTGCTAAAATAATGCCTTTCATGGTTTGATCTTACTTAGGCTGTCCTGAACCCACTCCGGATTCTGCAAGTACCATTCTACGGTTTCAGCCAAGACTAGCGAAGTGTTGGTTGGTTGCGTAGTGTTTAGCAATAGCTTAATTTTATTGTCACTCATTGCGTATCTCCGGTCGTGCCCTAATCTATCTGCGACAAATTCAATCCGTGGGATATCAATTCCCATAATCTCTGCGATTTCATTTACGATTTGTAAATTATTTCGTTCAACTCCCGCTATATTGTAAACGCCATCTACTTCATCTTTCGCGCTTGCACTAATTAACTCAGAAATTGAGTTGACATGTTGTTTCACATCTATCCATTCTCGTGAATTGAGGCCGTCACCGTAAATTGGTACAGATTCTAAATTCTTCAGTTTCCAAATAATCTTGGGTATTAATTTCTCAAGTGACTGTCTTGGTCCATAGTTATTCGCGCATCTTGAAACTATGCATGGTATGGAATATGTTTCGCGATAAGCGTTAACAAAATGTTCTGCAGCTGCCTTTGAAGCAGAGTATGGACTTCTGGGGTTAAGAATTGATTCTTCGGTCCAGCTACCTTCTTCGGATGAACCGTAAACTTCGTCTGTAGAAACTTGAAAAAATTTCGAAGCAATCCCAGTTCGATTCAATTCCAATAAATTAACCGTACCAAGAACATTAGAAGAAATAAATTTAAGTGGGTTTCTAATTGACTGATCTACGTGAGATTCGGCTGCGAAATTCACAATCCAATCAATAGAATCTAGTTGGCTCGCTGCAGATCTGACTTGGCTTGAATCGGAAATATCAACTTGGGTAAAATAGATCTCTGAAGCAATTTCGGTAGGAATATTCTTAAATGAGGCAGCGTACGTCATTAAATCCCATACAAATACTTTATTACCTGCGATTACCTGTTGTTCAACAAAATGTGAGCCAATAAAACCGTATCCCCCAGTGACAAGAAGATTCATACGGGGGTTCTCCAAACCTAAGATCAAATTATGAGTATCTTAGGGGGGTGGAGATAGAAAAACTAGATGTAATTCAAACATTCTCAAGTAATGATGGGGATCTTAAAGTCTTGCATTTTAGAGATCTGGGTTTCATTCCGGTAAGAATGTATTGGTTAAGCGGATTTACTGGTGCATCCAGACGTGGCCAACATGCCCACAGGGAATTAGCCCAAATATTTATCCTTCTGAGTGGAACGGTCCGCCTCAGTTTTTGGGATGGGAAACAATCTTTTGAGATCGATCTTGATAGAAATTCTCATCCTCTTTTTGTTGCACCAGGTTTTTGGCGAGAAATCTACAATTTTTCGGAGGATGCTTTGCTTTTGGTACTGGCCGACCGCGAATTCGAGGAGTCCGACTACATTAGAGACAAAGTAGAATATCAAAATTGGAAGAATTCGCTGTGAATATTAAGTATTGTGATTTTGGCTTAGCTCCAAAAACTCTTAAAGAACGTTGGAGTTCGGCAATCAATGAAGTAATTGAATCTGGAATATTCATAGGCGGCCCTCAAAAAAAGCTTTTCGAGACTCGATTCGCAGAAATGATCGGGTCTGAATTCGCCCTCGGGGTTTCGAACGGGCTAGACGGCTTGGTACTAGGACTCAGGGCACTGGGCGCAAAGTCTGATTCTACGGTGGCCGTTCCAGAACATACGTTCATCGCTACTTGGAACGCAGTCGGGATCGTTGGAGCTACTCCGATATCAGTTGAAATTGGTCCTGATGGCCTGATTGACTTAGGTAAATTGGAACGTTTGGAACCTGCACCAAATTTTGTAATCCCAGTTCATATGCATGGCTCAGTTGTTGATATGAATCGTCTGATGTCCTGGGCGAAAATCAAGAACGTTAAAGTTATCGAAGATGCATCTCAAGCACATTTTGGAATTATCCAAAACAAATATGTTGGAACCTTCTCCGATATAGGAGTTTTCTCACTATACCCAACTAAGAATTTAGGAGCGCTCGGCGATGCTGGCATCATGGTCACTAACGATGAGAAGAATTTCAAAATTCTCAATTCGCTGTCGAATTACGGCACGGCTGATAATTCCAAATACAAGCATGAACTGATGGGATTCAATTCAAGATTGGATGAGTTGCAGGCTGCTGTACTTAATGTGAACCTAGATTACATCCATGATTGGAACGCAAAAAGGATAGAGCTAGCCGAATTATACAAAAGCAAATTTAAAGATTCTTCGATCAATTTTTTAGACCAGCAAAACTCTATTTTTCATCATTTCATTATTTTTTCGAAGACGCGCGAGAAGTTAAGGGCATCTTTGTATGAACATGGAATAGGTACTGAAATCCACTATCCGTTCTTGGCAAGTCAGGAGTACGAGAGGTTTAACGGTGTCTCAACATCAATTCCTTCATCTTTCGCAATTAAAATGTCGGAGGAAGGACTTTCGCTCCCATTGCACCAATGGATGAATCCAAAATCCATCGAAATTGTTGCGGATACAGTTTTGAAAATAGGCAAACAGTTATGATCAGTGAGCTGGCTCTTATTTCCCTAGGACCAGATCCGAAGCAATTAATTACACTTGAATGCACTTGCTCTATCACCATCGTTCGGAAATCTGACAGTCGGGTACTTCTATTTTTGGTTGATTCATTACGAAGGAACTTGCCCAAAACAGAAAAAAATAGAATTCGAAAAACTATGTCCAAGCTAATTTTTTTCTGGAAAATTTTCCTAAAAAGGCCGGATTTGCTATTTTCACGAAAGAAATCATTTTACGAATTGCAGTTTTATGCGGATGGTGAGGAGCACGAGCATAAACTCAAACACCCACACATCTGGCTTTCGCCTGAATTATCCGGAATTGGATTTCCATTGATACTAGATAAGCATGATCACTCGTTGAGTGCTTTGAGAGATGCCAGTATTCAGGCATATATCATTCCAAAAAAGTACATTCTTCCGGAAAAACACGCGTCTACGAATGAAGTGAGTTTAAATCCAAATTATTTACTTCCCTCGATGGCTCCTCGGCAAGCTCTAATTGATGAGTGGGGTCAAACCTCATTCTTCAGTTTGAAAAACGCAAAAGTAGTACATGGCATGTTTACAGTTGAATTAGATACTCGAATTTACTACAGACCAAACTTATCTTTTGCTAGGGATTTAAACGCAGAAGGTAACCGGATTTATCTAAGAGATTTCCAGACTACAAAAAGTTATGCAGGGACCGCGGTTCTAGTTTCTACAACGCGAAATTTGTATCACTTTGTAGCTGAAGCACTTCGAACAGTTGTTTTCTGTGTTGAGACTGGTAGAAATTTTGATCACATTGTAGTTAGATCGGATACTCCCGTAAATTTTTTAGAGATGCTAAATGTGATAGCACCTAAAGCTAATGTAATTCTGCAGGAAACTACTGGAGTAATTGAATTTGATGATTTGATAATTTGCCAATATGAATCAACATTCGCTGATCAAGGAATGATGACGAAAAAGGAAATGAAATGCACATTCTTAGATCTAGATGAGTTCAGAGTCATTATGTTTTGTAGAGAAATTTTCAAACCTCGGGATCATACGAGAGATCCCGTCGTGTCGATTTCCATCCGAGAGAAATCGCAATCTCGCGGATTTTTGAATACTTCGATCGCTACATCAATTTTCAAGCTATTTGGTTTCGAAACTTTAAACTTTTCCAATATCTCACTAGGCCAGATTCAAAGTCAGATGTCCAATTCCAGATATCTAGTGTGTGAGTCTGGTGCTGGAATTATGAATTTTATTTTTCTTCATCAAGATGCGACAATAATTGAGGTTGCCTACGCAAATGGTGATTCTTGGGAAAGATTTTTGAGCCACTTTGATTTCAGTTACGAAATAATTCAAGTCAGTAAGCTTCAATATTGGGTGATAGGAAAGTTTCTTGATGTTTACTGGTTCCCTGTATTCAGAATTATGTTTCGTCTCCTGCAGAAGTCAGCAATAATCCCAATCTTGCGGCTAGGTCGCTAATAGTTAGACTTGATTTTTCACATGTCAAATCTGCTAAAAAAGGAACATGGAATTCGGCGCTATTATTGATTACCCACTGCACATATCTCCACTCTAGATTTTCTATTCTGCTTTGGGTTGAGTCGGCTTGACGAATGAAACTCTCCAATGTGGAATAACGATGATTATCTAGAATTCCAATAAATTCTGGTTCGCCCATAGAATAGACCCGTAATCCTTTTAGTTTCGCTTCCAACAATACAGTTCCTGATACACCCACCACTCGATTTACATTCTCAAGAAGTGTCTCATTATCATATGTGGGACTTAGTAGTCTCACGTTCTTGAGACTTTTTATCTTTTTATAGAAGTTAATGTCTCGAACACCAAACATGAGAGCATTCTCCTTAACATAGATTAGCTCTCCACTCTTTACAAGTTTTGAAATCTGGGCAATTTGCTCTAACTCATCCTTGCCTCTTCCTAATACCAATGTACTATCTTCAGGTCTTGCATGAAGGAACCAAGCAACAGATTCTGACTGCAATGGTTCTGAGCTAAACATTCTCTTGTAGTTTGCAATCAACAAGAAATAATAGAAAAGATTCCTGAATTCAGTTAATGAAAGTAGAAGAAGATTCTCACCAAGCTTATTAGTTTTATACTTTCTCGATTTTTTGTCATAAAGAAATCGTGAAACTGATCTACGAGCAGTGATTCTAAGTTTTTGAATGAAGCTTCGTACAGGCGATTCGAGTGATTTCTTTATGTCTCCAATCAGGCCGTGCGTCAGGCTCACATACAGTGAATTGCGAGACTCTAATTCAGTTTTGAATCTATGCGCCTCTTCCCCTATCGACGTATTGCAAATTTGATTTACATATTCCGGACTAGTCCCGAATCCGAAGTCATTACGGAACATCCAGCGGTGGTTTACTCTTGTTTGAATTAAAGTATGGGTGGGAATTTCTTTACTTAGGCAATATTCAAATGCGATATTTGAGATAAAACTTCTGCGACTCAGTGAAATTACTATTTCTATTTGATTGTTCTTCATTTCACTTTCAAAAAATTTAATCAGGTCTGCGGCTATTTCATTCTTTTCTCTATCCTTCAATTTATAGTAGTAGCGTGAGTTCTCCCAGCCATTAAGACCCTGATGAGTAGCTATGAGTTCCAACATGCTTCGGGTCTTACAATTGTCTTTCTCCCAAAGCCTCAAGAACTCCGTATCATCATCTTGAAAAATGTGATGGCGTGTTTGCCACTTTTTATGTAGTTTCTCAATTGTCGTGTATGGGAATCCGCCAAGTGTAGATTTAACAAATTTATCTTGATAGAGAGTTGAATAGTGATCTGCTACCATGAAGGTAAATTCAAATTCTGAATTGTCTAAACTCTTGACAATTTGGGTCCCAAATTCGATTTCCCATGGTTCCGTGACAATCATCAGCACAGATTTCAATTTGGACTCCGACTTTTTTTCCTTTTTTCTTTCAAGATAGTATATCGTTGCCTCATGTCTTCCTCAGAGTGGATATTCAAGAATTCTGAATTTGTCGGTGACTTTGAGTCGCTGTATCAGAACGTAGAAGACCCTTGGGACCAGTCGCAAACAGGTCCCGGAAGAGATTCTCGTCGAGCACTCGCTTTGGCACTATGTGAACGTTATCGAGGTTCTGGTTTTGCAATGACGACGGTCGAGCTTGGGTGTGGTTTTGGACTACTTACATCTGAATTACATAATCGTGGATTCAATGCTCATGGTGTGGATATTTCACCCTCAGCTATCCAACATGCTAGAAGTAGAAGTGCAGGTACATTTCATCACTTTGATGTAACCGATTTTGCCGAGATTGAGAAATTTAATCCGGACATAATCATTATGTGCGAGATTACTTGGTATATCCTTCCGAAACTTCGATTACTTATCGATGAAATCAAAAGCTATGCGAGAATCTCGAAAAAGCCTGTCTATATCTTTCACTCTTTGACCACATATCCTCAGGGTGTCCAAAAGTACGGCTTAGAATATTTTTCGAATTTGGAGGAGATATTGGATTTCTTTGGCTTAGAATATATAGAAAGTGGGATAATCTATAAATTTGAAGGTACGAGGTCCTATGGAACCTATTTTTTTGCGCTCGTCCATTCTTCCTGAAAAGCCTGAATAATACTCTTATCGTCACTATACGGACCGAGGGAATACTTTTTTACACAATTTTCGATATTTAGATAATCATTTTTTGTATCAATATCTAACTTCAAATAAGGTTTCTCAAACATATCGTCTAAGGGGTATACATGTATTTTTATTCCAGAGTCTGCGTCATACGCTCGCATGGTCACATGTTCCCGATCATTTTTGGTTATTGCTAATAAACTTATTTTTTCTAAAGCTTCCTTTCTTAATATTTCAGCGCCAAATCCATCGGCATAGGGTGATTCGGGAAGTCTATGCTGAGAGTGAACAAACTCTAAAGCATTTAAAATTGCATAGTCGTTCATATTCTTGAGTAGTTTTCCTGAAATAAATGGGTTGTCTGCGCACACTCTAATTACAAAATCTCTCTCACTCAGATTTTTGGTTGCAATCTGGAATCTTGTTAGCACGTCATCCTCTGGACCAGTTACGAAAAGAATCCCTTCATTCATTGCAAAAGTTTCTAAAATTCTATTCTCTTCGGTATCTGGTACGGCCAGTATTATCGAGTTGGAGTCGAAATACATTTTTATTCGCTTTATTACCCATTCAATTAACTTAAAATCCCCGATTTGCGCCAGGGATTTTGCAGGAAATCTGGTGGACCCAATCCGCGCTTGAATTACAACACTAGTTTTGGGCTTCGAAATCACTTAATTTTATCCGTTCAAGTCTACTTTTCGACTCCTTCACCCTTTTACCAACAAAATTGTCGATTTGGTCTGGTGAAATCCCAGTGGCGGGTCGCAAAGAGATTAAGTCAGATTCATTGATAACTTCGCCCGATTCGACATCTCGACCGTAATGTAATGAACGACGAGCATTTTCTCTTGCAGGAACTTCAGAATCTAGAAAGTTCTTATCTTCCACTCCGTGTATCAAATTCAGATAGTTTAGGTTTCTAATAAACAACTTTAAATCTTGTTTATCCATAGAATGATAATGATCATTACCGGGTAAAGATTTATCCAAACTGAAGTGTTTTTCAATAACTTGTGCACCCAGTTCTGCGGCAATCGTTAAAGTAAGCATATTTTCATCTGGTCGGGTGTGGTCGGAATATCCAATGGTGTAGCGAGGAAATGCTTTCTTGAGACCTTGTATCATCCTTAAATTTGCATTTGCTGGTTCGGTCGGGTAATTCAATATGCAATGCATAAGGCATATTTCTTCCGCACCAGACTTCTCAAGTTCAAATAGGGCTTTCTTAATCTCCGATAAGGAGGATGCACCGGTTGAGAGTAGAACTGGTTTTCCTTTTCGCCCCACAGCTCTTAGCAGGGGGAAGTTGGTGATGTCGGCAGAAGCTACCTTAAAAAATGGGACCAAATCATCCAGCCATTCAACTGCCTCTAAGTCAAACGGAGTTGAGCTAAAGTGAATATCCTTGGATGCGCAGTATTCATATAGTTTGCGATATTCATGTTTACCAAAAGAATCATATTTCTTAAAAAGTTCAAATTGCGATTCTGTGCTCTCCTCATTTTTGTCCCAATAAGCCACAGCATCGGTAGCTGCAATAGATTCTGCTTTATAAGTTTGAAACTTCACCGCATCTGCACCGCCATCCTTGGCGGCGTCAATTAACTTGTACGCAGTTTCTAAATCTCCCTCATGATTTACTCCTACCTCGGCGATTATGTATCGGGCTGATTCGGAGTCAAGTTCCTTGTTTCCCAGTTTCAACTGAAGCCTCCTTTTTTTCAGATAGTTTCTTAAGATAAAGTTCACTATCCTCCAGGTTCTTGGTAATGTTACTAGAATGCATTCGATATCGATAAAGAGGTATCGGGACGCGAGTAACTTTGTATTTATTTTGGAAGCGAGACATAAGTTCTTTATCCTCATGCAATCTGAATCCTTCATCGTATAGCCCGACATCAAAAAGACTATCTCTACGAAACATGATTCCGCAGGCGATTGGTTCAGCTATACAATCTACAATCCGGTTAGAATTCACTTCTCCAACGATTTCATAGTCACAAGCGGCCGCATCAATTTTGGAATTAGATTTTAATGTCATGGTGAGTATATGAAGAAAATTTTCGCTAACATAGTCATCTGAGTCAACTCGGATTATGAAGCGGCCAGTAGACTCAAGAATGGCTCGGTTTATGGAAAATGGGAGACCTCGATTTTCTGAGTTTGTCAGGATTGTAAGTTCACTCTCATAACGAGCAAGCACTGAAGCTGATTGGTCTTTACTGCCGTCATTAACACAAATGATTTCGAAGTCTTGGTAATTCTTCTGACTTAGAATTGACCTTAAACACCGGTCCAGGTAACGGGAGTGGTTATAAGTTGGAACAATGACCGTTGTTTCTCGAATTAATTTATGCGTCATTTTCGGTAATTTTCTCAAGCGCTCGACTCAGATCCGCGTGGAAGTCTTTCCTTAGGAATACTCCATTCGGGAGTGAAACACATTTTTTAAGCAACTTTCTTGAACTAGGAAAAGCCAGTCCAATTGGTAGGTCCGAATGCAAATCGACGCTAAAAATATGGGACCAGTCTCCTGCGAAATGCCAAGTTGTTGCCTCAGGTAAGATTTTAGTGGATATTCCGAATTCTAGAAGTGTCTTTCGGATTTCAGTCGCTTCGTAATTTCCCAGACTATGGAAGATTACAGCATCATCGGTCCCAATAGAGTCTCGATGTTGACTTCGAATAGCAAATTGTGGAAAGTTGCTTATTATTTTTTTTGTTTGTTCTGCATTAGACCTTTGCATTTTCAAAATTTGAGGAAGTTTTCTCAGTTGTGCTCTTCCTACCGCCCCTTGCATTTCCGACATCCTGAAATTGAATCCGGATCTTGTACGGGTGTCCTCCCATCGAGGGAAGTCAGGATTATTGTCGTGTCCGTGGTCATGGTAAGCGCGGGCTGCTTGATGGAATTCTTGATTCCGAAATGTCAGCATTCCTCCCTCTCCGGTTGTTATGGTTTTTGCGAAATCGAAACTAAAACATCCAATATCACCTATGGTCCCGAGTTTTTTACCCTGGAACTCCCCTCCACAACCCCAAGCAGTGTCCTCAATCAAGATTAATCCGTGTTCGTCACAAATTTCCTTAATCCTGTCCATTTTTGCAGACGTTCCAAGCATGTGAACAACAATCACTGCCTTGGTCCGAGGCGTAATTCTTGATATCAAATCATTCGGACACATATTTAATGTC
>JACCDK011202683.1_pt1 | contig 19860 bp, 18 predicted proteins | sample 7445871 | NCBI WGS metagenome assembly JACCDK01 (sample SAMN15323436, study PRJNA562643) | freshwater metagenome | isolation source: river surface water | place: USA:Blue River Watershed | collected 2017-08-15
CGTTATACCCCTCAAATACGCTTTCTAGCCCTACATGGACTCCGGTGGGGAGAGGCGGTTGTCTTGACCAAAGAGGATGTCCGAGACGGTCGCATTTACGTTACTAAATCGATTCACGGATCTACGAAATCCCAGTCAGGAATCAGGGTGGTGCCGTTAATTGGTGAATTTTGCGAACTTCCTAAATCACCCAAGACTTTGCGAAAGGCTCTCGCGCCATATGGGGTTCATATCCACTCACTGAGGCATACATATGCTTACTTACTTAAAACGCAAGGAATTCACGTAACGACTGCACAGAAACTGCTTGGCCATTCAGATCCTAAGGTGACATTACGTGTGTATACGCAAGTCCTAGACAATGAAATTGAAAGTACTGGCGAAATTCTCAAACGAGTGTGTTAAGTCCCAGATCTTTTAGCGAGTTAGGACGTAGTTGTCTGGACCCGTCAAAGGTACTTCTGGGAGAATTTGGGAACCTGGAAGTGAGGCCAAAAATGTTTTTTGCGATAATTTCCCCAAGGATCTGCCTGTTTTATTTGACGCCCCGCTATTCATAATTAGATAACAGTGAGCCGCAGGTTCAAGTATTTTTTCTAGATACTCTTTCTGCACTTCAACTGGCAATTCCGAGATGGCATAGTTGCTAATAACTAGATCAAATTGTTCGTTTTCAACTCGGTAAATATCTAGGTGATTTGGGGAAAACTCTGGGCAAGTTTTTTTGAGATATGTCGAGGCAAGTTGTTGGACATCACTCAAATCGTAAAAATCATATCTCGTAACATGACTTAGTTCGTATATTACTCTAGCCTGTCCTCCGTAGCCAATTCCAATTTCAACAATTGAATTGATACTTTTGAAACCAATCAATTTTTCAATTTCTGAAAAAACAGAAATGTATCTTAACAATGTGGGGCTGACCCAACCAATTCCACTGTAATAATAACGTCTCGGATTGCCAAAATTGTCATTCTGTGCCAGCTTGCTGATTAAACTAGAATCGACAACTCCCAGTTGGAAAATTCTATCTAAGTATTCCAATCCCTGACGATAACTAACATGCTCAAGAATCATTCTGTACTCGAAATTTCTTCTAAACCTACTAATTAATCTCTTATCTGTAATCAATTTCGACACTTTGCTTTCATAACCCAAACCTTGACTATCACTTTTTTTATCATGATTCTCAATAGAAGATTTAGGAACAACCTTAAACAATAATTTCTGCAATTTAAACTTTATCCGGAGAACTAAATCAGTTAACAGGCGCGAGATGACTAAACTTAAGTTAATTAATTCCAAAATATCTCCCGAATTAGTCTAAATTAAATTGAACGTGATCTATTGCAGAGCGGTTGAGGAAATTACTGTCAAATCCTATAACTTGCTTCGCAAAATAACTGAAAATTCTGCGATAATGCCTTCTGTAGGTTTTGCTCTCGAAGATTGGGGATTCAGGCTCTTATGCCCAATTTCACTTCATCCATTTATAGATATTTTGAATCCCCTCATTCGGTAAAGGATTTATTCGCACTCATTGACCAGCTTAAGATTGAGATAAGTTGGGTAATCGAAGCAGGTTGTCATAACGGTTCAGACACACTCGAAATGATTGAAATGTATGGGATGGAGAAAATTTACGCATTTGAGCCTGACCCATCCGCCAGATTTGAAGCCGAAATGGTTTTAGCTGAATACTTGGGAAGCCGGGTTGAACTATCACCATTCGCTTTGATGGATAAATCAGGACTTGTTGGAATTGATTATTTGGGGGCTCCAGGAAGCGGGAGCTCTCAGATCCGCCACCACCGGTCCGACGACGCATCAGGAATAAAGGCAATCAAATTAGATGAAATTCAAGTCACTTGGGACGGTGGTGGGTGTTTTTGGCTTGATGTTGAAGGTGTAGCCGTTGAGGTTCTTATCGGCTCCCTGAATACTCTCAAAAAAATTTCTGTGATTAAATGCGAAGTTGAATTTCATGATATGTCACAAACCAGAAAATCAAATTATCGAAAAGTTTTTAGCTTACTATCGGACAATGATTTCGCTATTTGGAAGTGTGATATTAATCCTGGTTATTTTGGAGATATACTATTTGTACGGAAAAAACACCTTTCAAAAATCCAATTAGTTAAGTCCAGAATTATTCTTAATCTAGTAGTTTTAATCCGCTCATACATATATCCCTGGCTTGGCAAGCCTCAAGATTTCGAGCAGAAGATCACGCAATGAACTCAAATAGTGAATTTATAGATCCGCCTTTAATCTCGGTGGTTGTTCCCGTTGCCCTAGGAAGAGGTCCATTAGATATTCTCTTAAGTTGGGTGGATGAGGCCATTCAAGAAAATTTCCACGTCGTAGTTGTTCTCGACGGTTCACCCGACGCATTCAACAGAGAATTAACTTCTCTATTCTCCCGTTCAACGTCCATGAACTTAACACTGCTTAATGGTATCTATGGCTCCCCTGGCGCGGCTCGAAACGCCGGACTAAACGCGGCGATTGGAAAGTGGGTGTTCTTTTGGGACTCAGATGATTTGCCTTATATCCAGAGAGCCAAATCAATGGTTCTAGAAGCTGACCGCACAAATTCTAAATTTGCTGTTGGATCCTTTGAGTGGAAGCAAGGAAATTCGATTGATAAAATCCAACCACATTTGCTCAATCAAACGCATCACAAAAATCTGATCAGTATTGGTCTAAATCCTGGAATTTGGAGATTTGCTTTTAGACGATCTGAAATCAATCACAAATTTTCTACACTTCAAATGGCCGAAGATCAAATTTTCCTACTTCAAAATGTTGAATTTTCTCAATGTTTTCTGACATTTGAGGAAATCGTCTATCGATATCACTCGGGAATTCCTTCGCAACAAACGTCTAATCCTAAATTTATTTCAGATATAGCACTTAGTTTAGAACTCACTTCGAGATTGTTTACCACTTCGATTAGTCCAGATCAATCCTTGGTTGCGAGAATTTTCATTTTACGTCAATTTTTAACTGCCCTAAAGCATGGAACAATGCGCCTTAAACTAAGAATGGTTTTAACCGGTTTCTCGGTCCTGAAACGATTAGGGATTTCAAATTTATTTTTACTTTTTTTTAATCCGCTAAAATTACAGGGTTCAGACCACAAATTGAAAGATAAAACTATGATTATTGTTCCCCTTACGGGAGGTCTGGGTAATCAACTTTTTCAATTCGCTGCCGCACTTTCATTAGCAGATGGTAAAGGGATTTTATTAGATCAGTCGATCGGCAAGCCTCGGCTTAACGCTCAAGGATTACCCGAGATCGATAGTTTAATATTGCCCGAAAATGTGACTTTGCGGCAACAGAAACAGACAAATCTCATTCTGAGTAAGATTTTTGGATTTATGCTGAGAAATGGAGTATCGCCGAGGAAATTTGAGAATTTCACTCTTTCGCAAATATTTCTGAGATGTATTTGGAAGTTTTCAGCTTTTTTTATTTTCAAATCTAACTTTAAGCCGATCGCGGGGGTGGGAGTTGGGTATTTTGATATCCCTATAGTGAATCGTAGGACAGTTCTGTATGGGTATTTCCAAAGTTACCGATGGCCTAAATCTGTAAAGTTACAACTACAGAATTTGACACCGAAAACACTTCCCCCCGAATTGGTTAATTTGAAAGCTGATTCTGATTTGGAGTGTCCACTTGTCGTTCATATTCGATTAGGTGATTATAGAAGCGAAGAGAATTTTGGCCTACTTGACCGGAATTACTTCCTTTCTGCCATCCGAGATCTTTGGTCGACTCAAAACTATAAGAAAATTTGGCTATTTTCAGATGAACCCGAAGAAGCGATTAAGTACTTCCCGACAGACTTGATCCAGCATATTCGTGTGATCTCCGATTTTCAAAATTCAGCTGTACTTACTTTGGAGTCTATGCGATTTGGGCATGGCTATGTCATAAGTAATTCTTCGTTTAGCTGGTGGGGGGCTTTTCTCTCTCATCATCCAAACGCCAAAGTCATTGCACCTTTACCGTGGTTTAAAAACCTGGTAGAGCCGATAGACTTAGTTCCACCAGAATGGGTTCGTAAAAGCACTTAGCAAATGTGCGCTGTATGACAGGAGTATGCGATTAGTAAATTGAGGTTACAGATTAGAAATTCTGTGGTTTATCGTTCAATCAAGGTAATTTCTAAACGTGATCGATACAAAGTTTTTGCCGTAGTGGCACTTCAAATCTCCTTTGGATTATTGGACTTGCTTGGAGTCGCAGTAATCGGAGTTCTCGGTGCACTTGCAGTCACGGGGGTTGGATCAGGAGTTAAGGGAAATCGAGTAAATGCGGCTTTAGAATTTTTAAACATTTCAGACCAAAGTTTTCAATTTCAAGTCGCCGCTCTCGGCATAATGGCTACGGTTCTCCTTGTTTCCAGGACCATCTTTTCGGTTATTTTCACCAAACGCATGCTTTTATTCTTGAGTAATAGATCTGCGGTTATTTCGAGCGATCTAGTTGCAAAAATATTTAATCAACCAATTCTCAAACTCATGGAGAAAACATCGCAAGAAATTGTTTATTTAATTACCAGTGGGGTCAATGCCATCACTTTGGGAGTAATTGGTGTAACTGTTAACCTCATTTCCGATGTATCTTTATTAACTATTCTGGGCGTGGGCTTATTCGTTGTGAATCCCACTATTGCTTTCTCAACACTGATGGTGTTCTCTTTAATAGCTGCCATACTTTATAGAATTTCCCATAAGTCCGCCCAAGAACTTGGAGAGCAAAATGCTTCATTAAGTGTTAAGAGTAGTGAATATTTACTTGAAGCTTTTGATACTTACAGAGAACTATTTGTTCGCAATCGCCGAGGTCATTACTCAACAAAAGTAGGGGATGTGAGATTCAAACTTTCAAGGATCTCTGCGGAGCTATCCTTTATGCCTTACGTGAGTAAGTACGTTATCGAAACTTCGATGGTAATCGGTGCCTTATTGATTTCTGCAATTCAATTTAAACTTCAAGATGCGGTCCATGCAGTTGCAACTCTTTCCGTCTTTTTGGCAGCTGGTACACGAATTGTTCCTGCGATTTTGAGAGTTCAGCAAGGAGCGCTATCTATAAAAAGCAGTTTGGGTGCAGCTCAACCAACTTTGGAATACATAGATAATCTTTCAACAACTCCCACAACCTCATTTTCGCCTGTCGCGCCTCAGTTTGTTCATCCCGAATTCATTGGTGAAGTAAGTCTATCTAACGTGTCATTCACATATCCAGGCAAATCAGAAACAACGATATCTTCGATTAATTTGCGGATTAAGAATGGGCAGATGGTTGCCTTCGTGGGACCATCCGGGGGTGGTAAATCTACGATCGTTGATCTGATTCTTGGCATTCTGACCCCTTCGGAAGGGAATATAAGCATTTCAGGATTGAACCCAGAAATGGCCATCGGAAGATGGCCGGGAGCTATCGGTTATGTTCCACAGAATGTCTCAATTATCAATGGGACGGTGAGATCAAATATCGTGCTTGGTTTTCAAAATACATTGAATTACGATGATTACGTTTTTCGTGCAACTGAAATAGCACGATTAGACAAGGTATTAGATAGATTCCCCTTGAAATTAGATACTCAAGTTGGCGAGAACGGTAGCAAGATGAGTGGCGGAGAACGTCAGCGGCTGGGAATTGCACGGGCCTTATTCACGCAACCGCAGATACTCGTTCTAGATGAAGCTACAAGTTCGCTTGATGCTGAAACTGAATTTGAGATTGCCAATTCAATCGCTGATTTAAAAGGAACTATGACGCTTATAATAGTTGCACATAGACTCTCTACAATAAGAGAAGCTGACCTAATTTTCTATGTAGAAAACGGACAAATAACCCATAAGGGATCTTTCGATGAATTAAGGCTGCTCTCGAGTGATTTTAACAATCAAGCTCGCTTATCTGGATTTTGAAAGAGGATTTTTGTTTTTTTCGAATCAATAGATCCTAAATTTTGCTTAAACCTTGCTAAGCCTGAATTAACTTGTCCATCAAGACTCGAAATTCCTAAATCCAGAAAATGAAAACCTTCCTGCTGAGCTTCCTTATAAATATAAAGGAACAAGGCTACAACTGGGCTAACTTTTCGCCAATATCCAGGTTTGTCACCCCAGTACAGAATGTATAAAGATTTCTTTGAGATTTCTACTGCTATCGCCGCTGCAACTATCTCATTGTCAATTTCTGCTAAGTAGCACCTGTACTTTTCGGGCAATTTGGTAAACGCCTCGAATATCTGTGTGTATGACATTGACAGTTCGACGCCTAGGTTCCTCCTTGATTCCTGAAGTACGCCGACGATAATCCCCAAGTCCTCTATCTTTCCCCGCTTGACTACCCCAAAAGATTCTCGAAACTGTCTATATTTCTTGCGGTTTCCACTAGAAAGCGATGTTTCTGCATCTCCGGACAAAATAACATGTTGATTTAATTCTGTAGTGCACTGGGGATTTAAGAGCTCTATGCTGGTTTGAATTTGAGCTTCAAATAATTCTGTTTCAAAATACTCAGGCGGAAAAATAATCTCAAAAGAACTCTGCGCTTGATTTATTTGAAGGAATTGAGTCCAAATTTCATCCCAACTCACAGAAGTATTTTCAGAATAGAAGCCGCCAAAAGTTCCGATCCCCGGCGATTTAAAAAATCTATCATTGATTTTATATGGCATGGCGGCAGTACCGCCAGATTTTGTAGAAACTTCTAGTAATTGATTGGTTCCGATATGTAAGCTACAAAATTTTTCGCTCCAAAAAAGTGGCTCAACCACTAAGGTTCCCTTCGTTACTTGAAGCGAATCCGAATCTCCTGCTGCTGTAAACTAAAGGTAAATTATTCTTGTCAAAAAAACTGTCATTCATTTGAACACGGCATAAAAATATCTCGGACGTTTCAGAGTAAATTACCGTCCTCAAAGTCAATGATAAAAAGGCTGTTGTCTTTTCAAAAACTAATTCTTCTTGGTTTGGTGTTTTAAAAAATCCACCCAAATAGTCCTTGAGTTCTGCCCCTTTCATAGACCCTCCAGCTGCAGATGCTACAGGTGACTGTGATTTACTCAGAATATTGACTCCGAATCGCTCACAATTTTTGAGCGCTTCACCTGTAGAGGATCCAGTTCGCAATACAAATAAAACTTCTTCCTTTCCAGGTTCAACTGATAGACTAGTGAGTGAAGAAATAGTGCACGCATGGAGCCCCGATTCACTTCTGGCTACGATAACTCCAACGCAGGTCGGAATTTCTGCCATCAAGTCTCGAAATTGCTTAGTCATTTTCTTGAATCCGCACTTAAGCTGACGATCAATGCCAAGTTCGCACATAGGCGAGCATCTAACTCATCGGATAATTCGCAAAGCGCACCAATTAGATCGTGGTCGAGCTTTTCGAGTTGAAAATTGGCTAATGGTTTAAGGAAAAAACCTCTTTCAACTTCAATTCTCCATTCGGGTGCCGCAAATAATGCCCGTAATTCACCTAGTTTAAACACGCGAAGATGACCAACGAGCTTATCTCTAGCACTAAGGGTATCTAACTCTGGTTGAAGTCCAAGTAGGACCGCTAGTCTTCGATGAATCGATTCAGCATTTGGGACAATAATTAGCGCTTTTCCTCCAGGTTTCAACCAATCTGTGAGTCTTTTTACTATTAAGGATGGATCTTCGACATGCTCCATAACATGAGAGGCGAAGACAAAGTCATATTTTTCTTCACTCTCAAAGTTCTCGAAGTAACTCTGAAAAATCTTCGAAGTTACTCCGAGTTCGTGGGCCGTTTCTAACGCCTTTGCCACTATCAGCTCTGATCCATCAACTACCGTTAGGTCACAATATTGAGATAGGTTTTTGAATGTGATTCCATCGCCATATCCTAGTTCGAGAACTTTAGAACCGGGAGATATAATCTCGCGAACCCATGTAAGTTCGAAATCTTGACACTTATTCTCTATGAACATATCAGATTGTGGTGCTAGATGATATTCGCGTGCGATTTTTTCTAAATCAATCATTTAATTAAACTTTCGATTCGACTAGCGGCACAAGTACCCCTAAGTATGTGATCGTTAATTGTAATCGCGCTTGCATTGTGTACAGTGAATTTATTAGGAATTTCTATAGAAATTTCCTCAGCAAATTGAGCGCTGTTTTGGCTCAGCGGCAATGAGCCATTGAAGACTTTACCTTGACAATTCAACTTAATGTTGCGCTTGGCTGCAAGGGCCCTAGCGAGTTTAATCAGATCCATATCTGGGATGTTTTCTGATAGTTCGCCATATTCAAACATTACTGCCCCATCGTAATCATCTTGTGCCGAGAAAGTAGAATACCGAAAGCAGATATCATGTTGACTATTCAAAAAATATACCGAGTTTTTCTGATTTTCAGTGCAAAAATGCACCAAACGCAAAGTTATTTTCTCTTGCTGTGGCTTAATCTCAAATCCAGAATTTGGTGAGAGTTTTTGTTTGGGAATGAATGCGAAATCATACTTAGAGGAGAAATACCCGAATTGTGCTGGGTCTATGGCAGGCAATTTCAATAATGTTGCTCTGGGATCCTTCGAAACTTTTTTAGACATTAGTGCTACAAAGCTCGCAACAGAACCTTGCTCTGGTCGAGCAAAAACTGGATTAAAAAGTGGGGTCACTTGCTGGACTCCAGCGAGTAAGTTACAGATTGTTTCTGGCCAATAAACCGGCATCCAAACTTTACGGTGCAGATATGCGTTCAAATGATTTTTCTTTTCACCGAGAAGGTTTGTCATAAACGATCTAAAGTATTCATTATAGAAATTCTGTCCAAGAATAAGAATTATGTACTTTTCTAAGCCGATATTTGTGAATGGTTCTGGATTACTGTGCTTTTCTCTTGGATGCCAGCGTGGATTACTTATGGTCCACTCGACACGTTCTCTTAACTCTAATTGATCAGATGAAGGAAAGTTGAGAAACGCATCAAGGTGGTCGGAAATAAAGTAATCTGGGAACTCTAAAAGCTCATTATTCAAAGTTGTTATTCTAACGGGGCTAGTGGTTCCAAATTTGCCCTTTATATAAGAATAGGCATCGCTCAGAAACCCTCTTGCTTCTATTCCACTCTCGCCTGCAAATTCGATTATTCCTGTCCTTCTCGCTCCATAGTCATTCGGCTCTAGCAAAACCATTCCAAGGTCTAGCGGTCTATTTTGACAATCGAGCGCTCCCCTAAAATATCCTCCGATATAATCAGAGGTCTGGTACCAAGTGTAGTTTATCTTCAATTCAGATAATGTGGCAGATAAAATCAATGCATCTAGTCCGTCTCCAAAAATACGCACATTCATTTTTTTTCAATAACCATGAATATCTCTGCATTAAATGGGTGGAATGCGAATGAAAGATTGTAGAGATGCTCTAAATCCTGGGCCGAAAGCATTTCCAAATCCACCCATTTTTGCATTTGTTTATGGGTGTGCGGCTTTACAAAACTCGTAGAAATGTGAATCGGCTTAAATCCCACCTTTAATACCAAGTCTTCCAAGGTAGAGATCGAGTAATTAGAGTTTTGCTGCATTAGCATTTCTGTTTCAGTAAGGGTATTTGTATCTTCCAGTATTTTTAGAGTCACTCCAAATTGACGATGTACAGACTGATTATTTGGAACAACGATCAATACTCTCCCATGCTCGGTCAATCTGTCATAAATCCCAGTCAAAATACTCATGGGGTCATCTAGTTCATGGAGCACACTGCTCAATAGAGCCATATCGAAATTATCAGATTTGTAGGTTATTAGATATTCTTCAAGTGAAAAATTGTAGATTTGAATATTCGTAAAATTTTGAAACTTCTGTAAATTGTAAGAAAAGAGTTCTCGAGATGGCTCAATCAAAGTCCACTTATTATCTGGCCATAAATCAAATGCCAATGAGTTATACCCCGGCCCAACCTCTAAGACTCTATGCGTGCTGTTTAAACTAAATTCCGAGGCAATTTCATGAATTTTGCGCGATCGAAATTTCTCCATAATGCGCTCGAAAGGAAGGGCATCAAAATCGCGTAGGTACGCCTGATGATCACGGTTATGCTCTATTTTCAGCTCATCCGCCATACTCGCAGAATACTACGCGAGACTCATTTTTATCGCAGAGACTTCCGAACTAATTGCTTCAGTTTTCTTTTGGAAACGTAAATTCCATCTCGCGCTATGCCTCTGGGGCCAACGACGAGTCTCTTTGACATTAACTTCTCAACCTTTACACCAGAGATCGAAGCGAGTTCTGGCCAAAATGTCAGTGGCCCCTTTCCGGGGTAAATTTCAATTAATTTTGCTCCAGGATTTGCAAAAAGAACATTCGTAATTGCTGCTCCACTTTCCGCCACTATCAGTCTAGCCGTGGACATAATTTTCACCACACTTTCTAGACTCATTCTTTCAGGAGAAATTATCACAAATCCGCTTCTCCTTAAGAGTCGAAGAATCTGGTTTTGGTTTTGCATCGGTCGAAATAGACCGTTTGGACGAAGGAGATAAACTTTATCCGAACTTTCGGAATTTTTCGCAGATTTCTCAGTCGAATTTTTGATCTCAGTTATCGCTCTTTGAATATGTTTTTTTCGGAACTCAAACTCTAAAGGGTCCACGACATTTCTCTCAATACCAACAATGAGTCGATCAATCTCGACCGACTCCATTAGCTTGACTGACTTCACCTGAGCAGATGTCAACTTTTCGCAAACTGCAACAATCTGCGGTGGTAATCCTTCCGGAAGAATTACAGGTACATTGTTTCTCTTTTCTTCAGGTATAGAGATTAAACGTGGAACACATTCAATTAAAAAATGAAACCAACTTGACGATGCCCCAACAAATAAAGCTTTATCGATTCTAGCGCTTTCCCTAAACGCATTAATTACAAAAAAACGATCGCCTAGATTCTCCTTTTGAAGGTAGCCAGGCTTATGTATGCTAATTTCATTTCTATAGTTACTTATTGGGAAAATGGAATCTTGGTCAAGAACTATTCGACCCGAAAAAATTCTTGCGTTGCATATCTCATCGTGAGATAATGTCGGACTGCCGCCAAACCTGTCATCTTGCAATTTGAATGTGTCTGACAAGAAAAAATCATATTCGGCATCCTCCAGATTCGCTGCACGGACCAAAACGTCGAGCGTATCGATTCCTCTGAGATAGTCTAATTCTAAAGAAACATCCAAATCTGATGGTAAGACGCCATTTAGTGCGGGTTGCCGACCTACCCAAACTTTTGAATTCAATTTATCCTTCACAGAAATATTGATTGGCAATTGACTTTCTGTGACGTGATCAATTTTAATGGACCAAGATCTGAATGGCCTCATTGCGAAAAAAACAGGGTGTCTAATTAAATCCTTTAAAATAATCCGGTACTTATCATTTTTGAATTTTATATCTTCTTGGGGAGTGTCACCGAGCATATTTCGATAATCTTCCAATAGGTGATTGATATTAAAGCTGAATTTTCGGTACTTTTCAAATGGAATTACAGAACCATCCGATCCAGTCACTACAATTTGGATCCCAAAAACTCGTCTTAAATTTACAAATAGAATCATTGAGAGAATTATTCAAAGTCTTTTACTGCACTAATAATGGACTTTTCGTAAAAACTATTTTTTGGATGGTCATGTTTTGTTAAAATCTCATCGATCGAAAGATGTCCCATCCTAAAGCTTGCCTCTTCAGGGCTACCTACTAGCATGCCTTGTCGGGTTTGAATTAAGTGTACGAAATGACTACCAGTCAATAGATTTTCTGGAGTTCCCAAGTCAAACCAGGCATTTCCTCGAGAAATTTTTTTTACTTCTAATCTATCCTCAAAGAGGTAACTTTTTAAAACATCAATTATTTCTAATTCGCCTCTGATTGAGGGTTCGACATTTTTAGCGCGCTCCACCGCGGTGTGGTCAAAAAAATATAGTCCTGGTATGGCCCAGTGCGAAATCAATTTTTCCGGTTTCTCGATAATCTCAATAGGTTTTTTATCTACATCCGAAAATCTAATGACCCCATACTGGCTGGGGTCTGAAACTCGATAAGCGAATATATGGCTCAAATGTTTTTCTTTTGAATTCTCAGATAGCCGAGTTCCAAATTCGGGTCCGTGAAATAAATTATCTCCCAAAATGAACCAAAATCCTTCATTTCCAATAAACTCCTCTCCCAGCAGAATTCCCTGAGCTAGTCCTTTAGGTTCAGATTGAATCTTGTAAGAAATGGTAATTCCAAATTGACTACCATCTCCCAGAAGCTGACTGAATCTATCGGTTTCAACAGGGGTGCTAATTACTAGCACTTCAGTCACTCCTGCCAATATCAGAGTGCTTAATGGATAATAAATCATTGGTTTGTCATATACTGGCAAAAGCTGCTTACCTATTACTTTTGTTAGTGGGTTTAGTCTTGTGCCACTTCCGCCTGCGAGAATAATACCTCTCATTGTGTGAGCCTCGCGTGTGATCTTTTTAGCCACTCATTATTGTTTAAATACCATGACACTGTTGATTCCAATTTTGCTTGAAAATTTACTTTACCTAGTTCCCCAAATTCACTTCTGTAAAGCGAGTCGTCCACTGAATATCTAAAGTCGTGACCTTTGCGATCTTCAACGAAGGAGATTTTCGATTCATCGCTATCCATAATTTCTAAAATTTTTCTCACAAGTTCAATGTTCGTTAATTCAAATCCGCCTATGTTATAAATTGTATTTAATGGATTTTCTGACTCTACTACTTTTAGAATTGCCAGTACGTGATCTTCTACATAAATCCACTCGCGACTATTCAGTCCGTTTCCATAGACTGGGACTTTTTGATTATTCAGAATTGATCGGATTACGGTTGGAATCAGCTTCTCTGCTGATTGACGTGGGCCATAATTATTCGCGCATCTCGTTATTAGTATTTGTAAATTGTGTGTGCTTCGATATGCGTTACAAAATAATTCGGCGGAAGCCTTCGAGCTTGAGTAAGCGCTTCGAGGATTTAACGGATAAGTTTCATCCCAAGATCCTTGGTGAATTGTTCCGTATACCTCGTCAGTAGATACTTGAAGAAATTTTGTTTGTGGAAAAAGTTTCAAGTGCTCGAGCAGATTTACCACACCAAGGATGTTTGATTTTACGAAAGGTAAACCGTCTTGAATGGACCGATCAACATGGGACTCTGCGGCGAAGTTTACTATGAAATCAAACGGCATTTGGGAATTTAAAAATTCATCAAGTTCGGTTTTGTTTGCAAGGTCTAGAGTCGATACGACGATCTTTGATCGAATTGGTGCTGGGATATTTTCATAATCAGCGGCATAAGTCATTTTGTCAATAACGGCTACGTCGTGGCCGTGACTTAGCGCCAATGTTACGAAGGCCGATCCAATAAATCCGAATCCTCCTGTAACTAAAATGCGCATGTTTGTAGCATAATACGTAGCGCACCGATAGAGTTACATTGTGAGTCCCGGTGTCCAAAAGCTTCAAATACCACTTAAGCCTGATGCGAACGGTTGCCTAGGCATCATTGAATTCGAGTCGCTTAATTTTGCTCCAAAGAGAATTTATTGGCTTTCTGACATTCCAAGAGGTTCGATCCGAGGACGCCATGCCCATAAGTCCCTGAAACAAATCTTTGTCTTATTGCGGGGTAGTTTATCTGTAGAGATTTACCGTGGAACTGATAAGAAAAGGTATGAGTTGACAAGTCCAGGTGAAGGGTTAGAACTACAACCAGGCCTATGGCGCAATATTTGTGATGCGACTCCGGATGCCCTATTGCTTGTTTTATGTGATCAGTCCTATAGTGAAAATGATTACATTAGGAATTTTGACGATTACTTGTCTTGGTTTGAGCAACAGTATGCGTAACGTCCCATTTTTCAGTTTTAACTTAGCGCCTGAAACACTCAAATTTAAGTGGAAAAACGCGATTGCTGAAGCTATAGATAAGGGTCAATTTGTCGGAGGAAAGCTAGTAACAGAATTTGAGAATAGCTGGAAAGTTGCGATCGGTTCCAATCATGCTGTTGGTGTAGGAAATGGATTTGATGGACTAGTTCTTGCGCTTAAATCTTTAGGGGTTGGACCGGGAGATAAAGTTGCAGTACCTTCGCACACTTTTATCGCTACCTGGAACGCCATAAGTATTGTGGGAGCCGTCCCAATTGGTGTAGATGTGGATGAGTTTGGATTAATTGATTTAGATCAACTCGAGACAATGTCAGGAATTAAGTGCGTAATTCCCGTTCATATGCATGGCGCAATGGTTAATATGACGCGTCTAAATAACTGGGCACGTTCAAATACTGTGTTTGTCATTGAGGACGCATCCCAGGCGCATTTTGCTCAAGCAAATGGAAAATTCGCCGGAACGTTGAGTGATATCGGGGTCTTTTCCCTTTATCCGACAAAAAATTTAGGAGCGCTGGGAGATGCGGGAGTAATAGTTACCGACAATTCTGAAATAGCAGATTTTGTAAAAAGTTTTGCAAATTATGGAGCCAGTAACGAAGATAAATATTTCCATAATAGTTTTGGCGTCAATAGCAGACTTGATTCCATACAAGCCGCAGCTCTTTTAGTTAATTTGTCAGAATCTCAGGAATGGACAGCTCATAGAAGGATACTCGCACAAACCTACTTGGATACTATAGAAGAGAATTCATCAATTAAATTTATGCATCCGGAACGCGATAAATCAGTATGGCATCATTTCCCAATTCTGACCCCATTCCGAAAATCACTAATTGAACATCTTCAACAAAACGGAGTAAGTACTGAAATCCATTATCCAAATCTCGCTGGATACGAATACGCAAGAATTATGAATCAGAAATTAACTTCTTTCCCCATTGGAGAGAACATTGCAGATTCGATTTTAAGTCTACCAATTTCACCTTGGCACACTATTGAAGACATTGAATACGTCTCCTACGTTGTAAATCAATTCAACAGAAAAATTTAGTATGGTAACCTGGGAATCTGCCTTGCAAGGTAAACCGCAAGAGAAATGGAATGTCCAGCGGTGGCGGCGCTCCATCCTTGAGAGGTTAGACAGAAAATCACACTTCAGAAAAGTGGAAAGTAATGTTGGGCTATCTGCACTAAAATTGATCTCAAGGTTTGGATATCTCCAATTAACTTGGATGAGATTTTACTTTACAAGGCTCTTTCCCTTTGATCCCCTAGAAGAAGAACCGCACAAAATTGAAATTTACATTTTTACTTCTGGGAAAGACCTCGAAATTCTTCCTTTATCTATTTTCGGATCAAGCCAGTGTCATAGAGGAATAATAACAAGAATTACTGTGGTGCATCCACAAATTATCTGGGACGAAGTTTCCGCAATTTTAGGTTCCATGTCCCACGTTGACATTCCACTTACGCAAATATCGGATGAACAATTACTTTCGAATTACTCGCTTTCCAATAGTTCGTTTTCGCGAGGAAACATAAAAATGGAGATTGTGAAAATTATTGCTGCATTTGAAAGCAAAGAGCGGTTTTCACTCTTAATTGATGGGGACACTGTCCTATTAAAACCGAGAAACTGGGCTACAAGTGATAAACATATACTAATGGTTGCACAAGAATATACTCGCGCGCACATTGAATATAATCAAGGATTCTTTCCCAATTACAAGATTCAGGGGCTTGGTTATGTCACTCATCACCAGTTACTCAAAACCACGAACATTAAAAACTTGGTTTTGAAATTTGGAGGAGTTAATTCGATGGCCACTTCATTCGAAGAATCATCCTCAATTTTCTACACAAATAATGGTCGTCAATTTCCAAGTGAGTGGCAATTGATGGGCGACTTCCAGTTTTTGATAGATAATCAATCAGTCAATCTCGTCAATTTTAGCAACCTTGGTGTCTCGCGAAAAAAACTTTCTTTTCTATTCCTTGGTCCAGATGATCCGATTTCATTAGAGAAAAAATTGGAATTCCTTCGAGAAAAAGCCCCTGGATTGGGTTCGATTTCATTTCATCAATATAAAGACTGAACTTTTCACCTCTTTTTCACCTATACTTTAAGAGTGGAAAAATCGCCTAAGTTGGTTTTCGTTTTTTTAGGCTCAAAAATCCCTAAATACGCGCAAGCCAACTTGAAACTAATCCGCGAAACGTTCCTTGATGTTGAAATCTATTTGATTTCAGATAATCCTAGTAATCGGGATGTGGTCGAGGGAGTACTGTTTTACCAGGTTCCAGATTTACAAAATCTTTGGCCGGAGATCCATGAAAATATTTCCCATGATTTGGCTTTTCGTAATGGTTTCTGGTTTAGTTCTATTGCTCGTTTCAAAGCAATTAGAGAACTAATGGCGACAGGAATTGATGGTCCCATTATTCATCTTGAGCTGGATGTATTTCTTTTTCCTGATTTTCCTCTGAGTTTATTCTCTGCTATCAGCCAGGAGCTTGCCTTCACTATTGCCTCGCCGACCGAGGGCTCTGCTGCAATTTTGTACGTTAAAGATATTTCATCGGCAGATAAGCTAGTTTCAGTCTCAGAAGATATTTGTCTGAATTCTCCAGGTTCGACAGATATGACAGTATTGAGAGAGATTTTTGATAGGGGTCTGATTTCCACATTAATTTTGCCGAGCACGATCTCGGACGTATTGAATGACGAAAACAGATGGATGAATTTTATTTTTGATCCCAGTTCGTGGGGAATGTATTTGCTCGGTCAGGATCCCAGGAATCACCGTGGTCGCTTGATTTTTTCTCGCACAGAGGTTCACCACTACATCCATCCAGATGACTTCAATTTGCGCTTTGAGTCTGGCAATCTATTTGTGGAAGATCCAACAAACAGGGTGCAACTCGCGAATCTCCACGTGCACTCTAAAGATCTCAGAGTGTTTAATTCTCCCGAAAATTATATTTCTTATAGATCTCGGAAATCTAGTAAAAAGGAATATTCAGAAGTTGAAATCGGTATTTTGATGCAGTTGATTGCAAAGAAGATTAAGAAAGAAATTTCTTTATTACTCAGAAAACGATGGTTGAAGTTATGAAAGTTTTGCAGATTTCGACCAGCACTTCTGGTGGTGCAGGCTTAGCAGCCAAACACTTATCTGGATTACTAAATTCGACTGGAGTAGACAGCCGTCTGATTACTCGCGAATCATTACCGGGAAGTCAGAACAAAATAGCGAATCTTGAATCGATCTCCGGCAAGTTTGCCACCCTCTACCAACGATCTATATTGTCAAACAATTTTGATTTGGTAACACCAATTTCTATCGGTCATGAATTGATGCAAACGATTCTGAATTTCAAACCAGACGTTGTACATATTCATAACTGGTATAACTTGTTATCAATCAACCAAATAGCCTCCATTGGTGGAGCATTTCCGATCGTCTTCACCTTGCATGACGAGAGACTTCTAACAGGAGGGTGCCATATCACTCTGGATTGCAATCAATTTTCTAATGGATGCAGGAGTTGCCCTGCTGTCGTTTGGAACAAAAAGCTAATCTCCCGAAGTTACCTAAAGTCAATGGAGGCATTTCGGACAATCAAACGTTTTGGAATTTTGGCACCCTCAAATTGGTTGATTGAAAAAGCCAAGTTAAGTCCGATTCTTCAAGATGCGGTGAATTTTGAGACGATTCCAAATGTTTCGGTGATTGAAGACTTTAGTTTATTCAATCGGAGTTCTGGAGATAGCCAAGGGCATTTGAGGCTGATTTTTGTTGCAGCCGATTTGTCAGCAAAAGTTAAAAATCTACGAATTGCCTTAGAAGCGGTTAATTTATACTCTAAACATTCGAAATTTAACAAGATCACGTTGACCATAGTTGGTAAGAATTTTCCTACTGAAATAGTACCGTACGGAAGTTTCGAGGTTATTCATCACTCTTATTTAGAAACATCAAGTCTCATGGAGATTTTGCGTTCTTCTGATGTAATAGTGATTTCAAGTCGTTCAGAAAACTCACCAAATATAATTCCGGAAGCTCAGTTGAACGGTGTAGTAGTAATTGCCAGTTCTGTCGGTGGAATTCCTGAATTGATCGAAGATGGAGAAACTGGATTTTTAGCGGAGTGTTCTCCTGAAGGTATTGCATCAGCTCTTAAGAGATACGAGTCCTGTCAAAATAAAGTGAGAATTATTAAATTAGCGCGCGAAAGGGCAGAAAAGCGATGTGATCGAGAGATCATTCTTGGACGTCATTTGGATTTCTACAAAAAGGTTGCTTACGTCTAATGTCAACTCCCGTACTTATCGTGGGTTTCAAACGTTACAACAACATCCTTAAATTACTGTTGGATTTGAAGTCAAGCGGAATATCAAAGGTATATCTTGCACTAGACGGGATTCTGGAAACTGATCTTGACGCTAGAAGGAAATTTCTAGCGGACTTGGAAGCCTTTGACAGAGAATCGGGTTGCATTGTTGAAAAATGGATTCGACCAAAAAATCTCGGACCTGCAGTTTCAATTATTACGGCAATAGACTGGTTCTTCTCTAAAGAAGAGTCGGGCGTAATCTTAGAGGACGATTTAGAAATAGGTTCCAGTGCAATGCCTTTTTTCCAGAAGGGTCTTCGGGAGTTCCGTGAAGACCTGCAAGTAGGAATTATCGCCGGATCCAATTATTGGGATCATGCCCCTAATAAGTCCTGTTGGTCCAGATTTCCAATCACTTGGGGATGGGCGACTTGGAAGAATCGCTGGGAAGAGTTGAGACAAGTCTTTTTTTTCTCGGAATTAGATTTTCTTGAATCAGGAAAATTGAGCGAAAGGTTATTTTGGAAGGTGGGATTGCATCGCTGTCTAAGTGGTGATCAAGATGCTTGGGATATACCATTTGCTAGTTACTTTAGGAATACTAGCAAAGTTTGCGTCTTTCCACCTGTGAACTTGATTTCTAACACTGGTGTAGACGAATTTGCGGGGAACACACTGGAAAATAAGTGGCCGTTATTTCAGAAGATTAGTGACTTTGATGCGACAACTGATAGTTATTTTGAAAACATGTTCAATGAGGATAGTTGTCTTGATTCTCAAATATTACGAGAGATTTATTGTGTGACCAACAAAAATGTTATCTCTGGAATTCTTTACTTTGGCTCTCAACGATGCGCCACTATTGCAACGAAGAACCATAATTCTCTGGCCAAAAGAATTCTCTCGGTGGAGATCCCATAAAGTTTTACGTATCCGAACTTCGTATGCCTTAAAATACGTTATCTAGGCCTACGTCGTCTCTGCGCTGAATTCGGACGTGGCTTACGGGTTCCACGGTTAGGTCCTTTGTTTTCAACGATTGGGGCGACATATGGAATTCCTGAAGGTTCTTGAGCCCCGGTAATTCGCATTAGATCTGCACTGAGAGAAGTAACTGATACAGACCTGGGTGTTACACCAGCACGAGATGTGAGTCCTGAGACCGACTTCTGTTGCTTTGAAGTTGTCAGGGTTACTACAGCACCTGATTCACCTGCACGGGCTGTGCGGCCTGAGCGATGCAGATAGTCCTTGTGATCCTGTGGAACGTCTACGTGTACAACGAGCGAGATACCATCTACGTGAATACCGCGTGCTGCAACATCTGTTGCAACAAGTGCTGCATTCTCAGACTCTTTGAAGAGTGCAAGTGTGCGTGTGCGGACAGCCTGTGACTTACCGCCGTGTAGTGCGCCAACTGGAACACCTGCATGAGCAAGTTTGTCTGCAAGTCGATCTGCACCGCGCTGAGTCTTAACAAAGAGAATTGTCTTTCCGTTACGAGCTGCAATCTCTGCTGTGACCTCATCCTTTTCAGATGGATCCATCACGAGAAGGAAG
>JACCDK010258617.1_pt1 | contig 19838 bp, 18 predicted proteins | sample 7445871 | NCBI WGS metagenome assembly JACCDK01 (sample SAMN15323436, study PRJNA562643) | freshwater metagenome | isolation source: river surface water | place: USA:Blue River Watershed | collected 2017-08-15
AGAGAGAGATCCATGTAATTACGGGCGTCGCGGAAACTTTCCGAAATCAGGTTTGCGCTTTTCCTTGTAAGCACCGCGACCTTCTTGGCCTTCTTCGCTTAAGTAGAAGTGGCGTGTGGCATCGCCGGCAAGATGCTGAATTCCAGCAAGGCCATCATCGGCTGCATTCATTGAAGCTTTAAGAAGGCGAAGAGCCAGTGGAGAGTTCTGCAATATCTCGCGGCACCATGAAACTGTCTCTGCCTCTAAATCCTTAAGCGGTACAACTGTATTAACAAGTCCCATTGAGAGAGCTTCTTGCGCATCATATTGACGCGTTAAGAACCAGATTTCGCGTGCCTTCTTCTGGCCAACGCTTGCTGCAAGGAGACCTGAACCATATCCACCATCAAATGAACCAACCATTGGTCCAGTCTGACCAAACTTTGCATTATCGGCAGCAATCGAAAGATCGCAGACAACGTGAAGAACGTGTCCTCCACCAATAGCCCAACCTGCAATCATCGCAACTACTGGTTTTGGAGTGCGCCGAATTTGAACTTGTAAATCAAGAACATTGAGTCGACCAACCCCTTGTTGTGAAAGTGTGTCATCTCCAAGGTAACCATCATCACCGCGAACGCTGATATCACCACCTGAGCAGAAAGCTTCATCGCCTTGGCCCGTCAAAATAATGACGCCAACTTCTGCGTTATCACGCGCTAAATCAAATGCAGCTTTTAATTCAATGATTGTTTGTGGGCGAAATGCATTTCGTACTTCTGGGCGATTAATCGTGATCTTTGCAATGCCGTCGCCGATTTCATATTTGATGTCAGTAAAGGACTGCCCACCCGGTCCGGTCACCCATGTCGGGATGGTTCGGTCACCAAAATCACGCTTTATCGGCTTGCTCACGATTCCTCCAATTGGTCTACGAGCGATAGCCTACGCGGGCAATGGAGCAGAACGCACAACGAGAACTTCGCGGAGTTAGTCCCGAGTGGACCATCAGCGAATTGATGGCTCGTATCGCGAAAGCCTTGGTCTCGGATGGCCCAGCCCTCAGCTTCTCCAATACTTCGTTTACCCACGTTCCGCCGCGCATCAGTGTTGTGGTCAAAACCACTGGCTCTTCAGGTGTTGCGAAAGAAGTTGGTCTATCAAGTGGAGCACTTCTGGCATCGGCAAAAGCATCACATAAATATCTTGGTGCAGAGTTTGGAAATACTTGGTCACTCTTACTGCCACTTACACATATCGCAGGCGTTAATGTTCTTATTCGATCTCTAGAGCTTGGGACAGAACCCCTCGATCTTCGAAATTACGAGGGTGAATACCCACATGCAGATTTCACGGCGATTGTTCCTACTCAACTATTTCGTGCGCTTAATGGTGATGACAAGCTTTTACGCCATTTGCAGGCTGCCAAAGCTGTTTTAGTTGGTGGCGCTGCGCTTACCTCTGAATTGCATCTACAGGCGGAGGCCGCTCACATACATGTGGTTACTTCATATGGTTCATCAGAAACAGCGGGTGGGTGCGTCTATAACGGAATTCCTCTGGAAGGCGTTGATATTGCGATAACTTCTGAGAACAAAGTTGCAATCCGAGGTGCTGTGCTTGCCACAACATATTTAGGTGCAGAAACTTTATGGGAGACCAATTTTAAAGACGGTTGGTATGTCACTAGCGATAGCGGTCGCATAGAGAATGGAAAGCTAATTGTTGAAGGTCGGATCGATGATGTCATTATCTCTGGCGGTGAAAACATATCTCTCTCCGCAATCGAAGGATCGCTCCATGCCCACTATCCACATAAATCATTTGCTGCATTTTCGGTGAAGGATCCACAATGGGGAGATGCGCTACACATTGCTGTTGCAGGAGATGGCTTCCCCACAGAGAATGAATTAAATGAATATTTAACAGAGAAATTCGGAACTCAATCCAAGCCAAAAGGTTATCTTTACCTCCCTGAACTTCCCTTAATGGGAATTGGCAAAGTCGACCGAAAGAAGTTGCAGGAGCTATTTATGGAGGCGCCAAATTAAGATTTGGATTCAAGGAGCCAGACCACGCACTCTGCCGGCTGCTATTGCTCCAGTTGTGGTAGCCACCGTATTGGCAGGTGGTAATTGGAGGCCATTACACGCGCTCCTTGCACTCATTGTCGCGTTATCTCTGCAAATTGCAGTTAATTATTCAAATGATTACTCAGATGGCATCCGAGGAACTGATGACATTCGAGTTGGGCCAACTCGCCTCACAGCATCAGGACTGGCGACTGCTGGCGCAGTAAAGCGAGCTGCTCTCATTTCATTTGCTATCGCGTGCCTAGCAGGGTTCTTCCTGGCCGCAATTTCTTCATGGTGGATACTCATAGTTGGTGCAATTTCGGTGCTTGCGGCATGGGGATACACGGGAGGTCACGCCCCATATGGATACCGTGGTTTTGGCGAACTATCTGTCTTTACCTTCTTCGGCGTTGTTGCAACTGTCGGAACATATTACGTACAAACTCTTGAGTTTTCGGGAGCAGCATTTGCTGCTTCAATCTCTTTAGGATCTCTATCGTGCGCGCTCTTGGCCATCAACAACATAAGAGATCTTTCTCAAGATGCTCAGGTTGGAAAGAAAACTTTGGCTGTTCGATTGGGAGACTCTAACTCCCGACGTTTCTTTATTCTCTTATTGGTGGTCCCTTACATCTTTGCTCCTCTCACAGGAAACCCACTGGCTTTTCTCACACTTGCAACCGCGCCTCAAGCACTCGCGATTGCAAAAGAAGTGCATGCAGGCGCATCCGGCGAAGCGCTTATTCCACTTCTCGGAAAAACTGGACAATTACAACTCCACTTTGCTCTTACCTTTGCCCTCGCCCTCTCCTTCTAATTGAAGAGCGCACTCGTCTGGAAGCGGCTAGAATCTAAATATGGTTCGTGCACTAGTGATTCTCTTGCCCCTGGCACTAACGCTTTACACTTTTATCGATTGCGCGATGCGCGATGATTCACAGTTAAAGAAGATTCCTAAATGGGGATGGTTGTTAGCGATTCTCTTTCTTCAACCAATCGGTGGAATCGTTTACTTAGTTATTGGACGTGCACGCCGTCCCAAAGGACCGAAGCCTGGACAGAAGAAAATTCTTCCTCCAGATGATGATCCTGATTTTCTACGCAGCCTTTAACTTTTATAGGCCAGAATAGGTGTGCTTTCCTGTTCCCCAGACATTCACATATACGTAATTAAATAAGAATGTGGATCCTGCAAAGATGCAGAGCCATGCGGCTCGACGACCACGCCAACCAGCGGTTACGCGAGCGTGTAGGTAAGCAGCGTAAGCAACCCAGGTAATAAATGCCCACGTCTCTTTTGGATCCCATCCCCAATAACGCCCCCATGCGCTCTCTGCCCAAATCGCACCCGCAATAACAGAAAAGGTCCAGAGTGGAAATACAAAAGCAACGAGTCGGTAAGAAAGTTGATCGAGAACTTCAATAGATGGAACGCGTTGCAGCCAGAGTGGTCGACCACCACGAGATTCAAGTCGTTCTAGATATAAGTAGGCGCCTGCAACAACATTTGAAAAGAGGAAGACTCCACCAGAAATAATTGCGGCGACAACGTGAATAACTAACCAAGTCGAATTGAGCGCCGGAACTAGGGGCGCGCTATCGCGATACAGCAAAGTAATTGCTGTGCCAAGGGTTAGTAGCGCTGCAAGTGAGACAAATAGTCCCAACCAACGAAGATCATATCTGCGAAGTGCAACGAGGTAGGCGCCAGTAAATGCCAGAGCTCCAGTGATAGAGAACTCATACATGTTGCTCCATGGAACATGCTGATTTGAAATTCCTCTGGCAATTACTCCACCAAATAGCAGTACAAATCCAAGAGCCATGAGCGCCGTTGCAATTCGCGCAGCTTTCTCAGTTCTTGTGTAATCAAGCGTCTTTACCAGTACGCTGCCAGATGTTGCGTCAGAGGATTCTGGTGTTCGCACCGCAAACGCAGTTTCAAAGGCGTGTGCTACAAAAGAGAGTGCAAAAACTGCCATGGCACCATAAACGAGATTATTGGAGATATATGCCCACGTAGTCATTCCTATTTCCCTTCCTGAACTGCCTTGATAAGAACTGCGATTTCTTCTTCAAGTCCGGGTACACCGTTCTTTGCAAGACCTGCTACTTCAATGCCTGCATTTGTCCGGCGAACCCAAATTCTTCTGCGACGACCATATAAAGATGAAAGTAATCCGAGAACCGCAACAATACCTCCAAGAAGCGCATAGTTCTTTCCGGGATCTTTTACGACCTGCAGATTCACCCAAGGCACAACAGTTTCAAGTGTGATGGAGCCCTCAGGATAGGTATAAGTCTCGCCTGGCTTCACTGACCCAAGAGCGATCCGCTGCAAATTTTCAGTATCGATACGGTAGACAGATTGCGGAACTCCAGAATCTAAACCTAAATCACCTTTCCAGATAGAGAAGAGCAATTTCGGATCAAGGAGTTCGGGAAAGATTGAGATTGAACCTTGTGTTTCGGTACGTTGATTTGTTGGTAAGAAATTTCCCACAAAACCTACTGGCGGTACCGCATCGGGAACTTTAATCGCGCCAATCGAACGGAGATTTCCATCTTGTGGCAAGAAAGGTACTGGTCCTTGTAGCGCCACATTTCCTCGCGAATCGCGCACCGTCACCACTGGGCTGTAACCATTTGCTTGTAGATAAACGCGTGAGCTACCAAAAGTGAGAGGTTTATTGACTTTGAGAACTTTCTTGGTGGTTTTACCGTTTTCAGTCACTGTCACCCACGCTGTGTAATCGCGTGGTTGATTTGTTCGAGGATCGTATTTCGCTTCAAATCTATCGAGCTTCACCTCAAATAAATCCAAAGATTTTTCATTACTCAATTTACCAAGCGATAAAGAATCATAAGTTGTCGGTACGTTAATGAATCGCTCTCCCACATTGATAATTGCTTCTCCCCGCATTCCAAAGAGGGCGCCAAAACTTACGCCCACCAAAATAAGAATGAGTGACAGGTGAAAGAGGAGGTTTCCGGTCTCGCGTAAATAACCTTTCTCAGCTGAGATTGAATCTCCTTCTCGCCTTACGCGAAAGCGATTCTGCTTAAACCAATCTGCGGCGCGTTCTAGCGCATCCGTACTTGCTGGAAACTCTTGATGGAATTCCATTCGAGACAAATGGCGCGGCGTCGCAGGTGGCGCCGCACGCATCGCTTTGAAGTGCTCCACACTTCGGGGCAGAACACAGCCGGCTAAGGAAATAAAGAGAAGTATGTAAATCGCGCTAAACCAGGGCGATCCATAGACATCAAAGAGGTAGAAACGGTCATACCATCTCGCCATATTGGGATCATTGATATAGAAATCTCGCACTGCAATTGGATTTGTGATTCGCTGCGGAATGAGAGAACCAGGAATCGCAGCAATGCCAAGGAGCATTAAAAGAATGAGCGCAGTTCGCATGCTCGTCAGTTGGCGCCAGCCGTAACGTAAAAGTGCAAGTGCACCGATCTCTGGAACTTCTATTTTTTCACTCATTAAATCACCGGTATGAAATCTGAAATCCAGGAACGCATTTCAATCATGAGATCAGTCCAAAGTCCTGTCAGTTGCAAGATTCCAATGAGAATCAAGAAAACGCCACCAGCTTTAGCAATTGCACCACCGCTCTTGAGTGCAACTCTGCGAATCTTTTCAGATTTATCCAAGAAGAGGCCGGTGGCAATAAATGGAGCACCTAAACCAATGCAATAACCCAAAGAGAGAATTGAGCCGCGCACTGCGCTGGACTCTTGAAAGGCGAGCGCCTGCACGCTAGCTAGCGCTGGACCAATACATGGCGTCCAACCAACCCCAAAGAGAAAACCAAGCACAGGTGCGCCGATTAATCCACCAGTTGTTGAAATTCGCGGCTTGATTGTTGGCATTAATGGAAAGGCTCCCAAGAAAATCACGCCCATCAAAATTGTGAGCACACCCAATACCCGCGTAATGCTCTCTTCATTAGTTGCAATGCGCGCGCCGAGTTCACCGAAGAGCGCACCGTATGAGACAAAGAGCGCGCTAAAACCTGCAACAAATAGGAGAGATCCGAGGAAAACTTTCCCGCGTGATTGCGAAAACCCTGCTGCAAAAGATAAATAGCCAGGAACTAGTGGCAGGACACAAGGTGAGACAAAAGAAATAACTCCAGCCAATACTGCAATGGGAAAGGCAGTCAGTAAAAATCCATCAAGGAGGTGGTTAACCACAAATTCCCTCATTCTGCACTCACATCCTCAATAAGTTTGGTGAGTGATGCGACTGTAACTGCGCCAGAAATACGAGCTGCGACGAATCCATCGCGATCAATTACCAAGGTCGTGGGAATTGCATTGGCAGGAAGCGATTTACTAAACCCAACTAAAATTGAGTCATCGATAATCGTTGGATATGGAATACCTCGTTTGCGCGCAAATGCCTCTGCATTGACTGGGTTATCGCGAGTCAAAATTCCAATAAAAGCAACATCTGTGTATTTCTTTGCCAACGCAGAAAGCGCTGGTTCTTCGGCACGACATGGTGAACACCATGATGCCCAAACATTTACCACCGCAACTTGCCCACCAGGGAAGGAATAATTTTTGCCGCTCAAAGTCATTCCAGAAATTTCTGGCGCTTTCTGACGAGAGCCTTCTTTAATGGTGGTTACCGCACCGCTACCAGCTATAAAGCTCTCTTCAGCCTGAGAAGTTCCACTTGTTCCACATCCAGTCAGCGCAAGCGCCGCGATTACGATGGGTATATATCTCTTCATCTTATTTCTTTGGTAACAAATGCTGTGCCGGTTCCACATAGGAAGTTCCGGAAATCATTCCATCATCATCAAAGTGGATTCCCGTTACAGAAGCTAGGGTGCATTCGCGCTTGCGCGGATCATGTAACAGTTTTCGACCCTCTATTGCGCTACGTAAAATCCAGATAGGTAACTGATGGGAAACCACGATGGCATCTTTTCCATCTGCAGCCCTCTTGGCATCAAATACTGCAGCTAACATCCGTGAAATCTGTTCTTCGTACGGCTCCCCCCATGATGGCTTCCATGGGTTATAGAGATGGCGCCAAGAAGAAGGATGCTTTAAAACTCCACTTCCTAGCTCAAAAGATTTTCCCTCAAAAACATTGGCTGCTTCAATCAGCCTTTCATCGGTATGAATCTTGATTCCATGAACATCAGCAATCGGTGCTGCTGTTTCTTGTGCGCGTTGCAACGGTGAGACATGGAGCGCACCCAAATTGAGCGGCTTTGACCATTCACCAATTACCTTTGCCATTTCCTGTCCACGTTGTGAAAGTCGCCAGCCAGGTTGACGTCCGTAGAGGATCTTCTGCGGATTCTCTACCTCGCCATGGCGAATTACATAAACGGTGGAACTCATGGAGATAAGCATAAAGCGTCGCTCTCGCGCTCTCTTCGCTAGGGTAGTGACATGGCACTCACCGCTCAAAGAGCTGCCTTCTTCGATGTAGATAACACCCTTGTGAGAGGGTCCACACTCTACTTTCTCGGACGAGGTATGTATCAGCGCGGGTTTTTCACAAAGGCTGACATCTCGCGATTCGTAGTAGCCAACATACGTTTTCGAATGACTGGGACTGAAAAAAAGGAAGTAATTGAAAAATTCCAAAATGCCGCGACAGATTTTATTGGCGGGCATGCAGTTGACGATATTAAAAAAATTGGAGAAGAAATCTACGATGAATTCGTCTCTCCAAAAATTTGGCAAGGAACATTTGAGATTGCAAAGTCGCACTTAGATAAGGGCGAAGAGGTTTGGCTGGTAACAGCAGCGCCACAAGATATGGCAAACATCATTGCACAACGTTTAGGGCTTACTGGAGCACTTGGTAGTAAAGCTCACGTTGAAAATGGAATTTACACAGGATCACTAGAGGGAAAACTTCTACATGGATCTGAGAAGGCAGTCGCTATCGAAAAATTAGCAACAGAACGTCAATTCATCTTGTCAGAGTGTTTTGCCTATTCAGATAGCCACAATGACATTCCACTTCTGCAAGCGGTTGGTAATCCCTGTGCCATTAATCCTGATGCAATCTTGCGTATCCGCGCACTTGCCGAAGGTTGGCCGATTCATGATTTCCGTCGCGCGCGTTTTCTCAATCGCTTGCTCGGTCCGGCAGTCAGTCGTATGGCGGCTCTGGCTGCTTTGCTTACTCCTCGCAAGCGTTAAATTCCGAACTGCTCTGTCGCTGCACTCAATTAGCGGACCTGCCCAACTAACGGCTATCGTTGGCAGGTTATGGAAATTCGCTCTTACGCAGACTACTTGCGCGCACTTGATGATGCGGCGCTCATTTCCATGTTCACCCATCGCCCTGATCTTGTAACGCCTGTACCTCCCGATATTGCAAGTTTGGCGGTCCGAGCGTCTTCTGCTCCGAGCTTGGCTCGAGCTGTTGATGGGCTCAATAAGTGGCAACTACAAGTTCTTGAAGTCTGTGCAATCTTGGAAGAACCATTCTCTGAAAAAGATGTCGTAGCGCTCACCGAAAAATCAGCGCTCTTTATCCTCCCTGGGCTGATTGAAAGAGGGCTTCTTTATACAGATAAAGATGGGCTACGTACTCCAACAAATCTTAAAGAGGTGCTGGGTAATGAGGTGGCTGGCCTTGGCCCACATTCAATGGCTAAGTTAAAGTTGAAGAAGTTAGATGACGCGCCAGCAGCAGCGGTAAAAGTTCTCTCGGCGATGGTGTGGGGTCCTCCACGCGGAACAATCAGCGATATTAAAAAACCCTCCGCAGGGGTTGCATGGTTACTTGAAGAAGGATTTTTGATTCCATTTAATCAACAAACCGTGGTCTTACCGCGTGAGGTCGCAATTTACTTAAGAGGCAATAAGGTTCATCGCGAACTTGAAGTAACGCAACCTTCTGTAATTGGCGGAAAACGAGATGCGCGCAGCGTCCAGTTGGCAGCAATCGCAAATATCACCACCTTCCTTCGCTGGACTGAGGAAGTTCTTAATTACTGGGCGCAAGAGCCTGCTACAGCGCTTCGTTCAGGTGGACTTGGCGTACGTGAATTAAAGGAGCTTGCATTACATCTTGGCGTTGATGAAAGCTGCGCAGCCTTCATCGCTGAAGTTGCTTATGTTGCAGGGCTCTTAACTATCGAAGCGGATGATCGAATTTTGCCAACTACTCAATTTGATATGTGGTTGATGCAGAGCGCTTCTGCTCGTTGGCAAGCACTAGCTAGCGCATGGCTAATTTCATCTCGCGTTCCTGGATTAGTCGGAAAAGAAGGTAGTAAGAACGTTGCACCTTTAGGGCCAGAACTCGATCGAGCCAACGCTGCTAGCGCAAGGCGGCTCACTCTTAATTTGTTAAAAGAGAATTCATCTATTGCACCTGATTTTGATTCACTTTATCAGGCAGCGCTCTGGCTCGCCCCAAGTAAGCGCGCAGGTGGGCTACAACGAGATTACCTGGCATGGACTATTCGCGAATGTGAGTGGCTAGGAATCACCGGCCAAGGGGTAATTTCACAGTATGGAATTGATTTTCTCGATGGCTCCGACTGTTCGGCAATTGATGCTGATCTTCCAAAAACTGTTGACCACATCTTGATTCAGAGCGATAACACTGCAATCGCTCCCGGTCCACTTGAGCATGAAGTTGCTCAAGAGTTGGCACTGATTGCCGATGTTGAATCGCGCGGTGGAGCAACTGTCTTTAGATTCTCAGAGAGCTCCATCAGACGTGGATTAGATCACGGTCGAACCGGCGATGAAATCGCCAAGTTCCTAGCAAAGACTTCTAAAACTCCTATGCCACAGCCGTTGGAGTACCTCATCGCTGATGTCGCAAAGAAACATGGCAAGTTACGAGTTGGCAACACCGCCTCATTTATTCGTTGTGAGGATGCCGCGCTGATTGCACAGATTATTGGAGATAAGCGTTTAGAGATTTTAGGTCTGCGCAGAATCGCACCTGAGGTTTTAATCTCTTCCTTTGATGCAGCAGAGGCTATGCATATCTTGCGAAGCTACGGATATCTACCTGCAGGTGAAGATGCTAAGGGGCTACTACTCAGTGGGCCGCGAGTGCAACGCGCACAAGGCAAGGCGCGCCCTCCACGCATTATTGGTGAATATGACAGACCTGATGAAATTCAGATTGAAGGCGCACTGCGCGCACTACGTACCGGAGAAAAATCTAGCCGTAAGCAGAGCACGATGCGCAATATTGCAACCGAAGCGCTCGGCTCACTTCCACGCACAACAGCTAATGAAACTCTCGAACTGCTCAGCGACTACTTGCAAAATCAGCCAAATAAATCGCTTTCTATTGGTTATGCCGATAACAACGGCTTAGTCTCACATCGCATTGTTGATCCACTAAAACTATCTGCAGGCTCTCTTCTGGCACGTGATCACGCTAGTGGCGAAGTGCAAACCTTTAGAATCGCGCGAATTACTGGGGTCGCGGCGTTATGACAAGCGAGAAGCCAACTGAATACGGCAGACTTGAGCCTATGTTGGCAGCCCTAGAAGCGTTGGTTCGTTGCGAATCTCCTAGCGATGATTTAGAGGCTTGTCATGAAGTTGTTCGTCTAGCAAGTGATATCGCTACTCGCGTCCTGGGAGTGCCAGCGCAGATAAAAAATATTGAAGGGCGTCCAGTCTTCTGGTGGGGTTCTGAAAAACCGGAAGTACTTGTCTTGGCCCATCTCGATACCGTGTGGCCTGTCGGTTCATTCCAACCGGTTTGGGAAGTTAAAGGTGATGTTCTTCGCGGACCCGGCACATTTGATATGAAGGCTGGATTTATCCAAGCCCTCTATGCACTTAAAGGAATTGAAGGACCAGTTGCACTAGTTGCAACAACCGATGAAGAGACCGGAAGTCATGCATCAAAGGCGCTAATCAAAGAACTTTCAAGTAACGCTAAGGCAGTTTTGGTTTTAGAGGCCTCTCTTGATGGCAAAGTCAAGACTGGTCGTAAAGGAACTGCGATGTACCAGATCAAGGTTGTTGGTCTGGCATCCCATGCTGGTCTTGAGCCAGAAAAGGGCGTCAATGCCACGACAGAAATTGCTCACGCAATTCTTGCGCTAGGGCAATTAGAGAATTTAGAGCACGGAACAACAGTTGTTCCAACTCTCTTGCACTCTGGAACCACCACAAACACTGTTCCAGATTTGGCAGTACTTGATGTTGATGCGCGTTCATTTTCCCAAGCTGAACTAGAGCGCATTGACCGTGCTATCAAAAATCTCGCTGCTGTAAATCCTGCTGCGCGACTCGAAATCACAGGAGGTCTCAATAGACCACCACTACAACCGTCAGCTACCAAGGCGCTCTATGAACGTGCTGAAAAAGTTGCTGCAGCAATTGGCATGAAGCCACTGGGATGCGCTGAAGTTGGTGGCGCTAGCGATGGAAACTTTGCAGCTGCAGCAGGTGCACCGGTTCTTGATGGCCTTGGTGCAGTGGGTGGCGGCGCACATGCTCCATCCGAATGGGTAAGCATCTCTTCTATGCAAGAACGCAGCGATTTTCTCCATGCGCTGATTAAGGATCTACTCTCATGACCGATGGACCACTAATCGTCCAGAGCGATAAAACGCTGCTGCTAGATGTTGACCATGTTCTCTCTACCGAATGTCGTCGCGCTATCGCACCATTTGCTGAACTTGAAAGATCACCTGAACATATCCATACCTATCGCCTGACCAACCTCGGGCTATGGAATGCGCGCGCTGCTGGGCATGATGCAGAACAGGTAATCGACACATTAATTAAGTACTCTCGTTATGCAGTCCCACACTCACTGTTAGTTGATGTTGCTGAGACTATGTCGCGCTACGGCCGACTTCGTCTTGAGGCAGATCCAGTACATGGATTAATCCTGGTAACAACAGATACAGGAGTTCTCGAAGAGGTCATTCGCGCAAAGAAAATTGCGCCACTGCTTGGAGTTCGCATTGATAAAGAGACTATCGCCGTACATCCCAGCCAACGTGGACAGATAAAACAATCACTTCTGCGCTTAGGTTGGCCCGCAGAAGATTTCGCTGGTTATGTCGATGGACAGGCTCATGAGATTGCACTGAAAGAAGATGGTTGGAAGATCCGCCAGTATCAAGAACATGCAGCTGAAGGTTTCTGGCATGGCGGCTCAGGTGTTGTTGTCCTACCGTGTGGTGCGGGAAAGACAATTGTTGGGGCAGCAGCTATGGCTCATGCGAAGGCAACGACGCTAATTCTGGTTACTAATACAGTCGCAGCACGTCAATGGCGTGATGAATTACTGAAGCGAACCACGCTCAATGAGGATGAGATTGGTGAATATTCTGGTTCAAAGAAAGAGATACGACCTGTCACTATCGCGACCTATCAGGTAATGACAAAGAAGAAGAATGGTGTGTACGCACATCTTGATCTCTTCGATACCCACGACTGGGGTTTGATTATTTATGATGAAGTCCATCTATTACCTGCACCAATCTTTCGATTTACAGCAGATATTCAATCTCGACGCAGGTTAGGGCTCACCGCCACTCTTGTACGTGAAGATGGAATGGAAGGCGAAGTCTTTTCACTAATTGGACCTAAGAGATTTGATGTTCCCTGGAAAGAGATTGAGGCACAGGGTTACATCGCACCTGCTGAATGTATTGAGGTGCGCGTCAACCTCACTGAGACAGAGCGTCTCTCTTACGCGACCGCAGAGCCAGAAGAGCGTTATAGATTCTGCGCCACGACTCGTACCAAGCGAAATGTTGTCGAAGAGTTAGTGGCACATCATGCTGGCGAACAAGTCCTGGTTATTGGGCAATATATAGATCAACTAGATGATCTCTCTGAAACTTTGGGAGTTCCACTTATTAAGGGAGATACTCCACAAAAGGAACGTGAAAGACTTTTTGCAGCCTTTCGAAGTGGAGAAGTAACTTGCTTGGTGGTTTCAAAGGTTGCAAACTTTTCAGTTGATCTTCCTGAAGCAACTATCGCGATTCAAGTTTCAGGTGCCTTTGGTTCACGCCAAGAAGAAGCACAACGCTTAGGTCGAATCTTGCGCCCTAAATCAGATGGGCGTGGAGCGAAGTTTTACTCCGTAGTTTCGCGCGACACTATTGATCAAGATTTTGCACAAAATCGTCAACGTTTCTTGGCCGAGCAGGGTTATTCGTATCGAATTATTGATGCCGACGATGTTTTTCAAGGGAAGTTTTAAATCTTTCTGGATCAACCTTGAAAAAATCATGGTGCTCGCCATTGATATGAATGACCGGAACTTGATGTCCATACGACTTCTCTAAATCAGCGTTACCGTCAATATAAATGACATCAATTGTGAAGTTGAGTTCTTCGCGCATTCCTTCCAGAATTTTCACAGCATTTTCGCAAAGATGGCAGCCATGACGAGAGTAAACGGTAACCATGACTGCATTCTCTCATCCTGATAGCGTTACCTGCTATGAGGAGCCTAATTCTGCGAAAAGGTGGACTCTTTCTTGCCCTCTCTGTACTTATCGCCGCTCTTCTTCCTGCACCAGCACAAGCACTTTCACAATTTAAAGTTGCTCCATCAACAGTATGGGGACATACCTATGCAGGTAAAGCTATCGGTACCGCAACAACTACCCCTCCCAAAGTTTTTAACCTCGAAGCTAAATCAAAATTTGTCGTTAACTATAAGAATTTCCCTGAATGGGCCAAGAAAGACTTTCAATCGGCAGTCGATATCTGGGCAGCAAACTTCGCTTCAAACGCACCAATCACTATTGATGCAACCTGGGGACGTTCCCCATCGTGGGGAGTTCTCGGAAGTGCGCGACCTGGCAATTACTACTCAGGCTTTGATGGAGCTCCCGACCAGAGCCTTTGGTATCCATCGGCCTTAGCAAATGCGCTTGCAGGTAAAGACCTTGATCCGGCTAATCCCGATATGGTGATTCAAATAAATTCACTCGCGAGTTGGAACACTCGTAATGATGGAACTCCTCGGGCTAATGAATATGACCTACCATCAGTTTTTTTGCATGAGATGGCACATGGCCTCGGTTTTCTCTCAACTGATTCCTACGACTCATTCTTTGGATACGGAAATATCGAACAACCAACTCCATATACAGCCTATGCACAATTACCAGATGGGCGGCGCTTATCAGATTTGCCATCTCCCTCCATCGAACTCGGTAAAGCACTGACTTCAACGCTCCTATGGTCAGGACAGAATGGCAACGCTGCAAATGGTGGAGAGAAAATAGTTCTCTATACACCTGCTAAATATGAAGATGGTTCATCGGTAAGTCATATCGATGAAAATACCTATAAGGATCTTGGGGCTAATTCGATTATGACCCCTAATCTCGATGCTGGTGAAGTTTTCCGCGAACCAGGCTCATTGCTGCTGGGAATGCTAGAAGACCTGCGCCGCAAGCCTCCGGTTGGTGTTGCGGTAGGTATTCCGCTTCCCGTGCGTAACGCCATGGCCCTTATTGCAGATGGTTCCGCAATTATTACCTTCGACCCTCCAGCAAACGCGCGCACAGCGCAAGTAACAAGTTATTCAATCCGTAACCTGACTACCAACCAAGTCAAAAGCGTTACTGAATCACCGCTGACCTTTACTGGGCTAAAAAATGGCACCAGTTACAGCTTTAGCATTGTTGCCTCCAATACAAATGGCACATCAGATGCAGTTATCACTGCACCCATGATTCCCCAACCTGGGTGGAAACGATTTATCATCGACCAAAATGCTGATGGAAAGCGTGTATCTAGCGTTAATTTCAACGGAAAGCCCTTGGTTGCATATACCGATTCCAGAAGTGGTGTACTTCGCATCGCTACATGGGATGGAAAGATTTGGCGTAAAGCAACTGTTGATGGCGCAGGCGGTTCTGGCGAGCGTACAAAATCAAAGATCACGAGCCCGATTTCTCTATGTGTAAATGGTTCGGGAACTAAGCAGTTACTACACATTTTTTACTCAGAAAGTGATGATCGCGACCTTCGCTACTCCACATACGATGGCAAGAAATTCACTCATGAAATTGTCGATGGCAACGGCCCGCAAGTAAATGATTACAAAGACCCAGTTCGAGTTCGCACTGGAAGCGATGTCAGTATCTCAAATGCATGTGTAGCAACAGCTGGTGGTGTACAAGTCTTTTATCGCGATGAAAGCCAAGGAATTTTATTAGGTGCAACCAAGATAAAGGGCGCCAATAAGTGGAACTATGAACTTGTAGATGGTGATCGCAAAACGGATGGGCGCACCATGGGTGATGTCGCCTTCCATCTCAAAGCGCTCTTCGATGGCAAGATGACATATGTTGTCTATGACTCAGTGCTCTCTATTAATCAGAAAAAGCAACCAACATCCGGTGAAGTCCGCGTAGCTTCTCGTCCAACGTTGTCAGGAGCAAATTGGAGTTACTTCAACCTCGATTCATCAGGTGGCGCAGTCCCAATGACCGGTTTTGATGTCTCTATCGCAAAAACTTTGACGGGCATTCAGGCTACATGGTTAAACGCTGCACCTACTTCGCCCACAGCTCCGAGCAAGATTCGTTGGAGCCCTCTGCAGAGTTCGCCCCAACAAAATTCTGCAAGTAGTGAGCTCTATGGCGCTCCCGGAAAATTTCTCAACACAGATGGTTCGCTGATTGCCTTTAACTGCCAGCAAAGGCTCTGCGTGCTAGATAGCGTACGTGCTATACCTACAATTAAATTGGTGACATCAGAACAGAACCCAGACGGAATTTCTTCCGCCTGGGTCACTATCGATCGAGTTAAATATTTAATTGCTGGCGTTAAAGGCCAACTATCAATGTTCCGCTTTCAGTAATTACAGTTGAAAATTACTTGGCGTTACGGCGCTGAATGCGAGTCTTCTTCAGAAGCTTCTTATGCTTCTTCTTCGCCATGCGCTTACGTCGCTTCTTAATTACGGAACCCATAGGTCACACTCTTTCTTATTTGATTTCCTAAAACTTGAGGTGGGAAAGGCTACCGCGTACCCAGCCTAAAAATCGAAACGGATTCCCCGCTACCTCTTGCCAGCCCACAGAGGCCTAATTCTCGTGAGTAGACCAGTGAAATCGGCGAGCTGAGTTCATTGGCCGAATATGCGCCGCTGAGAACTCCTTTGGAAGTGAAGGTCATGAGAAGCAAAGTCGGTGAAGTCGGTTTCCAACCGGTAACACCTTTAATTGCCGAGTTTGAGGAGAGCGCACCGTATGTAGTTCCGGCGGCGCTCAGCACCGTTGAACTCCCAGTCGATGGAAATCGTATTGTCCACGTTGGCGCAAAGGATGAATTGAATTTTGTAAAAGCAGTTTCGGTAACTTTTCCAGCTTTCACATACCCAGTGAGAGCTAACGTTGTATCCGCAGCCAGCCATGAGCGTTGTGCTTTAATGCCAGAACTACGAACTACATTTGTGATTGCACCTGCCTTGCTAACCTTCATGAGAATGCCATCACGTGTTCCGGCAAGTTTCTTGCCACCTAGCGTCTCTGAACTTTCACCAAAAACATTTACAGAGCCATCTGGACTCCTAACAACAGCGTTGAGCGCTGTCTTACTTGTGCCGATAAAGATTGGTTTAGCAAATACACCAGTAAGGGTTGTCGACAGCAAAAAGGAACGACCGCCACTTGAGCCCACTACTGAGACTCCAGAGGCGCTAACTGAGATTGCAGTAATGAGCGCTGGAGCACTTTGCGCCAATGAATACGTATCGGCAAGTTCGCCGAGTGGAGTAATCTTCCAAATCGTTATCTGATTCATGTCAGCACGAATTTGTGGAAGTTCTTCCACAACTACACCATCTGGATTTTCTGCAGGCACCGCCACAGTAGGCGTATCTGAAACCGGCAGCACAGCCGATGACCCAGCGAGCCAGATAGTTCCGGTGGCGTCAACTGTTGCTGCAGTCACGACTTCATCTACTCCCGAATCAATCGTGCGAAACCATTGCTGAACGCCCGTTACATCAAAGGCAGTCAAGACGATATTGGAATTGATTGATCCGGTATTTGTATAAGTAACCAGAGTTTTTCCAGTTGCCAATAAACCCTCTGTGTTGACAGCAGTTGCCACGATATCAAGTGGCTTTACTTGTACAGGCTTTGGAACAGCAATCGCAGCAGTAGGTACCAAAGTTAAAGCGAGTGCGAGAATGAGAGCTCTTCTCATTACTGTGCAAGTTCTCCCGCGCGACGAGCTGATGCCGCCATCGCCTTAGCGACTATCTCTGAAATTCCTGCCTCATCAAAGACCGCCAGCGCTTCCGCTGTTGCACCCTTGAGACTAGTAACTTTCTCTCGAAGACGGGCTGGGGAATCTTCAGAACTTTCGAGAAGAGCTGCTGCACCAACAATTGTTTGAATGGTCAGAGTTGTTGCATCTTCTCGACTTAACCCCATTGCGACTGCGCCATCCACCATCGCTTCGACAAAACGGAAGAAGTAGGCAGGACCTGAACCGCTAGTACCAGTGAGAGCATTCTGTAACTCTTCTGGGATTTCGATGGCTTTTCCTGTGGCAGCCAAAAGAGTTTCTATAAATTTCTTCTGGCGCTCTGTTACCCCGGCGCTGAGTGAGTAGCCTGCCATTCCTTTACCAACCAGCGTTGGTGTATTTGGCATAACGCGAGCAATTGCTGAGTGACCACCTAAACCTGAGGCAATCGTCGAAATGGTTTTGCCTGCGAGCAGTGAAATGACAAGTGCATCTTTTTTGATGTGTGGCGATATTTGCGGCAGTAACTCTGTAAGGCCCTGTGGCTTAATTCCCAGAATTACAACATCACTTGTTACCAATGATTGCTCAAGTGGTTCCACAACAACTGAGTAGCGCGCCTTTAACTCTTCGCCGCGCTCAGGTCGGCGTACAACAACGCTAATTGATGAAGGAGCAATGTCAGAGCGAATAAGAGCTGCAATAAACGCTTCTCCCATAGTGCCAGCACCAATGATGCCAACTTTGATATCGCTTACCGGATTAGCCATAGCGAAAGAGTACGCGTAGGCTCTGCGACTATGTCAGAGATAAAGCCAGGTTTCGCGCGCGACTGGGTTGAATTTACAGATCCCAATGATGAAGAAGAAATCTTCAAGTGCGATTTGACCTGGCTCACATCCTTCTGGACCTGTATCTATGGCGATGGTTGCCAGGGAGTCTTTAAAGATCGCCCTAATGATGGATGCTGCACCGAAGGTGCAATGTATTCCGATGAAGAAGATGAAGAGCGCGTTCGTAAGGCTGCTGAGTTCCTTACGCCAGAGATGTGGCAATTCTATGAAGAAGCGCGCCCCAAGAAGCCGGGTGGCCAACTTCGCATTACCGATTTAGATGAAGATAAAGAACGTAAAACGCGCACAGTAAATGATGCATGCATCTTCTTAAATCGGAAGGGTTATGAAGCCCCTGGGTTCTCTGGCTCATTCGGTTGCGTTCTACATCACTTGGCGCAACAACGGGGTATGCACTTCGTTGATACAAAGCCAGATGTTTGTTGGCAACTTCCACTTCGCAGAAGTTTTGAAACTCGCGAAGTCGGCGAGCGCGAATATTCTGTGACTGTTATTGGAGAATACGAACGCCTTGGCTGGGGCGATGGTGGAGAAGATTTTGATTGGTACTGCACCAGCAATACGGATGCACATGTAGGAAGCGAGCCTGTCTACATTTCCAACAAGGCAGAGTTGCAGAAGTTAATGGGCGAGGCTGCCTATGCAGTATTGGCCGAGCACTGCGATCGCCGGATGCAAGGTATTCGAGATGCACAAGCCCGCTCACTCCCACTCTTTGTTATTCAACACCCAGCGACTCTCGCAGCCGGCAAATAGTCAGTTCTCTCCCCTAACCTACGTCTATGGCCAAGGTTGAAAAGGATCCCTTCCGTTGCTCTGAATGCGGTTGGACTTCGCAAAAATGGGTTGGTCGCTGTGGCGAATGTCAGGCATGGGGATCTGTTGAAGAGTTAGCAGCACCAAAGAAACTCTCACTTGTGCCAGGTTCCGTGACCTCCAAAGCAACACCTATTGGGGATGTAGATCTTTCTGCAGCGCGAGCACGTGCCACCGGAGTCTCTGAACTCGATCGCGTACTTGGTGGCGGTTTAGTTCCTGGCGCTGCCATCTTGCTCGCTGGCGAACCCGGCGTTGGCAAATCAACTCTGCTCTTATCTGTTGCAGCACAGACTGCAGCGAAAGGAATCCCTGCGCTCTATATCTCTGGCGAAGAATCAGCATCACAAGTTCGACTTCGCGCAGAACGCATCAAGGCCGTTGATCCACAACTATTTTTAGCATCTGAAACAGATCTTGGCGCAGTTATCGCACATATTGATGCTGTAAAACCAGAACTACTTATTATCGACTCTGTTCAGACTATTGGCTCATCTGCTGCTGATGGTTCACCTGGTGGTGTCACTCAAGTCCGTGAAGTTGCTGGTGCGCTTATCCGTATCTGTAAAGACCGAGATATCACTTTACTTCTCGTCGGTCATGTCACTAAAGATGGTTCTATCGCAGGACCACGTTTACTCGAACATATCGTTGATGTAGTTCTGCAATTTGAAGGTGAGCGCCATTCCCGGTTGCGGTTAATTCGCGCTATAAAAAATAGATTTGGGGCTAGCGATGAACTCGGATGTTTTGATCTAAGCGATACTGGCATTGAAAGCGTCCTTGATCCAACCGGTCTCTTTACCTCGCGCCATGCCGAACCCGTTCCTGGCACATGTGTGACTGTCACTCTCGAAGGTCGGCGCCCATTACTTGCTGAAATTCAAGC
>JACCDK011052426.1_pt1 | contig 19831 bp, 14 predicted proteins | sample 7445871 | NCBI WGS metagenome assembly JACCDK01 (sample SAMN15323436, study PRJNA562643) | freshwater metagenome | isolation source: river surface water | place: USA:Blue River Watershed | collected 2017-08-15
GCCGCAGCCTCAAATGAAATTCGTGTGCGAGTTGAATCTTCAGCAAAGAGATTAACAATCGTTCGACCACGTAAGGTGGGACTCGATGGAGGGTTACTATGGCGTCCCCGCCAAGGATGGCATCGCCATGTGGGTGGCTGACATGGATTTCCGCCCACCGGTCGCGGTGCAGCGCGCGCTGGAGGGGATGCTGGCGCATGGGGTCTACGGCTATTACGGCGATGAGGGTGCCTATCTGGATGCCATCCGTTGGTGGATGCGCACCCGCCACGGTTGGGAGGTAGAGCGCAGCCACATCTTCACCACCCATGGCTTGGTCAACGGCACCTCGATGTGCGTTGATGCCTTCACCAAACCGGGCGATCATGTGGTGCTGACAACGCCGGTCTACCATGCCTTTGCGCGGGTGATTAAAGCCGCTGGGCGCGGGGTGACGGAATGTCCGCTGGCCACTGTGAATGGCCGCTATGAAATGGATTTCGACACTTGGGACGGCATGCTAACGGGCCGTGAGACGATGATGATCCTGTGCTCGCCGCACAATCCGGGTGGGCGGGTCTGGACGCCAGAGGAATTGCGCGGCGTGGCCGAGTTTTGCAAACGGCATAACCTCTTGCTGGTGTCGGATGAGATCCACCACGATCTGGTGATGCCGGGGCAAACCCACACGGTCATGGCCAATGCAGCACCCGAGATTGCCGATCGTCTGGTGATGATGACGGCCACCACCAAGACCTTCAACATCGCGGGCGCCCATTCGGGTAATGTGATTATTGCCGACCCGATCCTGCGCCAAAAGTTTGCCGAGCGGATGATGGCCATGGGCGTTTCGCCCAATTCCTTTGGCCTGTTCATGGCCGAGGCCGCCTATTCTCCAGAAGGTGCGGCTTGGGTGGATGAGCTGACCACCTATCTCGATGGCAACCGGAAAGTGTTTGACGCAGGTATCAATGCCATTCCGGGCCTGCGGTCAATGCCACTCGAGGCCACTTACCTCGCATGGGTGGATTTTGCGGGCACCGGCATGACGGCTGCCGAGTTTACCGCGCGGGTGGAAAAGGGCGCAAAGATTGCCGCGAACCACGGAGACAGCTTTGGTCTGGGGGGGGAGACGTTCCTACGCTTCAACCTTGCCACCCCGCGATCACTGGTGGTTGAGGCAGTGGCGCGGTTGCAAAAGGCGTTTTCCGATCTGCAATGAAACGGCTGGCGCGGCTCTTTTCGGCATTGGTTATGTTGGCACTCTTGGGGCTTGGGGCTGCATGGTTCTACATTATGCCCGCCCCTGTGCCGCTTGGCTTGCCGCCGATCACTGGCGTGGTCGACCGGATCATCGTCGAAAAATCGGCGCGCCGCATGATGCTGGTCCAAGGTGGCGAAACGGTGCGCGAGTATCGCATCGCGCTGGGGTTTTCACCGGTGGGCGATAAAGTACGGCAGGGCGACGGGCGGACGCCCGAAGGGGTGTTTGCGATTGACCGGCGCAATGACCGCTCGGCCTATCATCTGTCCTTAGGTCTAGATTACCCGCAGCCCGAAGATCGGGCGCGTGCTCGGGCGGGCGGCTACGATCCGGGGGGCGACATCATGATTCATGGCCAGCCGAATGGCTTGGCCGATGATGCCGTTCTGCGCGGCGATTGGACCGCGGGATGCATCGCCGTCACGAATGCCGAAATGCGGGAAATCTGGTCTGTAACCGACGCGCGAACGGTGGTTGAGATTAGGCCTTAGGCAGATAACCCACTGGCGCATGTTCATCACGCCAGTAATCCAAAGGCGCCGTATCCCGCACCGCCGTGTTGCGCTTGAACTCGTACACGATCTGGCCGTGTTCTTCGGATGAGGCGACGATGAGGCACTGGAACACATGGCGGCCGCCGTCGTAAACATCGACCAAACCGCGCAGTTTCGGGGTCATCGCGGCATCCATGGCAAAGCCATCGTGCCAGAAGCGCAACACCGGAAACACCGCCTCACCCACCTGAACCCGCAGCCGCGACTTGCGCGCCGCCTCACGAGTGCGGGCCATAGCCAGCCCGTCAGCGATGTCTTTTGGCAGGAATTCCAGCATCTTCGCCTCCCTTGCTGAGGCCAGTATTTGCGCCAATTGGTTTACGAATATGACATTTGACAATGCGTTGCCGATTTCCCCGAATTCCGTGGCGGAAATGTCGCATTTTGGGGTGATTTCCCTTGATGTCGTAGGGCTTTGCGAAGCTTTGGCCATCGGTTATCCCTGCAGGCCCGACCAAAGGAGCGCCAATGTCTGCCAGCCTACTGATTCCCGCGATGCTCTTGGATGCCGCTTTTGGCGAGCCGAAACTCATCTGGGACCGCTATCCGCACCCCGCCGTGTTGATGGGCCGGTTGATCGGGCGTTGTGATACGCGGTTCAATTCGGGCGCCAACAAGCGGCTGAAGGGTGTCGCGGTGATGGTCGCGCTTGTTGCGGGCGCGGCAGTGCTGGGGCAGATGATCCACCTCTTGCCCGATTTCGGGATCATCGAGGTGGTGGTAGCCGCGATCCTCTTGGCGCAGAAATCCTTGGTCGAACATGTCGCCGCTGTGGCACGCGGGCTGCGCATGTCATTGAAGGACGGCCAGCGCGCCGTGGCCATGATCGTCGGACGCGATACCGACGTGCTCGACCGGTCAGGCGTGTCTCGTTCAGCGATAGAAAGCGCAGCCGAGAACCTTTCGGATGGGGTGATTGCACCAGCCTTTTGGTTTCTGGTTGCAGGTCTCCCGGGGCTGATGGTCTACAAGATCACCAACACTGCTGACAGCATGATCGGCCACATGACCCCGCGTCACCGCGAGTTTGGCTGGGCCGCGGCGCGGTTCGATGATCTCCTTAACCTGATCCCCGCGCGCCTTTCAGCGCTTCTTGTGGCGCTAACCAATGGATGGACCAACCCCAAGCCGATCCTGCGCGATGCCCCCCTGCACCGCAGCCCCAATGCCGGCTGGCCCGAGGCCGCCGTGGCCTGTGTGCAAGGCATCGCTCTGGCCGGTCCGCGCAGTTATCACGGGCAGATGACCGATTATCCGTGGGTCTATCCCGAAGGTCGGCGCGAACTGGGACCCGAGGATATTGACCACACCATCCGAACACTCTGGCGCGCATGGGCCGGGATGCTGGCACTGGCGGTGGCCGTGGTTGTTTCCTTTTAGATCGAGCCCTTGGTTACCCTGAAAAGGTTTGCGCCAGCTGCAAATTCTGCGCAGTGTGGGGACATTGAATTTCCTGAACGAACCAATTTAATCCTGAACATTTTCAAACCGCCGAGGGCATTACATGGCGACCGTTACTTGGACTGGTGCAGCTTCTAACGTCTTTTGGGACGCTCAAAACTGGAACTCGGAAGTCGTTCCCGGATCCGGGAACATCGTCAACGCCATTCCCGGAAACGGGGACACCGTCATCATCGCGCCTGTTTCTGGTGCGCCCACGCCTGTGTTTAACTTTGGAAGTTACCGTGAGTTCGCGGCGATGAACATCAGTTCGGATTTCCAAATCACAGGCATGGTGGATTTTTCGATCACGAACTTGAACATCAGTGCGGGGGCCACATCGATCCTTGGTCAAGCCGGCATCTTCGCATCGATCACCACCGTTGATGGCGCGCTGAACATCAACAGTGAGTCGATCAGTTTATTCTCGGGCCTTTCGATCGGCACCAATGGCAGCATCACCAACAGCACCCGGATGACAATCAACGGGACCTGGGGCGAAGCACCCAGCGGTGACGAAGGTCTCTTAACCAATCTGGGCGAGTTGACCCTGTCCTCAGGATGGCTAGACGGCCGTATCACAAACAGCGGCACCCTTGTGGTGGATGGGGCTGCTGTCGTCGAGACGCGCGCACAAAGCGGCATGTTAACCCAGTTTGCGACAGGCGAAATGTCGGTGCGCGGTCAGTATTTCATTCATGATTTCGCCTTCATCAGAGGCGACGTGACCCTTCGGATCGCAAACGACAGCTTCAGCTCTGGCCGGATAGATGTAGACGGTACTGTCAGTCTCCAATTGGACACCTTGACGATAGACATCAGCGGCTTTGCTGGCCTTGATCCGTCAACTGCGGGGTCTGTGTCCAACGAAGTCGCGCTGGTTCGGAGCGTTTCGGAAAGCCCGTCATTCAGCGCATTTACCGCGACGCAGGTCGCGGTTGCCGGGGCGCATCAGGATTTCAGCTATGCCATCCGGCTTTCAGGGTCCTCGATCGACGGATCGCCAAGCCTGCTGTCGCTGCGCGCATTGAACAGCGCCGAGAATGGCGGGATTTCCATTCTCAGCCAGCAGGCGGCCACCGATGCAATCACCGCCAGTTTTGACGGGACGGCTGACCGTGGCACCATCCGGGGGGGCGACTTCTGGTTTCAGGGTGGCTCATTGCTCTTTGGGGTTGACCAACTGGTCGGCGGCCTTGGTTCGGATGTGTTTACCGTGACCTCGGGGGTCAGGAATTACACGCTGAACGGTTTCTTGGGTGACGATAGCCTGACCGGAGCCGGCGGGCGTGACAGCCTGCTTGGCAGCCTGGGGCAGGACTCGCTCTATGGCGGCGCGGGCAATGATTCATTGGATGGCGGTCAGGGCAACGACATCCTGAATGGCGGCACAGGCAACGACATCATGACCGGGGGCATCGGCAACGATACCTTTTATGTCGATTCGTCAGCCGACCAAGTCAACGAGTTCATGGAAGGTGGGATTGATGTCGTCTCAAGCTCGGCAAGCACCGTGTTGTCAGCCAACGTCGAACACCTTGTCCTGACAGGAAGTGCTGCGATCAACGCGACTGGCAACGCCCTTGGCAATCAATTGACCGGGAATTCCGCGGCCAATGTTCTGGATGGGGCGACCGGGGCAGACACCCTTTCGGGCGGTGCCGGGAATGACATCTACATCACGGACGGCGGTGATACGATCACGGAACTGGCAGGCGGCGGAACCGACACTGTGCGCTCGTCTGTGACCCTGTCTTTGTTGGCAGACCTGGAACATCTGATCCTGACGGGAACCGGCACCATCAACGGCACTGGAAATGAGCTTTCCAATCAAATCATTGGAAATACGGCCAACAATATCTTGACCGGTGGCCTGGGAAATGACGTCCTCAACGGCGGTACCGGGGTTGACCGGCTGGTCGGCGGTGCGGGCAATGACACCTTCATCACCGATGGCGGCGATACCATCATCGAAGCAACTGGCGGCGGAACCGATACCGTCCAATCGTCGGTCTCACTGACGCTGGGGTCCAATCTTGAAAACCTGATCCTGACGGGGTTGGCGGGCATCAGTGGCACCGGCAATTCGCTGGCCAACACACTCACCGGCAACGCAGGTGCCAATACGCTGAACGGCGGTACCGGGGTTGATCGGCTGGTCGGCGGTGCGGGCAATGACACCTTCATCACCGATGGCGGCGACACCATCATCGAAGCAACTGGCGGTGGGACCGATACCGTCCGTTCCTCGGTCTCACTGACGCTGGGGTCCAATCTTGAAAACCTGATTCTGACGGGGTTGGCGGGTATCAGTGGCACCGGCAATTCGCTTGCAAATGGCATTGCAGGCAACGCCGGAGCAAACACGCTGAATGGTGCGGCCGGCAATGATAAGCTGGCAGGCGGCAGGGGCACCGATGTGTTGACAGGCGGCCTTGGCGTCGATCGTTTCATCTTCTTGGCCGGTGATGGGGTTGACCGCATCACAGACTTTGTCGCCACAGGCAGCGCGGCGGATGAGATTGACTTCAGCGTTCACAGCCAGATCCTCAGCTTTGCCGATCTGAGAGCCAACCACATGACAGCAGCAGGCGCGAATGTAGTGATCAGGTCTGGCACAGATGTGATCACGCTGGTGAACGTGCGGCTGGCCGATCTGGACGCGTCAGACTTTATCTTTTGATCGCGTTACGCGACCAGCGCCTCGGCGCGCTTTAGGTCAACGCTGACCAACTGGCTAACGCCCTGCTCCTGCATGGTCACGCCGAACAGGCGGTCCATGCGGGCCATGGTCACGGCATGATGGGTGATGACCAGAAACCGCGTTTCGGTGCGGCGGGTCATCTCGTCCATCATGTCGCAGAACCGGGTGACGTTGGCATCGTCCAAAGGTGCGTCCACCTCGTCCAGCACACAGATCGGCGCGGGGTTGGCAAGGAACACACCAAAGATCAGCGCTAGGGCTGTCAGCGTCTGCTCACCCCCTGACAACAGCGACAGCGTGGACAACCGCTTGCCCGGTGGTTGGGCCATAATCTCCAGCCCCGCCTCAAGCGGGTCATCGGATTCCACCAAGACCAGCCGCGCCTCGCCGCCCCCGAAAAGATGGGTGAATAGCTGACCAAAGTTGGCGTTCACCTGCTCAAACGCGGTCAACAGCCGTTCACGCCCCTCACGGTTCAGACCCGCGATACCGGCACGGAGCTTCTTAATCGCCTCTTCAAGGTCAAGCTTTTCAGCAGCAAGCGCGGTGTATTCCGCGTCCACAGCCTTCGCATCCTCTTCAGCGCGCAGGTTCACCGCGCCCAAGGCCTCACGCTGACGCTTCAGCCGCTGCACGTCGGTATCCAGCGTTTCGGCGTCGGGCATGCGGTCAGGATCGACCTTCAGCGTATCAAGAAGCTCAGCCGGGGTTGCACCTGCCTCTTCCATGATCCGTTCTGCTGACAGTTGGACGGTCGACCGTGCAGCCTCGGAGCGGGCTTCGGCGCGTGCGCGGATTTCGCGGGCGTCTGAAGCGAGGCGTTCTGCATCACGCTCCATGTCGCGGGTTTCGCGCAAACGTCCTTCGGCCTCGGCCAAGGCATCGGCGGCAGTCTGGCGGCGGACCTCGGCCTCGGCGATGGCGTCCGAGAGTTCTTCGCGCTTGATGGCGATTTCCTCAGGCGCGGCAGAGGCTTCAGCCAGTTCATCCTCAGCTTCCGCCTTGCGGGCATCCAACTCGGCGATACGCTTGGCAGCGGTGTCCAGACGGTGTTTCCAGCCTGAAAGCTCCTTGGTCGCCTCTTGGCGACGGCGCACCCGGGCCTCGCCCTCACGACGCAGTTCCTCATGGGCGGACCGGCGCGACATCATGGTGATACGCGCAGCCTCCACGGCCACACGGGCGGTTTCCACCGAGTCCCGGGCCGTCTCAAGATCACCCAGATCCTCGACCGAGGCGAGCGCACCTTCCAACCGTTCCCGCGCCTCGGCGACCTCATCGGCATAGCGGGCAACTGAGATACGGGCGGTTTCCAGACGCCCTTCGGCCAAGGAACGATCAGCCTCGGCGCGCGCGGCGGTGCGGTTGGTTTCGGCCACACGCGCATCGGCGGCGCGGCGGGCATCACGCGCCATCTGGTCGGTGCGGGCCAGTTCAGCCAGCCGGGCCTGTAGCGCGGCATGGGCTTGGGCGGCCCCTTCGGCACGGGCGGCGACCTCTTCAAGATCACGTTTCAACTGGGTCAGCTTGTTCAGCTGCTGCAAGCGAAGGGCGGCAGCCGAGGGTGCGTCTTCGGCCCCCGCGCGGAAACCGTCCCAACGCCAGAGATCACCTTCGCGGCTGACAAGGCGTTGGCCGGGCTGCAAAAGGGGCTGCAAGCGTGGGCCGTCCTTGCCATCCACAAGCCCGATCTGGCCAAGGCGACGGGCCAGAACGCCGGGGCCTTCGACAAAGCGGGCCAAGGGCGTAACGCCATCTGGCAAGCTTTGCGGGGCGTCATAATCTGGCAGGCCCACCCAGCCCGAGGGGCGATCTGCACCCACAACGGGCGCGCGCAGATCGTCGGCTAACGCCGCACCCAGCGCCTTTTCAAGGCCGGGCTCCACCTGCAATTGGTCCAAAAGCTGGCTGCCCGCGTTCGCCTCGCGCTGCACCATCTTGGCCAGAGCGGCCACCTCGGCGCGAATGGCCGAGGCCTCGCCCTCAGCCGCAGATCTCGCCGCACGGGCCTCAGATTCGCGGTCTTGCACGATGGCGCGGGCCTCTTCGGCAGCAATCAGCGCCTCATCAGCGGCTTCAGCCATGGCGACTGCTTCGGCCTTGCCCTCGTCGGCAAGGACCATCGCTTCGGCCGCAGCAGCCAGCGCGGTCTCGGCCGCGCTCACAGCCTCGGCAGCACGGGCGGCCTCTGCCTCAGCCTTGTCAACAGCAGTGCGGCTATCAGCCAAAAAGCGCTGCGCCGACTGATGGCGGGCCGCAAGCCTGGCGGCATCTTCGGTGGCGGCCGTCAGCACCTGCTCGCGGTCGGTCAGAATGCTGGATGCTTCTCGCGCAACCTCGGCGGCCTCGGCCAGACGCTCTTCGTGGCCTTCATGGACGCGTTGAAGCTGTTCAACCTCCCATTCCAGCCGTTCAATCACCTCGCCCGCATCACGGTTCAAGCCCGCCTCGCGATCCGCGTCGCGGGCCAGTTCTGCGATTCGCGCTTTAAGCGTCTCAATCTGGCTGCGCGCGCGGGATTCCTGCTCCGCAAGCTGATCGCGCTGCACAAAGAGGCGCTGCAAGATGGCGGCGGCAATCGCCTCTTCCTCACGCTTGGGCGGCAGGGCGTCTTCGGCCACTTCGCGCAACTTGGCAGCGTTACGGGCATTCGCCTCGGCCTGAGACGCCTCAATCACCCGCTGACGCAAGACACCATCCGCCTCGGACCGGGCCAGATCAGCCTCGCGCCAACGGCGGAAAAGAAGCTGCCCCTCAACGCGGCGCAACTCCTCGCCAATCTCGCGATATCGGGCGGCTTGCTTGGCTTGGCGCGTCAGGGTGGACAGTTGCTGGGCAAGCTGTTCCAGCACGTCATCAACGCGCAACAGATTGGTTTCCGCACCCGAGAGTTTCAGCTCGGCCTCATGGCGGCGAGCATAAAGGCCAGAAATCCCGGCCGCCTCTTCCAAGACGCGGCGGCGCGCCTTCGGTTTGGCGTTGATGAGTTCCGAGATTTGCCCCTGCCGCACCAAGGCCGGGCTATGCGCGCCGGTAGAGGCATCGGCGAACAACATCTGCACATCGCGCGCGCGGACGTCTTTCGAGTTCAGCTTATAGGCCGACCCCGCATCGCGGGTGATGCGACGGGTGATTTCGATGCTGTCGCTGTCATTAAATCCGCTGGGCGCCAGACGGTCGGAATTGTCCATCACCAACGCCACTTCGGCAAAGTGCCGCGCGCCGCGTGTGGCCGCGCCATTGAAGATCACATCTTCCATGCCACCGCCGCGCATGGCGGTGGGGCGGTTTTCACCCATCACCCAACGCAAAGCTTCCAGAAGGTTCGACTTGCCGCAACCGTTCGGGCCAACCACACCGGTCAACCCGTCGTGGATCACCAGGTCGGTGGGATCCACAAAGCTTTTGAAGCCATTGAGCCGGAGCTTGGTACAGCGCAAAGGGTCTGCCCTGATGATTCAGTCAGCATGTCATCGTCGGCAGAGTCGGCCGATGAGTCAACCTCACGCCTCAGGATATAGCCATTTGCTTGAGATTATCCCCAAGATATTGACGTAGACGATCGACCAAAGGGCGGTGATCAGGCCAAATAGGCGCGGAAACTGCGGACCACTTCCTCATAAACCGCGCGCTTGAAGGGGACGATGGTGGCCACCATCTCGTCAGCCTTGATCCAGCGCCACGCGCTGAATTCAGGGTGATCGGTGGCAATGTTCACCTGATCGTCGCGGCCAAGATAGCGGTAGAGGAACCATTTCTGCTTTTGCCCGCGATACTTGCCGCCCCAAATGCGTCCCAGCAATTCAGGCGGCAGGTCATAGGTCACCCAGCCATGAGTCTTCCCGATGAATTCGACCAGATCAGAGGTGATCCCGGTTTCTTCCCACAACTCGCGCAGTGCCGCCGCACGGGGTTTTTCACCGTCATCAATGCCACCTTGAGGCATTTGCCACGCAGGCACCGGGTTGTCCAAACGCTGGCCGCCAAAGACCAGCCCATCGGCGTTGATCAGCATGACGCCCACGCAGGGACGATAGGGCAAAGAAGCGGCGTCGATCATGCTGGAATGGGCCGCCCATTTCGGGGCGGCCTCCTTTTCTTACCAGGGGGCTCAGGGCTGCGGCGCGACGGCTGCCAATCCGCGCAGGATATCGACGGCATAGGCCAGTTGATAATCCTCATCGCGCAGCTTCGCGGCCTCTTCGGTGCGGGCGCGGTCAGCCTCAAGCTGATTACGCTCGTCCTCACTCATCGAATCGTTGGTGATGGCGCCGCGCAGATCAGCCTCCGAGCGCTCACTGCGCGCCTCTTCGGCGTCACGCGCCTCTTGCTCTTCTTCGGTCAGCGGTTCGACGATGGGCTGGTTCACAACAATGTCAGGCATCACGCCCAGCGCCTGAATAGATCGGCCCGAAGGCGTGTAATACCGCGCGGTGGTCAGACGCATCGCGCCGTCACCCTTCAGCGGGATCAGGGTTTGCACCGAACCTTTGCCAAAGCTCTTGGTGCCCACCACGATGGCGCGGCGATGGTCCTGCAAAGCACCAGACACAATTTCAGATGCGCTGGCAGACCCGCCGTTGATCAGCACCACAATCGGCTTGCCCTGCGCCAGATCGCCGGGTTCGGCGTTGAAGCGCTCACCCTGCTCCGGATCGCGGCCACGGGTCGAGGTGATTTCGCCTTTTTCAAGGAAAGCATCCGACACCATGATCGCCTGATTCAAAAGCCCGCCGGGGTTGTTGCGCAGGTCGATGACAAAGCCGTTCACATTGTCCATGCCGCCGGCCTCTTCGGCCATCTTCTTGATGCCCTCTTCAACACCGACAAAGGTCTGGTCGTTGAAGGTGGAAATCCGCAGCACCACGGTGTTGCCCACCAAGCGCGGCCGGACCGCCACCATCTTGATGGTGTCACGAATGATCGAGACATCAAACGGTTCAGCCACGCCTTCGCGCACCACGGTGATAATGATCTCTGATCCGACCGGGCCGCGCATCTTGTCGACCGCATCATCCAAGGTCAGGCCGAGAACCGATTCCGAGTTCACATGGGTAATGAAATCGCCCGCCTTGATCCCAGCCTTGTCGGCCGGGGTGCCGTCCATGGGTGCGACGACCTTCACAAAACCGTCTTCCTGCGTCACCTCGATGCCCAGACCGCCGAACTCACCGCGGGTCTGTTCCTGCATCTCGTCGAAATCCTTGGCCGACAGATAGCTGGAATGCGGGTCAAGCGAGGTGAGCATGCCGTTGATCGCAGCCTCGACCAGCTTTTCAGTATCAACCTCCTCGACATATTGCGCGCGGATGCGCTCAAAAATGTCACCGAACAGGTCAAGCTGTTCATAGACCGACACGGTCTTTTCCGCCTCTTGGGCAATCAACGGCCCGGCGACCTGTGTCGTCAGGATCGTGCCTGCAAGCGTGCCGCCCAAAGCCGCCCGTGCAATCTTCTTCATCAAAGCGTCATTCCTTTGCTTCGGCCAGACCAGCGAACCATTCGATCGGGTTCACCGCGTCGGCACCTTGCCTGAGTTCCATATAAAGCGTTTCCGTGCCCTCTACGCCACCACCTTCTGCAGCATCGGCCAGAAAGTCCGCGTCCACTTGGTCGCGCCCTCCCATCAGGCCCAAGGCAGCCCCACGCGCCACCACTTCCCCCACCTCACCATAGACCTGTTCAAGCCCGGCAAGCACCAGAAGATAGCCCCCGCCGGGCTCAAGGATCATCACGTTTCCGTAGTCCAGCAATGGGCCAGTATAGCGGATGGTCGCCGCCCACGGGCTTACAACCAACGCGCCGGGGCGGGTGGCAAGCGTCAGGCCGGGCCGGGTTACGCCTCGGGCGTCGGTTTCATTCGGTGACAACAGGATGTTTCCCAAGACCGGAAGCGCCAAGCTGCCCTTGGCCTCGGCAAAGGTCGTGCTGCCGGTGTCGTCCAATGCGAGCCCGGCGGCAAAGGCATCCAGCGTATCCGCACTTTCCAGCAGGCCCTTCAAAACCTCGGGGTCCTCGGTAAAGCGGCGCGGCAGGTCGGTGCGGTCCGAGATCGCTTGGCTCAGCGCCGAGCGTGCATCTTGCGCGGCGGCAAGCCCTTCGGACAGGGTTTTTCCCGCAGCGAGTTGCAACGTCCGCAGGTCATTCAATTCGGTCAGATCAGCGCGCAGGCGTTCAGCCTCGGCCTGCAAGGCAGGCGTGACATCGGCCAGCATCATGCCCGACCGCACGGTGCCCAAAGGGCCGGTGGGGTGCAAAAGCAAAAGCGGGCCAGGCTCGGCGTTGATCGAGGACAAAACACCCAGAAGCTGCGCGATGCGGTCGCGTTCGGTTTGAAACTGCAGTTCCAATGCCTCTTGGCGCAACTCGGCCTGACGCAGGGCCTCGCGCAGCGCGGCCAGACCCTCTTCATAGGCGCGGATCGTCGCGGTCAGCGACGCAACCCGGTCTTTGCCACCCTCGGCCTCTTGCAGCGCCTTCACCGAGGCCTGCAGCGCCGCCGCCGCCGCCGCCGCGTCCTCGGCCACGCCCGCTTGGGCCGCAGGAGCGATCAGGCAAAGGCAAAGGGCGGCGACGCGGATCATACGATCAGGCTTTCCCCAGTCATCTCGGGCGGCTGGGGCAGGCCCATGAGCTGCAGCACAGTGGGCGCAAGGTCAGCCAATCGTCCACCTTGCCGCAGCGTGGCACCCGTCGGGCCACCGACCAAAATCACCGGCACTGGGTTCACCGTATGGGCGGTGTGGGGGCCGCCGGTAACGGGATCAACCATCATCTCGCAATTGCCGTGATCAGCCGTGACGATCATCGCCCCGCCCTTGGCCTCAAGGGCGGCAAGCGCCCGGCCAAGCCCGACATCCACCGCCTCACAGGCCTTGATCGCAGCAGAGAGACTGCCGGTATGGCCCACCATGTCAGGATTGGCAAAGTTCACCACGATCAGGTCAAACCCCCGCTCAATCGCACTGACAAGGTGGTCGGAAACCTCAGCTGCACTCATCTCTGGCTGTAAATCATAGGTGGCCACCTTGGGCGAGGCGGGCATGGCGCGCTCTTCCCCGTCAAAGGGCACCTCACGGCCGCCATTCAGGAAAAAGGTGACGTGGGGGTATTTCTCGGTTTCCGCCAGTCGAAACTGACTGCGGCCCTGTTTCGCCACCCATTCGCCAAGGCAATTGACGATCACCCGCTTGGGAAAGGCGGTGGCCATATAGGCATTGTGGCCGGTGGAATACTCCACCATCCCCAGCATGGCGGACCAGACCGGGCGCTTGCCTGTGTCAAATCCGGCAAATTCGGGCTGGCCCAGCGCGGCAAGAATCTCCCGCGCGCGGTCAGCACGGAAGTTCAGGCAGAAGACCCCATCCCCATCGCGCACGCCTGCATAGTCGCTGATCACAGTTGGGGCGAGGAATTCGTCGGTTTCGCCCTTTGCGTAAGACTGCTTCACAGCCTCCGACGCGCTGGCTGCATGGGTTTCCGAACGGCCATTTACAATCGCCTGATAGGCGCGTGAAACACGCTCCCACCGATTGTCACGGTCCAACGCCCAATAGCGCCCAATCACAGTGGCAATGCGAGACCCGGCCGGAAGCGCGGCGTGAAGATCGGCAATGAAGGTCTCGGCAGAGGAGGGCGCTACATCGCGCCCATCGGTGATAGCGTGCAGCGCCACGGGCAGGCCCAGCGCTGTCAGTGCGTGGGCAGCGGCGATGACATGGGTGATATGGCCATGCACCCCGCCATCAGACGCCACGCCCATCAAATGCGCAGTGCCACCTGCCACCTTAACCTTGGCAGCAAAGGCCAGAAGTTCTGGGTTCAGCGCGAAAGAGCCATCTTCCACCGCAAGATCAATCGCACCCAAATCCATCGCCACCACACGGCCTGCGCCAATGTTGGTATGCCCAACCTCGGAATTGCCCATCTGCCCGCGCGGCAAGCCGACATCGGGACCAAAGGTGGTGAGGGTCGCGTGCGGGCATGTGTCCCACAGCCTGTTGAAGTTTGGCACATGGGCCTGCGCGGGGGCCGAGGTGGCCGGATCAGGGCCAATGCCCCAGCCGTCAAGAATGCACAGAACAACCGGTTTATGCGCGCCCATAGGCTTGGCCCTTCCTTCAATGCCCCGCTTCTAGCGCCCAATGCGACAAGGGGCAACGTCAGCCGCGTGCCACCACCCAATCCAGCAATCGCGTCGGCAGCAACCGGCGCGCGATACCCGCGATATAGGTCGGTACGGTGACGTAATAGCGCGCGCGGGGACGGCGAGATTCAAGCGCATGGATCAGCTTTTTCGTCACCGCCGAGGCGGGCAACTCAAACGAGTCGGGTTGGGTCTTGACCCCGTAAAGCCGACCGCGCAGCGCGCCATACTCCTCGCGCCGGGCCGAGTTTTCCCAATCAATCCAGCGTTCGAAATGCGGAATGGCCTTGGCGCGAATCTCGGTCCCAATGGGGCCAGGCTCGATCAGGATCACATCAATCCCGGTCCCGGCCATCTCAAACCGCAAGACATCCGACAGACCCTCCAGCGCGAATTTGGTCGAGACATAGGCGCCACGCCATTTCGCGCCGACCAGCCCCAGCACCGAGGAGCAATTCACGATCCGCCCATGGCCTTGGGCGCGCATCGCGGGGATCACGCGGCGCGTCAGGTCGTGATAGCCAAAGAGATTGGTCTCAAAAATCTCGCGCAGCGCACCGCGCGGCAGATCCTCGACCGCGCCAGGGCAGGCAAAAGCGCCGTTGTTATACAGCGCGTCCAGCGTCCCGCCGGTGCGCGACAGGGTTTCGGACACCGCAGCCTCAATGCTCAATTCATCGGCATAATCCAGCACAAAGCTTTCCAGCCCCTCGGCCCGCAGGCGGGCACAATCGGCCTCTTGTCGACAGGTCGCAAAGACGCGCCAGCCACGTTTGGCAAAGGCGTGGGCGGCATCATAGCCAATGCCAGAAGAACAGCCGGTCATCAGGACGGAACGCTGCATCATGCCTCCAATTGGGGTGTTCAGGCATGGTGTAAGCGGGAAAGCTCGACATGAAAAGCCGCCGGTTGCCTGTGGCGCGGCCATTTCTGGGAGGCTTTACTCGGTCAACAACCGCGAAGCGATGTAGCCTTCAACGCCATCGCCCTCAACCCGAACCAAAGACCAGCCCTCAGGACCTTCGCCTTCGACGAGCACCAAAACCGCCTCGCCGCGCGGCAAACGGTCAAGAACGGCATGATCCTTCCCCGGGCCTTCGCGGACATTCACACTTGGGGCGTCCACATAGAACAAACGCCCTTGCGGTTCCTGCACAATCGGCTCGGCCGCTTCGACCTCAACTGCTTCGGGCAGGGTCAGCGCAACCTCCGCGGGGGGCGGCAGGACCATCAGTGGTTTTTCAGGCGCGAATGAGGCAGACACAACTTGCAAACCATCTGATTGCGGATCAGCAGGCTGGAGTTCGGCCACCGGCGCAGTGCCCTGGGCGACGGCAAAGGCATCACGCTTTTCGGCCATGATGGGCTGCAGGCCCAATCTGACTTGGCCGCGATCTTCGCCACCAATCAGCATTGCCACGTAAAGACCTAAACAAAGGACCGCCAACCACCGAAACATGAAAACCCCATTCGTCTGTAATAACCAATGCATTAACACGATTCGCGCGAACATTGAGGGGAATGATACCGCATTCTTCCGCCCTGCCGCATTATCGCCACATTTTTCCCGCTGGACCAGAGCTTCCCGCCCGAATACACAACATCCATGTCTACGACCGACGATGACGACAACATACAGCCTATGACGGTGTCAGAACCCCTATCGCGCGCCATTGGCGAGCGGTATCTGACCTATGCCTTGTCCACCATCATGCACCGCGCGCTGCCCGATGCGCGCGATGGGCTGAAACCGGTGCATCGCCGCATCCTGTTCGCCATGCGCGAACTCAAACTCAGCGCGACGAGTGCTTTCCGCAAATCGGCCAAGATCTCGGGCGACGTGATGGGCAACTATCACCCGCACGGCGACACCGCGATTTATGACGCGATGGCGCGCTTGGCGCAGGATTTCAACGTGCGTTACCCCTTGGTCGACGGCCAAGGCAACTTTGGCAACATCGACGGTGATAACCCGGCCGCCAGCCGCTATACCGAAGCGCGGCTGACCGCGATTGCCGAGACGCTGATGGAAGGTCTGGCCGAAAACGCCGTTGACTTCCGCCCGAATTATGACGGCACGCTGGAAGAGCCGGTGGTGATGCCCGCCGCCTTCCCAAACCTTCTGGCCAACGGATCGTCCGGCATTGCGGTCGGCATGGCCACCAACATCCCGCCGCACAATCTGGATGAGCTAATTCAAGGCTGCCATGCGCTGCTGAAAGACCCGGACACCAGCGATGACGCATTGGTTGGGCTGATTCCGGGGCCAGACTTTCCGACGGGCGGGGTCATTATTGAAAGCCGGGCCGCCATTCTTGAGGCGTACCGGACTGGTCGGGGCAGCTTCCGCACCCGTGCGAAATGGGAGGTCGAGGATCTGGGCCGCGGGACATGGCAGATCATCGTCACCGAGATTCCCTATCAGGTACAGAAATCAAAGCTGATCGAAAAGCTGGCGGAACTTGTGAACCTCAAGAAGGTGCCGCTTTTGGCCGATGTTCGCGACGAATCTGCTGACGACATTCGCATCGTGTTGGAGCCGCGGTCACGCACGGTTGAGCCCGAAGTACTGATGGCCGCGCTGTTCCGGAATTCAGACCTGGAAAGCCGGTTCAGCCTGAACATGAACGTGCTGATCGACGGTAAGGTGCCAAGGGTCTGCAGCCTGAAAGAGGTGCTGCGCGCATTCCTTGACCATCGGCGCGAGGTTTTGCGGCGGCGGTCCGAACACCGGGTCGAGAAGATCGACGCCCGGCTTGAAGTCTTGGAAGGTTTCATCATCACCTTCCTGAATCTGGATCGCGTCATCGACATCATCCGCTATGACGCCGATCCCAAGCGCGCGCTGATGGCCGAAAGCTGGGGCAAAACCCATGTGCGGGCCACCTCGGAAAAGGATTACGTCTCCCCCGCGCCGGGTGAGGGCGAGCTGTCCGAAGTACAGGCCGAAGCCATTCTTAACATGCGCCTGCGATCCTTGCGCCGCTTGGAAGAGATGGAACTGATTGCCGAGCGCGACGCGCTGATGAAGGAACGCGCCGATCTGGCCGACCTTTTGGAGAGCGACAAACGCCAGTGGAAACAGGTCGGCACGGAACTCGAAGCCATTCGCAAGCAGTTTGGCCAAGCCACCAAACTCGGCGCACGCCGCACCGCCTTTGCCGAAGCCAGCGATGTGGAAGAGGTCAGCTATGAGGCGATGATCGAGCGTGAGCCGATCACGGTCATTTGCAGTCAGATGGGCTGGATCCGCGCGATGAAGGGCCATGTCGATTTGGCCCTTGAACAAAAATTCAAAGACGGCGACGGGCAGCGCTTTGCCTTCCACGCCGAGACAACCGACAAGATCATCCTTGTCGCCGCCAATGGGCGTTTCTTCACCCTTCTGGGCGCAAACCTGCCCGGTGGGCGCGGCATGGGCGAGCCGGTGCGACTGATGGTCGATTTGCCGAATGACACTGAAATCGTCGATCTGGTCATTCACCGGCCGGGCGAAAAGTGGCTGATCGCCTCCAGCGCCGGGGATGGGTTCATTCTGCCCTCGGACGAGGTGGTGGCCCAGACCAAGGCGGGCAAGCAGGTGCAAAGCTTGGGCGCCGGCGTCAAAACCGTGCTCTGCCGCCGCGTGACGGGCGATGCGGTGGCGGTGGTTGGTGACAACCGAAAGATGCTCGTGTTCCCGCTGGACGAATTGCCGGAAATGGCCAAGGGCAAGGGCGTGCGGCTGCAGAAGTACAAGGATGGCGGGCTATCGGATGCCACCACCTTTGCACTGGCGAGCGGGCTTTCGTGGAAAGATCCAGCGGGTCGCACCCGCACCGAAACCGAATTGTCAGAATGGCAGGCCGCGCGTGCCAGCGCTGGCCGCATGGCCCCGCGTGGGTTCCCTCGCGACAACAAGTTCACCTAACCGTTGGTCAGGCCAGCCTGACACCGCCGCGCCAAGTGGCGGCAAGGGTGAATTCATCGGTCAAATGCACGAAATCGGCAGGCGCGCCTCGGCGAAGATGCCCAAGGTCCGGCCTACCGATCACCTGTGCCGGGATCGAACTGGCCATAGCCAGCGCCCGTTCCGGCGACAGGCCGACATGGCGCACCAGATTGCCAACGGCTTGCGCCAAGGTCAGGTCAGCCCCGGCCAGCGTGCCATCGGCCAGCGTCAGCCGCCCCGCGCGCCGCAGGATGTGCCGATCTCCCAAGGTGAAGGCATCTTGGGTGCTGCCCGCAACCGCCATGCAATCTGACACAAGATAAAGCCCCTCAGGCCGCGCTGCACAGGCCACTTTCAGCGTGTCCCAAGCGACATGTTGGCCATCGACAATCAGCCCGGCGGCGATGCCTGACGACAAAACTGCCCCCACCATCCCCGGCTCGCGCCCTTGCAGCTGGCTCATCGCGTTGAACAAATGCGTCGCACAGCTTGCACCGGCGGCAATCAGGGCCTGCGCTTCGGCACATGTGGCCTCGGCATGGCCAAGGCTGACGATGACGCCAGCCGAAACAAGCGCGGCCACCTGTTCGGGCGTCACCGATGCCGGGGCAAGCGTGATCATCAACGCGGGCAAGTGCCGGGCAGCCCCGGCGTAAAGCGCAAGATCAGCCGCCGTCATCGGACGGATATGGGCGGCGTCATGCGCACCTTTACGGCGGCTATCCAGATGCGGACCTTCCAGATGTAGGCCCAGAAAGCCGGGGGTTCTGACAGCTTGCTCCGCGGCGGCCAACACGCGGGCGGTCACCTCAGGCGTATCGGTGATGAGCGTGGGCAGAATACCCGTCGCCCCAAGCCCGCCATGCACCGCGCAAAGCCGGGCAATCTGCTCGGCGTCAGTGGTGGCCCCCACCATCTCACCCCCGCCGCCGTTGACCTGAAGATCCAGAAAGCCGGGGGCAAGGATGCCACCTGAAAGCGTGGTCAGATGGGCCCCTTCCGGCACGCGGTCGGCAATGCCAGTAACACGGCCCCCTTCGACCACGAGCACTACATTTGGTTGCAGCGAGGTGCCGTCAAACACAGTTGCACCGGCAAAGGCTTGGATCATGGCAAGGTCTCCCGCGCCAGCAAAAGCGCCCCATCAAGCGCCGAACCTGCGGCGGGTCTCTGGGGCCAATCGGTGATGCGGGAGGCATAGACCGCCCCAAGCCCGCCAATGAAGGTCACGGGCACCGAGGCGCTGCCTTGCAAGGCAGCCAGTGACCCGCGCACCTCCTCTACCGCCTGCGCCATGATCGCTTGGGCCGCGGGATCCTCTGACGTCACGACACGCGGGGCGAAGCTGGCGTAATCGGCCGCCTTGGCGCCCAGCGAGAAGGTGACCAAGGCCTCGGGCGTGGCGAACTCCTTCAGCACCGCCTCCAAAAGCGGGCTCATCGGCAGGGCCCCATCACGGGCGCGCAACGCGCGGGCCAAAAGCGCGCGGCCCAGCACCGCGCCGCTGCCCTCATCGCCCAAGGCCAGACCCCAGCCGCCAATCTGACGAACCCGTCCGGTCCGCTGTTCAGCAAAAACCGATCCGGTGCCAATGGCCGCCACGATCCCATCTTGATCGCCCAGCGCACCTTTGACCGCCGTCACCGCATCGGTGACAATCTGCGCGCGGGCAAAGGGCAGCCGCGCGCCCAACCACTCCCCTGCGCCTGCCGCATTAGCCCCGGCAAGGCCAAGACCGGCCAGCAACCGGGAGATCGGAAGATCGCCGCCCAGCTGCGCAAGCGCCGCGTCGCTGGCGGACAAGATATTGCCA
>JACCDK010949059.1_pt1 | contig 19828 bp, 20 predicted proteins | sample 7445871 | NCBI WGS metagenome assembly JACCDK01 (sample SAMN15323436, study PRJNA562643) | freshwater metagenome | isolation source: river surface water | place: USA:Blue River Watershed | collected 2017-08-15
CTCCGTGGCTCTGCAAATGCTTCAATATCGCGGATTGGTCGCGATGATGCGATGAAGAGCGCAGACTCAGAAGGCAACTCACGGAGCGCTGCAACAACGGCGGTTGGCTCCGACCAAATTGGTAGTAGATCAGGCAAACGCTCTGAGATTTCCTTCGAATAGTCGAAGAACTTCGCCTCCCAAATCGCATCGCGCTCATAAGCGCTATTCGTATTCACATGAGGAAGCGTGAGATGGATTTCATCCCCTTCTCGCTCGATATCTATCTCTTCAGTTCGCGAATCAACTACGACTACTTTTTCAGCAAGCGACAGATAGGCGCTCATAGCACGCGTTAACGTTAATCGGCCGATTACCATTGCCACTTTCGGCGCTAGCTCAACTCTTCGTTGCTCATCCGATAAGAGCAAGGAGGTGTGCGGTACCACCTTTATTCCTAGCAAGGGATCTTCGCTCAATATTGGCCAACCAAGCGCATCTGACAATTTCGCAATATCCGATGGCGCAATGCCTGCTCGATCATGTCCAAGAAGAATTGCTCCATGCGGGTGATAGTTCTGCAACTGTCGCGGCGAGAAGAGCGGCGGATCTATTGGATTAATCTCGACATCTAGCGATTCACTCCATTCGAGCGGGCCGACTAAGGGCTCGTCGAATTCAACATTGATATGCGCTGGATTTTTCGTTGCCAGCGACTTGGCAATTTCTGCACGCCAACTGCGAACCTGACCGGGAGCGCTTCCTGCTGCGGAGATATTCACAGTATGTGGAACTGCTGCAGGAAACATTCCCACTTGCGCAGTTGTTTGGTTTGCGCCGGTCTGCCACAACCTTGCAGGGCGATCTGCCGTGATTGCGATAAGTGGATGCTGACTATGGTGCGCCTCTAAGAGCGCTGGATAAAAATTCGCTGCAGCGCTGCCACTAGTACAAATCACTGGAGTTGGCGCACCTGTTGCTTTCGCAATTCCAAGTGCAAGAAAGGCCGCGCTCCGCTCATCGATGCGGGTATGAAGTCGAATTCGTGAGCGTTCCGCTGCGCGCCAAAGCGCCATCGTTAGTGGTGCGTTCCGAGAACCTGGTGAGATAACTGCATCTCGAACACCAGAGCGAATGAGTTGGTCGACTATTACCTCTCCCAAAACTGGCGAAGGAGAATGGGTCATAACGACTCCTTTCGCTCTATCTTTTCCATAAGTTTTTTATGGGCGCTGGAAATGCGATTATGCCACGACGCTACTTGCACTTCTTCGAGTCGATATCGCCCTAGCAGCTCCTCGACAACTTCAACCTCAGTAACTGGCACAGCACCATTTTGTGGCAGCAACGGGTCTCGAACAACGTCTCCCATTAGTAAAGCTGCGGTGCCAAGTCCACAGCTCAGATCGTCAGGTAAATGTGCAGCGAGTGCAATCCCTGCAGATAATCCCACGCTGCTTTCCAACGCAGACGAGATTACTACCGGTTTATCTAACTGAGAAATAATTTTCAAAGCTCTTGAGATGCCCCCCAATGGCGCAACTTTGACGATAACAACATCAGCAACTCTGTTAATTTCACCTAAGTCATCACCGAGCCTTAGGTTTTCATCAATGGCAATTGGAATGGGTAAATTCAAAGCGCTATTTTCAGCAAGAGATGCGCAAGGTTGTTCAACATATTCAATACGATGCCCATATTTGTTGTAAAGCGTGCTAAAGAAATCTTGAGCCTGCGCAATAGAAAACATTCCATTTGCATCTAACCTCAACTGTGCATCCGGAATTATTTGAAAAACCTCTTCGATGCGCTCCTCATCGTTTGCAGTACCTACTTTGACTTTTACAGTCTGTGAGCCAGGAAACCACGAGAGCACCTCCCCCACTTGGGCTACGGGCACTTCAGGCAAAGTGGCATTGACCAGTACGCGCGTGCGCATTGGTGCAGGAAATTTCTCATCAACGGCTTCAAGTGCAGCTTGCAGCCAAAGCGCATCTCGTTCTATTGAATAATCTTTGAATGGTGAGAATTCACCCCACCGTTTCTCGCCTCGAATCAGCGCGATCTCTCTCAATTGCACGCCGCGAAAGTTGGTGCGAGTGGGAATTCCAATAACTTCTACGCGAGAGAGTAATTCGCTGGTGAGCATCGCTAGGGGCGCTTAGGAAAACGACCAAAATTAGGTGGGCGTTTCTCCTGGAAGGCATTCCTTCCCTCTTGTCCCTCTTCGGTTAAATAAAAGAGGAGCGTTGCATCGCCAGCAAGTTGTTGCACGCCAGCAAGACCATCATCGGCAGCATTGAGGCCGGCTTTCAAAAGTCGGAGCGCTAGAGGAGAGTGGCGCAACATTTCACGCGCCCAAGAAACTGTCTCAGCTTCTAATTCAGAGACTGGCACGACAGTATTAACTAAGCCCATTTCAAGAGCTTCTTGCGCATCGTATTGACGACACATAAACCAAATCTCGCGCGCTTTTTTCTGGCCGATATGCGCCGCAAGCAAACCTGCACCGTATCCGCCATCAAAGGAACCAACCATTGGACCGGTCTGCCCAAATTTTGCATTGTCCGCAGCAACAGTGATGTCGCAGACCACATGTAGTACATGTCCTCCACCGATTGCCCAGCCAGCGACCATTGCAATCACAGGTTTTGGAGTTCTACGAATTTGAATTTGTAAATCTAAAACGTTGAGACGTCCGATGCCTTTCTTGCCAAGTGAATCGCTTCCGATATATCCATCATCACCGCGCACCATCACATCGCCACCCGAGCAGAATGCCTCGGTGCCTTCTCCAGTAAAGATAATCACACCAACACTGTCATCATCGCGCGCGATATTAAAAGCTTCCTGTAATTGTGCGAGCGTCTCGGGGCGAAATGCGTTACGCACTTCTGGACGATTAATTGTAATTTTTGCTATGCCTTCGGCGCGTTCGTAGCGGATATCGCTGTACTGCCCGATCGATTCCCATTGTGGGATTTCACGGCTACCAGGCTCTCTTTTAATCGGTTTGCTCACAGGCGATAGCCTAGAGGCGTGAGAAATGTTGAGCGAATCGACCCGTTATCAGTCGCACCCCTGCGGTTGCGCGATGCGCTTGCCCGAGCAATCGACGGCGGTCCGACCGTTGCGCTCACAGAGATCACCTCAGAGCAGATAGAGGACTTCGAAAGGCTGCCAGAGAGCGCTGCGCTTCTGATAGAAACCGGTGGCTCGACCGGTGTACCCAAGATTGTCGCGCTTAGCGCCAACGCACTAAAGATAAGTGCATCACGCAGTAACCAAGCACTTGGCGCTGAGATTGGTGATCGCTGGTCGCTTTCGCTTCCACTTAATCACATAGCTGGAATTAATCAGTTGCTCCGTTCAATTGAATTAGGAACAGATCCCGTCGAAACCAATGCGCAATTTATTTCGATTGTTCCAACGCAACTTCATCGCGCGCTTGAACGACCTAACGGATTTCTAGATCAACTCAGAAATGCAAAGAAAGTTCTCATTGGTGGCGCAGCAGTTCCAGAAAATCTCATCAAGCAAGGTCAAGAATCTGGAATAGAACTCGTCACAAGCTATGGCATGACTGAGATGTCCGGTGGGTGTATCTACAATGGAAAAGCGCTTCCGGGTGTAGAAATAAAAATCGATAGTTCCAGCAGGATTTCATTAAAGGGACCAATGCGTGCGCTCGGTTATCTAAATAATTACGAAGCAAATCGTGAATCGTTCGTTAACGAATGGTTTATCACAAGCGATTACGGATCAATCAATGAGGCGGGAGAACTTCGCATACAGGGAAGAGCAGACGATGTAATAATCCCCGGTGGAGAGAAAATCGCAACTGGTGAAGTTTGTCGAATCTTGCAAGAACAATTCCCTAAGTGCGAAATTCATGTCATAGGGATACCTGACTCAGAGTGGGGCGCAGCACTTCGAGTTGTGATGGTTAATCGAGAATTTGAGCGAATTAACGCGAATACTCAGAAAATTTCTCTACAAGAGATAAGGAATATCGTTGGTGCAGCGCTAAGTAAAGTAGCGGCGCCGCGCTCATTGCTACTACTCTCTGAGATGCCCCTGAAATCCAATGGCAAGGCAGACTTCGAAACGCTTGTTACTGCTCACCCAACCGAGAAAATTTAAGCTCTCCCGAGAGGATTCCCAGCAATGGCAACAACTAAGGAGTGGATCAGCGGCGCTCGTTTGCGCACACTTCCTGCTGCCATCGCTCCTGTAATTGTCGGCACATCACTTGTAGCACCTAATCCAATATGGAGTAATGCGCTTTTAGCGCTACTGGTCGCACTTTCACTACAAATCGGCGTTAATTTCTCCAACGACTATTCCGATGGAATTCGAGGGACTGATACTGATCGCGTCGGTCCAATGCGCCTAGTTGGAAGCGGTGTGGCAAAACCAGAGCACGTGCTTGCTGCAGCGTTAACTTTCTTTGCACTTGCCGGGCTAGTTGGTCTGATACTTGCACTTCGCACTTCGCTCTGGCTCATTCTCGTTGGTGCGCTCTCGATACTTGCCGCATGGGGCTATACCGGCGGTAAGCGCCCTTATGGCTATCGAGCTCTCGGTGAAATCTCAGTCTTCTTATTCTTTGGCGTCGTTGCTGTGCTTGGCACCTTTTACGTCCAAAGTGGAAAAATCACGGCACTTTCAATCGTGGCATCAATTCCTGTCGGTGCACAGGCATGTGCAATCTTGGTCCTTAATAACCTTCGCGATCGAAATAAAGATTCAGAATCAGGTAAACGCACCCTCGCTGTCCTCATGGGTGAAAAAGGGACGCGCATTTTCTTTGCAGTATTAATGCTGGGCAGTAACACGTTGGGAATTCTTACCGCTTTTGATCGCGTGTGGTGTGCTCTCACTGCGCTTCTGCTACCAATCGCACTTTACCTAGCGGCAACTGTGATCAAAGGTGCTGGCGGCCGAGATCTGATCTCCTTGCTACAACGAACAGCCCTCTTTCAACTTCTTTTTGCTGCGCTCTACGCTGTCGGATTCATCCTCAGCGCCTAATCAGAAATTCTTATATACTTTCCACATGCTTCGCATACTTCTCTTAATCTCTATCGCAATCACTGTCTATGCTTTTGTTGATTGTGCGCGAACTCCGCAAGAAGAAGTACAGAAGCTTCCCAAGTGGGCGTGGCTTTTGCTTATTGTCCTTTTCAGTCCATCGCCGATTGTGAGTATTGCGTGGTTAGTACTTGGCAGAGAGCGTGGTCGTGGTAACGGTGGCTGGAAGCGTCCACCAAAAAAAATAATTCCACCCGACGATAATCCAGATTTCTTACGTAACCTCTAACTCTTTTCTATAAACCAGAGTAGGTGTGGCGCCCGGCGCCCCAGATATTTACGTACACATAATTAAAGAGGAATGTTGAACCGGCAATTAAGCAGAGCCACGCTGCTCGCCGACCTTTCCATCCTGCCGTTACTCGGGCGTGAAGATAAGCGGCATAGCCAACCCAGGTAATAAATGCCCAAGTCTCTTTTGGATCCCATCCCCAGTACCGCCCCCAGGCGGCTTCTGCCCAGATGGCTCCGGCAATGATTGAGAAAGTCCAGAGTGGGAATACCAGCGCAACTAGGCGATATGAGAGTTGATCGAGCGACTCGAGTTTAGGCAAACGCGCTGCCCATACCGGACGCACGCCATCGCGCTTGAGTTCGATTCGCTCCAAGATTAAGTATGCGCCGGCAATGCAGTTAGCTAATAAGAAAACCCCGCCAGAAAAGATCGCAGCCGATACGTGAATAACTAACCACGTTGATTTAAGAGCGGGTACTAATGGAGCGCTCGGTACATATAAAAGTGTGATTGCTGTTCCCAAGGTAAGTAGCGAAGCAAAGGTAACCAAAATACCGAGCCATTGAACTTCAAACTTAATTGAGGCAACAAGGTATGCGAAGGTAAATGCGAGTGCGCCGGTAATTGAAAACTCATACATATTTCCCCACGGCACTCGACCTGCTGAGAGTGCACGAGCCAGAACAGCAGCAGCGAGAATCAAGAAATATAAAATTGTTAGGGCGTGCGCTATTCGAAGTACTTTTGAGCGCCTACTTATAGTGGTCTTTTCGGCACCTTCACCAAGTCGGATAGACCAAGCTAATTCATAAGCGAAGATGACGAATGCAACTGCACAAACCGCCATGCTTGCATAAATAAGATCATTAGAGAGATACGCCAAGTCGCTCTTAGACATCATTGGCTCCCTTTTTCAAAACTCATTGCTAACGTCTTGATTTCATTATCTAGACCAGGCGAACGAGTTAATCCTGCAATATGAGCGATGGTATCTCCACTATTCTCACTGACGCGAACCCAAATCCGGTGCCGTCGACCAAATAGTGATACAAGTAACCCAAGTAAAATCAATATCGCGCCAACTAGCGAGAATTTCTTCCCTGGATCACGCACAACTTGAAGGTTGACCCATGGTGAAATCCCCTCGAAAGTTATCGAGCCAACTCCCCCAGGTAATTCCCAGCGCTCACCGGGGCTCAGCGCAGCTAGCCCTATCTGCGTCAGTTTTTCAGTATCGATTCGATAGACCGATTGTGGGATTCCTGAATCCAATCCAAGATCTCCGCTCCATGCCGCAAGATCCAAAATCGGTTTAAGTGGTTCGGGGAAACTGGAGAACCCACCACGATCTTTTGTTCGCTCCGCAGTTGGTAAGAACTTTGCGACAAAACCAATCTGGGGCTCCATATCAGGCACTTTAATTGCACCGATTGAAGTGAGATTGCCATCTTGCGGAAGGAATGGAATAGCACCGCGCAGCGTCACTGCACCTTCGTTGTTGCGCACCGTAACTATCGGTGAATATCCATTTGCCTGCAGGTAAACGCGGGTATCTCCGAAAGTAAGTGGCGCATTAACTTTGACGACCACATCTCGAGGGGCTGTCCCTGGCGAGTCCACAACTTTCACATCTAATTGATAATCAAGAGGTGCGCTGGTCACGATGTCATATTTAGCAGTGAACTTTTCAACTTTGATTGAGAATGGTGGCAGGTCATCAACTGAAAAAAGTGAACCAGTGCTCAAAGAATCATAACTTGTTGCGACATTGGTAAAAGTTTCGCCCTCACTGACAATCACATCAGCTCGCATTCCACCAAGAGCTCCATAAGCTACGCCAATCAATAGCAATATAAGTGAGAGATGAAAAAGTAAATTTCCACTCTCGCGAATAAAGCCTTTTTCTGCACCAATGGATTCTGGGAGTCTTCTGATTCGATAATGGCGGCGGCGAAGCTCTGCTTCTGCCCAATCTAAAGCGGCTTGACTGGTTAACGGGGTTTTAACTTCAGTAAATTCTTCTAGCCGTTCCAAATTCTTAGGAGTTAGCGGTGGTAGCGCTCGAGCCATTTTGAAATGTTCCCAAGTGCGCGGTAACACACATCCAATTAATGAAATAAAAAGGAGAATATAAATTGCGCTAAACCACGCAGATGAGTAAACGTTAAATAGCGAGAGGGAATCAAGACGCCTAGCAAGCTCTGGATTAGTACCGTAATACTCATTGACCTTTAGCGGATTTTGGGAGCGCTGCGGAAATATCGATCCGGGAATCGAAGCAACAGCAAGGAGTAATAGGAGCACTAACGCAGTGCGCATACTCGTTAGTTGGCGCCAAATCCAGCGAAGAAATCCAATACCGGTCAATTGTGGGGGTTGGGTGTCGAATGAGATGCTCATAGCGCCACCACGAAACTTGATGCCCAGCCCTGTAACCAATTCTCAATTCCACTCCAAAAACCAGTGAGCTGTGCAATGCCGAGCAGAATTAACGAAACGCCACCAATAATCGAAAGCGCCCGAATTGGTAAACGTTTCAAAGTGCGCACTGCTCGAGAGATGCCAAACGCAACGAGAAGAAATGGCAAACCGAGTCCTATGCAGTACCCAAGGGAGAGGAATGCACCACGCAGCGCACTCTCTTCGTTAAATGCAAGCGCTTGTACGGCGGCAAGAGTGGGACCTATACATGGCGTCCAACCGATGGCAAATAGCACGCCAAGAAATGGTGCGAAGAGAAGGCCGCCATCAGTTTTTAATCGCGGTCGGAATTCCCGAGTATTTTTGATTACGCCGAGAAATAGTAAGCCCATAATGATGGTGAAGACTCCCAGTACCTGACTGATGCCACGTTCTCGAGTGAGTAATTGGTTGCCCGCGCCACCAAAGAGCGCTCCGTATGAGATGAATACCGAGCTAAAGCCGATGATAAAAAGGGAAGTGCCAGCAATGATTCGTTTCCGTTTCGACGGATTCTCTAATTCCGCTCCAGTTAGACCTGTGACATATGCAAGATACGCAGGCACGAGTGGCAGCACGCACGGCGAGAGAAAGGCAACGACTCCTGCGAAGATTGAAATCGGAAACGCAAGGATCACAGATCCTTGCAAAACTTGATCAGTTAACGAGAGAAGATTCATTCGTTAACCAATTCTTCAAGTAATTTTTTTATTGACGAGTAGGTAATCTCTCCGGAGATTCGTGCCGCAACTTTTCCCTCTTTATCAATGAGAAAAGTTGTGGGAATTGCCGCTACTGCGAGGCTCTGTCTAAAGCCAAGAAGAATTTGATCATCAGAAATTGTTGGATACGTGATTGCAAATCGTTTCTTGAAGGCCTGGGCACTTTCTATCGAATCACGCGTCAACAATCCAACAAATTGAACTGTTGGGAACTCTTTCGATAGATCCTCGAGAACGGGAGCCTCGGCTCGACATGGTGAGCACCAAGAGGCCCAGACGTTAACAAGGGTCACTCGCCCTGGCTTCATGCTTACGTTAGATCCAGTGATGCTCCGTCCACTTATTCTTGGTCCAAGCTTTCGATCACCACTTTTGATCTCCGTTACTACGCCGTCGCCAGCCACATAAGAATTTTCATTAACTGACGTTCCGCCGGCGCTACATGAAGTCAAAATTACTGTGAGAATCAATATAAAGAACTTTTTCACTTTTTTTCGCGGAGTAAGTGTGCAGCCGGTTCTGCATACTCGATTCCTTCAATCACCCCATCCGATGAAAAAACAACTGTTGTTACCGAAGCAAGTGAACAAATTCGTTTTCGGGGGTCGTGCAGGAATGGCCGATTCTCAATTGCAGAGCGGAGAATCCAGATCGGAAGTTGGTGTGAAACACAGATTGCTTCGCGCTCACGCGCTTGCTCGTACGCATGATGGATCGCACCCATCATTCGGGAAACTTGATCTTCATATGGCTCTCCCCAAGATGGACGCCATGGATTCCATAAATGTCGCCACGCAGAGGGTTTCCATAAAGCGCCCGTGCTCGCACCTACGCCAAATTTCTTACCCTCAAATACATTCGCCGCTTCAATAAGACGTGGATCAGTCTGGATACTTAATTTATGTAGCGCTGCGATGGGCTGCGCAGTCTCTTGTGCACGTTCTAATGGTGAAGCGATTATCGCTGCGATATCGCGGCCATGTGTCCAGCGAGCTACCGTCTCTGCCATCTCTCGACCGCGGACTGAGAGGTGCCAGTCAGATTGACGGCCATAAAGAATGCCCTCTGGATTCTCAACCTCGCCATGGCGTACTACATGGACGAGAGTTTTCATGCGATGAGCATAACCTGCGCACCTTCAGGTAGCGTAGGCAGGTTATGTCTGCCGCCCTTCGCCCTGCCCGCTCATTAGCCGATGAGTTGCGCGCGCGTAGTGATGAAAATCTCCGGGAACTTTTTCTCCTCCGTCCCGATTTACTCTCTCCACTCCCGACTGACATGAGCGCATTAGCCGCTCGCGCAAGCGCCGCTCCCAGTATCGCCAGAGTGCTTGATGGATTAACGACATGGGAGATTCAAGTATTAGAGACGCTTGCCGTCCTACCTGAGCCGATAAGTATGGAGGCGTTACTTGAGATAAGCGGGAGCAATGCACTGACGCCAGTCGAGAAGTTCCGCACCCTCGCACTTATATATATGGATGAAGAACATATCCGCATCCTCACTAGCGTGCGCGACAGCCTCGGACCAGAACCTGCGGGACTTGGACCGGTTGGTTTTGGCACCAAAGAACGGTGGTTAAAGAAGGTCGATACCGCTCCACCTGCCGCACAGGCAATGCTCGACAAACTCACATGGGGCCCACCGCGCGGCACGGTGAGCGATACTAAAAAACCAAGTTCGACAATTTCATGGTTAATGGAGAATCAATTACTGGTTCCTATTGATGGCCATACTGTCGCGCTGCCGCGAGAGGTAGGAATTTATCTCCGCGGGAACAAGGTGCATAAAGAACGTTTTGATACTCCACCAGAATTTACTGGAAAGCACATGGAGAGAGCAGATGTCGATAGCGCTGCAATTGGGGCAGTTCTTGAGATTGTGCACCATATCGAAGAGCTACTTCATTTTTGGGCTGGCGAACCTGCAGCTGCCTTGCGCTCTGGCGGTATCGGAGTGCGCGAAATTAAACGAGCCAGCGATGAACTTGATCTTGAGGAAAAGTACCTTGTCTTTATTGCAGAACTTGCATACATCTCTGGATTTGTCGCGCTCCACAACGATGAGGAGTTCTTACCCACACCTGCATTTGATCTCTGGCGTAATAAAACTTTAGAAGAACGTTGGGTAGAAATTACAAATAATTGGTTGAGCACCTCTCGTGTTGCTGGCCTGGTTGGCAAGAGTGAACGTGGCTACATTGCGCCACTTGGACCTGAAATTGATCGGAGCACAATCGCACATATCAAACGATTATCGCTCCAGCTTTACGCGGAAATTTCTCCTAGCGCCGTTGACATTGCCGCGCTTGCTGAGCGAGTGAAGTGGGAGCGACCACGAAGAGCATTTGGAAACCACCACGATTATGTCCATTGGATTGCCCGCGAAGCGCAATGGCTTGGCATCTCCGGGCGAAATGCGCTCACATCTTTCGGAGCAGCGCTATTAATAGGTGACGAAAATCTTGGTATGCAGAAGTTGCTGCCAAAAGAGATTGATTACATATTGATTCAAGGAGATAACACCGCAATTGCGCCAGGTCCGCTCCAACTTGAGTTAGCTCGCGAAATGTCGCTTATCGCAAATATTGAGAGTAAGGGTGGCGCCACCGTTTACCGCCTCACTGAGCATTCGATCCGGCGAGCGCTAGATAATGGGCGCAGTAGCGATGATATTAAGAAATTCTTAGGCAAAATTTCAAAGACTCCGTTACCGCAGCCGCTCGAATACATGATTGCAGATGTTGGAAAGCGCTATGGAAAACTTCGAGTGGGAATTAGTTTTAGTTCATACATTCGATGTGAAGATGAATCACTTCTCGCACAAATACTCGCAGATAAAAAACTCGCTCACTTACAATTCCGCCAACTGAGTAAGGGCGTACTCATGACTGAGGGAGATACCCATGAAGCTATCGATGCGCTCGTTGATTCAGGATATTTTCCTGCGCTAGAAGATCGTGATGGCGCGCTCGTCGCACGAAAACAAGATCGCGCGCGTGCTAAATCTAAGGCTCGACCCCCACGAATTTCTGTTGACTATGCCACTCCGACAGATGATTTGATTGGAGCTGCGCTACGCGCTCTTCGCGCTGGTGATAAAGCTGCTAGCCATAGAAAAAGCGCGCCGGTTGCAACAGGTACTCCGAGTGAAACGATGAGCACTCTGACGTTGGCAATCAAATCAAAGGCAACAGTGACCATTGGCTATGCCGATACTGATGGCGGGTTAAGTGAACGAATCATCGAGCCTATTCACCTGCTTGGTGGCATTTTGATGGCCTACGACCATGGCAGCGACGAGGTGCTCCGCTTTGCGGTAAGCCGTATCTCGGGCGTAGCGATAGTGGAATAGGGCAGACTTACACCATGACGCGCTCCACCAATTACTTGGCAGATATCGAACGACTCGTTCGAATCGAGTCGCCAAGCGATGATCGCCAGGCGCTCGATTTAGTAATACGTGAGGCAAATGCCATTTGTACCGAAGTACTCGGCAGCGCAGGTCAAATTTTGGAAGTTAATGGATCGCCAATTCTTTGGTGGGGGCCAGAGCGCGCAGAAATTCTCCTTCTTATCCACCTCGACACGGTCTGGCCAAAAGGTTCCTTCCTGCCACTCTGGAAAGTTGATGGCGATCGAATCACTGCGCCCGGATCTTTTGATATGAAAGCTGGGTTTGTGCAAGCAGTCTATGCGCTGCAAGGAATCACAGGTTCTGTGGCAATGCTCTGTACTACCGACGAAGAGATAGGTTCAAAGGCATCACGTGCGCTAATTGAAAAGTCTGCACAAAACGCCCGCGCAGTTCTCGTTCTCGAAGCATCAGTTAACGGCGCAGTGAAGACTGGTCGCAAAGGTACTGCCGATTTTATTATTGATGTTCACGGTCGAGCGGCACATGCTGGCCTCGAACCTGAAAAAGGAATCAATGCAACAACTGAGATTGCGCACATCATTGTGCAACTCGAAAAATTAGCAAATAGCGAATTTGCTACTACCGCGGTGCCAACTTTGCTTACCTCGGGAACAACCACCAACACTGTTCCAGCGCTAGCGCGGTTGGTCGTTGATTGCCGCTCTTTTGCGATGAGCGAACTTGAGCGGATTGAAAGAGCGCTCCACCAATTGAAACCACAACATCCAGATGCGCGTATCGAAATCACTGGTGGAATCAATCGGCCACCACTTCAACCTAGCTCGACGCAATCCCTTTTTGAACGGGCAAAAAGAGTGAACACAGAGCTCGGTCGCGGTGAATTACTTGGTGTAGCCGTCGGTGGCGCGAGTGATGGGAATTTTGCAGCAGCAACGGGCGTTCCTACTCTTGATGGGTTAGGTGCAATTGGAGGTAATGCGCATGCAGAGGGAGAGTGGATTAGCGCTAAAGGCGTCGCCTCCCAAATTGAATTCCTCCACGCATTTATTAAAGATCTAGTGGAAAACCCCAATGGCTGACGGCCCGCTCATCGTCCAGAGCGATAAAACTCTCCTACTTGAGATCGACCATGGCGCGGCCGATGATTGCCGTCGCGCTATTGCAGCATTCGCTGAACTCGAGCGATCACCCGAACATATTCACACTTATCGCTTAACTTCCTTAGGGCTATGGAATGCCCGAGCTGCTGGGTTGGATGCTGAGAGCGTGATCGATGTTTTATTACGCTATTCGCGATACGCGGTACCACACGCAATTCTTATCGATATTGCCGAAACGATGGCGCGCTATGGCCGTCTTCGCCTGGAAACACATCCCGTGCATGGCTTAATTCTCTCTACAACAGATTCTGCAGTTCTCGAAGAGGTCATTCGCGCGAAGAAAGTACAACCAATGCTTGGCAAGCGCATTGATAGCGAAACAATTCAGATTTTCCCAAGCGAACGTGGTCGGTTGAAGCAATCGCTCCTCAAACTTGGTTGGCCAGCAGAAGATATGGCTGGCTACGTTGATGGCCAGGCCCATCCGATTGAATTATTTGAAAAGGATTGGAAGTTACGCCCATACCAACGACTTGCAGCTGAAGGATTTTGGCATGGTGGGTCCGGCGTAGTGGTACTCCCCTGTGGCGCCGGCAAAACCCTCGTTGGTGCTGCTGCGATGTCTCTCGCGCAAGCAACGACGCTAATTTTGGTGACGAATACTGTTGCTGCTCGCCAGTGGCGCAATGAATTGTTAAAACGAACTTCATTAACTGAAGATCAAATTGGTGAATACTCAGGCTCACGAAAAGAAATTCGTGCGGTGACGATTGCTACTTATCAAGTCTTAACAACAAAACGCGGCGGCGTCTATGCCCATCTGGATCTTGTCGATCAACATGATTGGGGCTTAATTATTTACGACGAAGTTCATCTACTTCCTGCGCCCATCTTCCGATTTACTGCAGATATTCAATCGCGCCGTCGCCTTGGTTTAACCGCCACTTTGGTCCGTGAAGATGGCTTGGAGGGTGAAGTTTTCTCACTCATTGGGCCAAAGAGATATGACGTGCCCTGGAAAGAGATCGAAGCACAAGGGTATATCGCGCCTGCCGAATGTATCGAGGTGCGAGTAAATCTCACTGATGCCGAACGACTTGCCTATGCAACTGCCGAGCCCGAACATAAATATCGCACCTGTGCAACCACTCGCACAAAAGGCGCCATTGCAAAGCTATTAGTAGAAAAACATAAAGGAGAGCAGATACTTGTTATTGGACAGTACCTCGATCAGCTCGACACTCTCTCAACCGAATTAGGAATTCCAGTCATCACTGGTGATACTCCTATTAAGGAACGAGAAGAACTCTTCCAAGGTTTCCGCGAGGGAGAAATCAACGCGCTCGTAGTATCGAAAGTTGCAAACTTCTCGATTGATCTCCCAGAGGCCACCATCGCAATTCAAGTCTCAGGTGCTTTTGGTTCTCGGCAAGAAGAGGCGCAACGCCTCGGCCGAATTCTTAGGCCAAAATCAGATGGTCGTACCGCTCGTTTTTACACTCTCGTGGCCCGAGATACCGTCGATCAGGATTTTGCGCAGAACCGACAACGCTTTCTCACCGAACAGGGTTATTCCTATCGCATAGTTGATGCCGATGACATTCTCATCGGAGATGTTGAACTCTAGTAATTTAATCAAGCGCCTTACGAAATCTTGTTTCATCTACTCTGAAGAAATCGTGCGGTTTTCCATCGATATGAATAACAGGAACTTGCTCTCCATATTTTTCAATGAGTTCTGAATTACCATCGATAAATATTTCTTCAATCTCGTAAGTAAATTCACTCTGTAACTCAACTATTTTTTCCATAGCCACTTCACAGAGATGGCAACCGCGCCTGGAATAGACGGTAACAATCCGAGCCACTTATGGCGCAACAATCTCAACTTGGGTAGCAGGAATATTTCCTACATGAACAGTGGCATCAAGTGGGATTGAGCGCTTGAGAAGTGCCAGCGCAATTGGACCAAGTTCGTGGTGGCGGGCAACTGTGCCAACAAAGCCGATGGATTTCCCATCGAGAGTTACTGGTGCGCCCGATGTGGGCAGATCGACCCCGGAACCATCGAGATGGAGCAGGGTTAATCTCCGCGGAGGTTTGCCCAGATTAAAAACTTTCGCAACAGTCTCCTGTCCGCGATAACAGCCTTTATTCATATGAACTGCAATATTCAGAACTCCCAGCTCATTGGGAATCGTTTTCGCATCACTTTCAAAACCAAATCTTGGTTGGCCTAGTTCTACGCGATGGGCATCTAGCGCCCATGTGCCAACCTCTATCGCAGAAAGCGCAAAATTTTTCTTCATGCTCTCAATTTCATTTCGTGGGACGAGCGCATAAGGACCACCAATTTCATCTGTTTTACCGGGTGCTTTAAAAAGGGCGACTTCGCTGCTGGCATCGCGTACTTCAACGCGCAAGGTAAAGCGCATTCGGTCTAAGAAATTGAGTAGTCCCTGGTGCGTAGAAATCTCAGTAAAAATGAAAAGCGTTGCTCCATCATCAACAAGTAAGAGTGGAAACTCAAGATGGCCTTGCGGATCTAAGATGTAACCACTTTTCCAGAGACCTGGTTGCAAATTCTCAACATCTTGCGTGGAGAGTGAATGAATCCAAGTAAGACGATCCGCTCCTTCAATCGCTAATGCAGGTAGATGACCTAGATTCGCAAAAGCTTTTCCCTCTGCAAGTGCGCGTTGTTCTTTTACCGGCTCACCAAAGTGCCAAACAGCTCCGATGTCGGGACCAGCATCGACAAATACAGCGCTCATGACTCATCAGAACACTTGGAGCATTTTCCATATACAGCAAAATGTGTAACGTCAGTTTTGAAGCCGTAATCATCAGCTAGAGCATTGACGAAAGTCGCTGCGGTTTCAATCGGCGCCTCACCCACGCTGCCACATTTGCCACACACTAAGTGGAGATGATTAACCTCTTCAGCTGCATGATAGGTGGCTCCGCCGTGCCCTAGATGGGTGTGGAGTACTAGACCCACATTTTCCAAAGTCTCTAGATTTCGATAGACGGTAGAGAGGTTAATGCTCGGGTGAGTTCGATGAATATATTCAGCGATATCTTCAGGCGTTGCATGGCCAAGCGCTCGTACTGCAGTAAGAACCAATTCACGTTGCGGCGTTAATCGAAGGCCTCGTTCGCGTAGCTCATCTCTCATAGGACCTCATTAGAACGCCTGACATCATGGGATAAGCGTAGAGCGTAAACGCTCTTACTACTGCACGCTGGCGGGGCTTTTTTCTGCTGAGCGCTGATTTAGGTTGAATGCGCGCACGAGCAGTAAGTAAACCTTGCAACCGAGGCAGAAATTAAAGGCCGCATTTAAGAACGCAGCAACGAGAGCGAAGGCGATTGACAGGGTGAATAGGAGAGAGATGCCGCTTGCTACACCAACAAGGGCCACCGCACCAAAGAGGAAACCAACTGCTTGAGCGAACCGTGGTGGACGCTCATCCTCGAAGGTGGGAGATGACTTCAAACGCGGTTTCACAACTGCGCGAAAGATTGATGAATAAGGTGTTCGTGCTGGACCAAAAGCTGCTCCGATCGCGAATACCGCAGTTTGCCATAAGGCAAGAATCCACGATTCGGTCGCAAGCGTCAGGGCCAACACAAAAGTAGTGAGCAACGCGCCAAAACGTGCGCCGCGTACATCAATCTGCTTCAACATATCTCTCTCCTAAAACTATTTTTAATAAATGAAAAAGGGGTAATTTTTTCTTGGATGGCCACTACGCGGGCAATTCGACAATCAGAAGATTGTTAGTGATTAAGCAAGACAGCGCGAAGAAGTTGCGCGACCGTAATCGATCGTTCGTCGTTTGATTAACGACACTTCCTTCTTTGCGAACATAAGAGAAGGGTATTAGCCCTTATGCGAGAGTGCGAATTGCAAGTGATTTGCGATTAGTGCCGGGAGGCGTCCGCTATCTGAGCGCTTTTAGGGAATCGAGTACTTGGGCTTTCCGCGGGGCGCCCACTGCCCGAGCGATTTCGAACCCCTTGCTATCAAGGATGAGGGTGGTTGGCGTGGAGAGGATTCCTACCTTCCGGACCAAATCCAACTTCTCCTCGGCATCAATATCTATATGTATAACTCCCGAAGAGGCAGCTGCGACCTCGCCCAAAATCACACGCGTTGCTCGGCAGGGGGTGCAGAAGGCAGAAGAGAACTGCAGAAGAGTCGCGCGCTCGCCGAGGGCGCCAATTTCGTTGGCTGTTAACTGGAGGCGATGCTCTCGCCCTGCTCGATCGCGGACCCGGCCATCGCGATGGCGATACCAGTAGCCATAGCCAGTAGCAATGGCTAGGACGATCCCGAGTATCACCAAATTCTCCACGAGGGTATTCTTCCACTATGGCGAAGCTCTTGTTACTTACCAACTCTCGCCACTCCAGCGCGGAGGTTCTCCCCTCTCTTGCGCTCTTGCAACACCAAGTCCGTATCCTTCCCGCTGAAGTATCTGTGCTGGTTGATGCTCCCTCTATCGATTTACTCCTGATTGATGCGCGCCGCGATCTTGGGGCGATGAAGAATCTGACTCGTCTACTTACCTCCACCGGAGTTGGTGCGCCAGTAATGGTCGTTGTGACTGAAGGTGGATTGCCAGCGCTCACCTCTGAATGGGGCGTTGATGAGTGCATCCTTGATTCTGCTGGCCCAGCCGAGGTGGAAGCGCGGGTACGTCTTGCTATCTCTCGTTATAAAGAAACAGTTGATGCGCGTAATAGCTCCGGAAACGGAAATGAAATTCGCTCAGGTGAGGTAGCGATCGATGAGCACTCGTACACCGCACGCGTCAAAGGTCGCGCTCTCGATTTAACGTATAAAGAGTTCGAACTTCTCAAATACCTCGCGCAACATCCGGGTCGAGTCTTCACACGCGCGCAACTTCTCCAAGAAGTGTGGGGTTATGACTACTTCGGCGGCACCCGGACGGTTGATGTCCATATTCGTCGCCTTCGTGCCAAATTGGGCCCAGAATTCGAGGCGATGATTAGCACTGTACGCCACGTCGGATACCGATTTAACGCCGCAGGTACCGAAAACCTTACGGGCATTCTCGATTAATAACTCCTGAGAGTAGACTTTTCTGGGTCGGGTCCTCCCGCCCGAAGTCTGACCGATGGAGGAAATTGTGAAGAAAAAAATTCTCGCTCTGCTCGCGGGAGTCTCGCTTCTTGGCGGACTACTCACAGCAAGCACAGCAAATGCGGCAAACGATCCACTCCCTGGTGGACCGTGGCCTGCTTGCGCATCAGCAACTGATTTTTTCTGTATTGAGAGCGTCTCCGTTGATAACGGACGTGGCACCGTTGCAAATCTCCAATGGGTAGCTAGCGGTACTGCTAATCCAGTAGAGGCTGCAGCTCCCGCTCCTGCTGCGAGCCCAGCAGCATCACCTGCTGCATCTCCGGCAGCAAGCCCAGCAGCATCACCTGCCGCACCTGCTCCAGCTCCTGCTCCAGCAGTAGTTGCACCAGAGGTAGAGACTGTTGCAAGCACCGTCACACGTACTGGTCGTTGGACTTCAACCAACTGGAACTCAGCGCGATTTGGCGTCAAGGGTTATGACGGAATCTTCATTAATGCTCGTCCGACATTCGCAAGTTCATCAAATCTTTGGACGACAATCGAACCTATTTTTGTTAACGCTGCAGATAACAAGACTTTCGTTGCTAACAACAAAGCATCTGGAAAGAATGCCAGCCTCGATGCTGACACAATCTTCACAGTAAAGATCCGTGTGAAGTCTTCTTATCAACCAAACATCACTCTTGGTGCTGGTGCGGGCATGACGATGAAGGCAACTGACGGCAGCGGCTTCCGCGTATTAACGCTAACCGGCAAGGCAGTCAACGTTGCATTCGCTGCAGATTCAAAGCAATGCCAGGGCGAAACGGGCAAGGCAACATCTCGATATGCCACCCTCCAAGCTATCTCCTTCACAGAGTTTGGTATTGATGGAGTTTCAAACGACATCATCGTTCTCTCTGATGGACTCTGCAAACTATCTAGCCCGGTCTGGAATGCCACAGAGAAATCATTTGTTTTCACTGCAGCTGCCCCACACTTTGATGTAGATGGCACAACTGTTGTTCGTGGTTTCTACCGCGCCTACATTCCATTTAACGATGCAAAAGTTCTATGGGGTCTAGAGAATCCAAATGATGCTGCAAAAGCCCTAGAGCTCTCAGTCACAACTGACGCAGCGACAGGCGAACAGATCGTTGAAAATGCGAATATTGCAGCGAAGAACGGCATCATCAGCATCGAGTATGAAGGCTTCCAATATTCACAGCCAAAACTCTCGGTGAAGATGAAGAAGGGCTACAAGCCGGCAGCATCAGCGATGGTGAAGTCGAATGCCAAGAAGACGATCACTTGTGTGAAGGGCAAAATCACCAAGAAGGTCACCACCAAGGCTTGCCCAGCTGGCTTCAAAAAGAAGTAATCACTAGAAAGACCATCGGTTAGTACAGAGGCCGGTATTGCGAGAGCGATACCGGCCTCTTCTTCAAGATAAGAGGGTATCCATGAAATTAAAAGCGCCTCTAGCCATGATTTTAACCTCGCTCTTGATAGCAGCTCCCTCATTTGCCAATACAGCGCCGGATGAGCAATTTTACTTCAAGATTAATCCTCCCGGACCGGAATACATCGGCTACGCATCGTCAAACTCATTCGAATTACGAATGTCAAACTCTTCATATATTCAAGTGAAATTTAAAGATGTACCAAATGCTGAACAATTGCGTGCAATCGATGCTATTTATGAATGTGGTAAACCTGAGTCAAAATGTGTCCCAAGTGAACAGATGAGTCAGAACAAATTAAC
>JACCDK011054948.1_pt1 | contig 19809 bp, 16 predicted proteins | sample 7445871 | NCBI WGS metagenome assembly JACCDK01 (sample SAMN15323436, study PRJNA562643) | freshwater metagenome | isolation source: river surface water | place: USA:Blue River Watershed | collected 2017-08-15
TAATCGATTGATCAAAATTATTAATTACTCCATCTCCATTAGCATCTGTTAATTCTTGAGGTGTAGGAACCATTAGTTTAGCAAATTCAACGTTTAAAGCTACTTTATTATATTCATCTAAAATGAAATCAAATCCTCCTCCTAAACGCATGTTTGCAGGTAAATAATTGGAAGTTACATCATTTTTATCTGGGTCGTAGCTAATTTTAGGTCCCATGTTTTGGAAATTGAAACCAAAACGATATTTAGCATTAAAATCACTAAGTGCAAATTCTTCCGATTGAAAGAAACCAGCTACATCTACAGCGAACGAAGATCCCGGAATTGCATCATTATTTACATCAGCAATTTTTAAGTTTGATCGAATGTATCTTCCGCCTACTGCCATACTAAAGTGATCGCTCAATTTTAACGAATACGACCCGTCTAAAGCCAACTCATTTGGTTTAACCACATTCGCTGGATCATCATAATTTTGTCTTAATTCGATTTCTCCCAAGCTAAAATAACGCAAGCTCGTAGCGAAAGCACTACGCTCAGAAATACGGTTATAATAATTTACTTGACCTAGAGAAATATCGTTTACTAATTGAGTAAGGTAAGGAGTATAGCTAATAGAGAATCCTTGTTTATTAGAAGCAAATGCATATTTTGCTGGATTCCATTGTTGTGAATAGGCATCTGCAGAAGTAGCTACCCCTTGATCTGCCATACCTGCAGCTCTTGCATCGGAAGCGACCAAAAGAAAAGGTACTCCTGTAGTAATTACTCGCTCTTGTGCATAAATATTTGGATTTGCTAAAAATACCAATAACACAAGTAGGTTATTTTTATTAGAGCAAAATTTCTTAATAAAATTAATTCTTTGAAACATTGATTTCATTTTTTTTGATATAATTAATTAACAAATATAGTATTTTCTTATAGGATTACAAGTTTTTCATATTTTTCAGCAACATTATTGGAAGAATTTGATTTTACTGTCAGTTTATAGATGTAGACCCCTTTTCCTATTTTATCTCCAAAATCGTCTTTGCCATCCCAAGTTATTTCTCTTGATAAAAAACCTTCAGTAGAAACAATTTGATTGATTGTTTTTACAATTTTTCCAGTAACCGTCATGATTTGAACTTGAACTTCTAAAGGTTCGTAAGGTTTGTTATGACTGAACCAAAATTGTGTGTAATTTACAAACGGGTTAGGATAATTTAACACATTGGTTAAAGTTACCTCTTGACTATTGGTCACTACAAATTGAATTTCGCTGGATATAAAGTTGTTATAAACATCCCAAGCTTTAAAAGTTAGGGTATGTAATCCTGCGGATAAATTACGGAACGGAAAACGAATTTTACCTTTAGTATAATTGTTGAGTTCGGTTTCATAATAGTCATTAAAAATGTACGGTTTTGTTTCATTTCCGTCTAAAATTCCTACAATGTCATGTCCGATTCCGCTTGCAGTATTTATCCCGTGTTCATCTTCTAAGAATGCAAGTAAATAGGGGGAGTCATTAGTAATTCCGCCATTCACAAATGTTTCATCATTCATGTATAAGCGAACTCGGGGCGGTGTCACATCGGCAACAGCATTGGTATTAATGCCACCAACTTTAATATTTAAATTATGTCCTGTTTTGTCTTCCAAAGTTTGATTTTTCTTAGCATAAAAGCTCACTCTTCCATTTCCAAGAGGAATTTTTATGTCTTTTGGTACCACAAAACCAATTTCAAAAGAACCATTAGTAACGGAAGCATTTCCCCTAAAAATAGTTTCTCCAAGACTATTAAGTGGAATAGGAGGGCTCAAGCCATCGTTGTTTAAGGTCATTTGAGTATAATTTTTATCGAAAACATTTATGGAAACATCTCCGTTAAAATTCGATAATAAAATTCCATTCTCGTCTTGAACCTCCCCTGTCAATTTTATATAACTCAGTGCTTTTAAATCATCTACAGGTTGTGAAACAGGAACGTCATTTATTTTGGTTAATACTATATTTGGTTCTGGAATGGCTAGCATCAAGGCTGGGTCACCAATGTAGGAACTTACTCTCACTGCAGAGCCATCGGCGTTGCTAATACTTTTTGCTTGTCGTAATGCTTCGGCTACAGAAACTCTTGGGGTATTTCCAAATGAATAGAGTATACTTGAAAGTGAACTATTAAAATCAAAAGCATAACTAATTTCTCTAGTGGTTGATATTAAAGATATAGCGCCTCCTTTTGGATTCCAATAGGTGTATTCTCCAGCTGTTGGTCGGAAAGGGTTGTCAAAACGGGTAAATTGACAAGTAATTGTAATGAAAAGTGGATACCGGTATTGATTGTAAAAATTGGCACCGTCTAGTTTGTCCCACAAGCGCTCGCCTGTAAGTCCGTCTTCGCCACCATGTCCTAGAAAATTAAAAACTAAGGCCCCTTTTTCGAAATAATTATTCAAATCTTCTTTTGCTTTTGGATAACGATCGCCTCCGGCAGATGTCTCTTGCTGATAGGAATCTAAAATAATTTTCTTAAAATTAATGAATGGCTTGTTGCTATATACGGTGTCGGTAAGTGAATTTTGGGCTGCTTGCAATACGGCGTCTCCATTTTTATCGGTATCATCCGAAATGGCTACATAGTTATTTCTCCAGCTTCCATATGATTTACTATCATAGTATTCAATTACTTTATTTACCATTTCTTCTGCTTGTTGCGATGAAGAAATTAACATTCTTCCAACTGCAATATCAGGCGCCCCATAATTAATATCTAAATTTCCTTCGTTTGCATCCATTTCAACAAAATAATCATCTGAAGAAAAAGAAGCGGCAGTTTCGTAATAGCTATTTACAGCGTGGTAAATAGGAACAATATTGGTGTTGTTTCGAATACGATCCTTAAAATCAAAAGAAGCATCGCCAAAGAGGTTTACATATTTAACTCTATTAGTAGTACTGGAAGCATTTTGATACACATATTTAATGAAATTTCGAATGGCTCCAATGTCTTGTTTTCCGCCACCAAATTCAGGGTAAATAAGCTCAAGATTTACAACCTTTACATTCAAACCTGAATAATTGCGATGAAAATTTGCTAATTTTTCTGCTTGCGCATTCAAGGAATTTGGTGTAATAATTAGGTAATCAATATCTTGAAACACACCTTGATTGTTTTTAAAAATAGTCCCTTTTAAGTCTTGATTTGCAACCGATGCATTAGCATCTTTAGAAGGATTGTACGTGTCAGATAAATCAAGCGCAATATATTTTTTTGTTTGTCCTAAATCTGCTTTAAACGAAAAATTACTTTGTCCGCTATTGGTGTAGGAACCTATATTATAGATATCGGTAATATCCCAAACTTGAGAAATTCCGGTAGCATTTGAGAATTGATATTGAGCAATTCCGGTTAGGGAGCTTGTTGCATTATTTGTAAATCGGAATTGTTTACCGTAGCCAACTAAATTGCTTTTTGCTTTTAAATTAATGAAATCCAAATATCCTTTAGATGTTGGAACGCCATTATTATTGTAAGTTAATTTGATGCTGATGTTTGTTGCAGCTGGAATTGTGGTATTCGCAGGTAGATTGGCTTCAGCGGCTGCTTTTCCAGAGTTTAAAGCAACATCAACCATGTTCAATGTGCCTAAGTTGGCTCCGTTTGCAGTAGCAACAAACGAAGTAGCAACCACCGAATTTGCTCCAGTATGAATCGATACGCTAACCGGTGTTGTTGTATCTATATTTGGGAACGAAAAATCAAAAGTTTGTTCGTTTTTTGTGCTAAAATCTTCTCCAAACCAAGTCCTTCCAAGTCGGCCAATATTGGTTAAATCATCTTCGTGAAATTGATAATCATCAAAAGTGTTGAATGTCACTGTTGCAGTTCCTGTAGGTTCTGTTATGGTATTTATTCTCTTCCCATTTGTTGCTCCAACGGTGATGTAATAATAGGATTTGTCTGCGTATAAATTGAGATTGGTGTTATTTTCTGAGCTCCAATTATCCATGCCTTCGCCATAAAACAAGATATAATCACCATCATTAAAAGATCCGTCAGATTCTCCAATAACTTGAATTGCATTTTCTTCAAGATCATTAGGGTATGGTGTACTATTAGATAACGGAGCCATTCTACCTCCAAGTCCGTAAATTTGAATTTTTTGTGGATCGATAGAGTTAGTGTTAAAGCCTAGACTCGATAAAAAACTCTTTGTAATTTTGTATATCCCCGATTTTTGAATATAAAACCTTTTCCAAGTTCCTGTTGCCAAAACCGAATTGGTTATTGTAGTCGTTGCATTGTTTGAAATTTGTTTTGAATTTGCGGAAGCTTTATCAAAATAATAGCTTAAAGAAGTTACTTTTTTGTATCCTGATTCGTCTTTAATTATAGGGGAAAACGACAAGTAACAGTAGTTTTGATCTCTTGAAGTTATGGTTTTAACAGATGCATTAATGCTATTTTTTATTTCCGATTTTGATAAATCACCTAATTCAGTTTCAGAAATTGACTCATAGGAAACAGATGAAATTTGAAGTGAATTTTCATTTACAATGAAATCAACAGGAATTTTTTTAATAAAAAGTAGCGACCTGTTTTGAAAATTAAAATTGTAACTATCAGATGAAAACTGGGGAATATTTAAACGGGTTTCTTCTATAGAATATTCTGTTTTAGCAGTCCAATCTAATGCGATTGCGCTACTTTTTTGAGCTTTTAAAAAGCAACTAAAAAGAATAAATACAGAAGTGAGGAAATATTTCATTTGGTAAAAAAACGAAAATACGTGGCAATTATTACAATTGTGTAAAATTAAAATTAAAAATTTGGTTATACAATAATAAAAGATGTGTTACGTTATTAAAATATGTTGAAAAATATTTTTTCTATTTTTTAAAAATGTTGTTGCAATATCGAGGTAAATTCTTATATTGCGGCTCGAAATTTATTACCTACTTAAGTATGAAAGTAAACAAATTTATGGCAATTAGATTGTTACTTGTATTAGCAATCACAGTTAGTATTACAAGTTGCAGCAAAAAATCAAGCTCTAATTCTGGTTCTAAATCAACAGGATGGAAGGTGAATGACAAAAAAGGTGGTTTTCAGTATGCTTCTAAATTTAAGAAACAAGAAACTGGGCCAGGTTTGGTGTTGGTAGAGGGAGGAACATTTACCATGGGTAAAGTTCAAGACGATCCTATGCACGATTGGAATAATAATGCCAATCAACAACACGTTATGTCCTTTTACATGGATGAAACGGAAGTTACCAACTTGATGTATATGGAATACTTAGATTGGATTAAAAGAGTATTTCCACCAGATCAAGAAAACTATAAAAATATTTATGAAGGTGCTTTGCCAGATACGTTAGTTTGGAGAAACCGTTTAGGTTACAACGAAACGATGACCAACAACTATTTAAGACACCCTGCTTATGCTGAGTATCCTGTAGTTGGTGTGAACTGGATTCAAGCTTCTGAATTCAGCAAATGGAGAACAGACCGTGTTAATGAATCTGTTTTGGAAAGAGAAGGTTATTTGAAGAAAGATGCTAAAATTTTAGATGTTAAAGCAGATGCTACTTTCAATACAGACACTTATTTAGCGGCTCCATCTAAAACTTTTGGTGGTGATGATAAGGTAGTTCTTAAAGGAAGAAAAAATTCAAAAGCTGCAGGTAAAGGTGGGACTAAAGGTCCTGGTGGAACTATGAAGCCTGCTACAAACGTTTATGCGCAAAGAACATCTGGAATTATTTTGCCAGAATATAGATTACCTACAGAAGCTGAGTGGGAATATGCAGCAGCATCTGATGTAGGGCAAAGACAATACAATTCGTATAAAGGTCAAAAGAAATATCCATGGTCTGGAAGCTACACTCGTTCTAGCAGAAGACAAATTAAAGGAGATCAATTGGCTAACTTCAAACAAAGTAAAGGAGATTACGGTGGAATTGCAGGATGGTCTGATGATAATGCAGATATTACAAATAAAGTAAAATCATATCCACCTAATGATTTTGGATTGTATGATATGGCTGGAAACGTGGCAGAATGGGTTGCTGATGTATACCGTCCTATTGTAGATGATGAAGCTAACGACTTTAACTATTTTAGAGGTAATGAGTATACCAAAAATAAGTTAGGTACCGATGGTAAAGTTGAATTAGTAACAGCTGAAACTCAAAAGTTTAAGACATTGCCAAATGGTAGAGTAATGGCCATGGATTATGTTGGTCAAATTGCTCAGGTTCCTGTTGACCAAAAAGAGACTCATTTAAGACAAAACTTTGATAAAAGTTATGAAATAAATTATAGAGATGGTGATACACAATCTAGAAGAGATTTCATTAATTCTGGATCGGAACAAGCTGCAGCTAATGGAAAAGAACAGCAAAAAATGTATGATTCACCAAATCGTAATGTAGATGTAGATAGTATTGGTAATTTTAATTACAACAATTATGATAAATCAAATACTAGAACTTCTTTAATTTCAGATGAAGCTAGAGTATACAAAGGAGGATCTTGGAGAGATAGAGCTTATTGGTTGGATCCAGCACAAAGAAGATATTTCCCACAAGACATGGCAACAGATTACATCGGATTTAGATGTGCAATGTCTAGAGTAGGTCCTAAATCAGATTTCAAAAAATCTGCTAGAAACAAAAAAAGATAATATTTATAATTAAATATAGCAAAAGCCCTTTTATTAGGGCTTTTTGTTTTTTGAAAATTATTTAAAATGATAATTAGCGAAATTCATAAACTATTTCTAAGCTGTTCTTCAGTTGTTATTGACACTCGAAAAATAATTCCTAATTCTTTTTTTGTTGCATTAAAAGGAGAACGATTTGATGCCAATACTTTTGCAAAAGAAGCATTAGAAAATGGTGCTTCTTACGTCTTGATTGATAACAAAGAATATTATATAGACATAAGAACTATTTTGGTTGAGGATTGCTTAACCGCTTTGCAGCAATTGGCAAAATACCATCGTGCGTATTTAAATATTCCAATTATTGCATTAACAGGCAGTAATGGGAAAACAACAACCAAAGAGTTGATAAATGTGGTACTTTCTAAAAAGTACACCACCAATGCTACTATTGGAAATTTAAATAACCATATTGGTGTTCCTTTAACCTTGCTTTCCTTTACTTCTGCTACCCAAATTGGAATTGTAGAGATGGGGGCAAATCATCAAAAAGAAATAGAATTTTTATGTGAAATTGCACTGCCAGATTTTGGATACATAACCAATTTCGGAAAAGCGCATTTAGAAGGTTTTGGTGGAGTAGAAGGCGTAATAAAAGGCAAAAGCGAAATGTATAATTATTTAAAAGCGAATAACAAAAAAGTATTTGTTAACCTTGATGATGCCATTCAAAGTGATAAAACAAGCGCTATGGATTGTATTACTTTTGGTCAAAATTCTGATGCCGCTTCAATCAATATAGAGCATGTTATCGCCAATCCATTTGTTGAATTGCAATTTCATGATTTAACGGTAAAATCCAATTTAATTGGACTTTATAATGCCAATAATATAAGTGCAGCCATTGCCATTGGAAGTTATTTTTCTGTTGAGGATGTAGCAATAAAAGAAGCTATTGAAAGCTACATTCCAGAAAATAACAGGTCTCAGTTGCTTACTAAGAACTCTAATGAAATACTATTAGATGCCTACAATGCCAATCCGAGTAGTATGCTCGTGGCTTTGCAAAATTTTTTACAATTAGATAAAAGTAATAAAGTAATTATTATTGGAGACATGTTTGAGTTAGGGGAAGAAAGCCTAGCAGAGCACCAATCGATAATTAATTATTTAAAGTCGAATGAATCGGTTGAATGTTATTTTATTGGGAATGATTTTTATTCTAATAAAGTAGAACAACCTAATTTCAAATTTTATAAAGACTTTAATTCTTTTGCAGAATATTTACAAACAACTAAATTTTCTAACAGTACCTTATTAATAAAAGGTTCAAGGGGAATGGCACTCGAACGCGTGTTAGATTATATTTAATAAAAAAGCTCCACATTGAGGAGCTTTTTTATTGGTATTTGTTTGGATTAATTTCTTAAACTAAAATTGTATTTTATTGTTCCAACTTGATTTTCATTTCCATCAGGACTCGGACTCCATTTTGTATTTAAAGCTGCAATTTTAGCTTGAGATGCTAAGCAAGCTGCTGTATTAGTTGTTCCTCTTGCACCTGGTTTTGCCTCAATTACTTTACCCTCTTTGTTTACTGTAATTTGAACAACTACAGTTCCTTCTTCATTACAATTGTATACTGGAGCTGGTTTATTAAGGGCTGTACGTCCAGCTAAAGAATAGCCTGAGCCGTTTCCTTTTCCATTTCCATTTCCGTTGCCACCGCCACTACCAGAACCACTTCCAGATCCTGTTCCTTTTCCATTCCCACTTCCGTTTCCTCCGCCGGTACCGCCACCAGATCCTCCACTGCCGGAATACCCTTTGGAATTTATATCGCCATTTGAAAGTCCCTGATTACCTGCTGTTTTTGATTCTCCGCCACCACCCTTTTTATTTCCTTTTATCAGATTTGCTACTGCATCATCTACTTTTCTTTCTACAGGTTTTTTGACTTCAACCGTTTTTACTACTTCGGGTTTAACGAGTACTTTTGGGTTTTTTACAGGTTCGTTTTTCGGAATTACAACATCTGTTTTATCAGCATCCGTTTCTTCCGAAATGATATCTTCTTGTGGTGTTTCCTCTGCCGGAACAAGTTGGGTATTGGTTATTACGTCAAGCTCTTTACTGTCAAAATTATCTCCAGAACCCAATTCACTATCACCAAAATTCACGGTAACACCGCCACCACCACCTCCGCCTGTCATGGCTAATAATTCTTCATCGGATGGAGGCCAGAAACTAATTAAGTAAAGGATGCAAAGTAGGATACAATAAAAAATAGCAGCCAATATCAGCGACTTTTTTTTGTCTGATGCTGAAGAATTGATCGTTTTCTTAATTGCTAATGATGTTATACCCATATTCCTTTTTTTATTTAACGACGAAAGATACTAAAAATTGTGAATTTGTTTTTAATTATTCACATGATTTAAAATTGTTACTCAACAGTAAATAGCCTATACAGCCCGATAATAATGAGGCAATTAAAATCATTATTTTAGAATTATTTATTATTTGTGTACTGTCAAAAGCTAAAAGTGTTACAAATATTGACATAGTAAATCCAATTCCGCCAAGAAATCCAACCGCTAAGAGTTTGTTCCAATTTATATCTTTTGGTAAATGGGTTAATTTAAGTTTGATCGATAAATAAACAAACGACACGATTCCAATTGGTTTTCCTAAAGTTAAACCAAATACTATTCCAAGTGAATAGGGTTCTGAAATAATATTCAACCAATTAGTATCCAAATGAATTGCAGTATTGCACAAAGCAAATAATGGTATGACAACAAAAGCTACGGGATAATGTAACCAACTTTGTAGCTTGTATGAAATAGAATTTGATCTCCCATCTTCAAATGGAATTGCAAAAGCTAATAGTATACCTGTAATGGTAGCATGTACTCCAGAGTTTAACATAAAATACCACATTATTACGCCGCCTATGAGGTATATAATTAGGTTGTTTATTTTTAATCGATTGAGAAGTAACAAAAAACCGAAAATAGCCAAAGAAATAGCCAGATTAATTAAGTAGATGGTTTTGGTATAAAATAGTGCAATCATTAAAATTGCGCCTAAGTCATCAATAACTGCTAATGCAGTCAAAAATATTTTAAGTGATAAGGGAATTCGATTTCCTAGTAGGGATAAGATTCCAATAGCAAAGGCAATATCGGTTGCCATAGGAATCCCAAATCCCTTTTGATAAGTAGTGTTGCTGTTGAATAATAAATAAATAATTGCAGGAATAATCATTCCGCCAAGAGCGCCACTTAATGGAAGAATTGCTTCCTTAATTTTTGATAATTCTCCTTTGTAAATTTCCCTTTCTAATTCCAATCCGATTAATAAAAAGAAAACCGCCATTAATCCATCATTAATCCAATACTCTAAAGGATGATTTCCAATTTGAATGTGCCAAAGTGAGTTATATTGAACTGAATAGTTTGAATTGGCAAGCAATAACGAAATAATGGTGCAAAGTAATAGCACCATGCCGCCAGCTTTTTCACTGTTAAAAAATGAAATAAATAGTTTTGTTCTTTTCATCTTTAATTTAGTTATAAATCACCCCACTGCTGTGATCGTTTTTCGCGCCAGTAACACTATTCAATACATTGATTTCATTTCTTAATTTTAAAACACCAAGTAACGCAAAAATTAATGCTTCTTTAAATTCTAAAGTGTTACTATCCGGCACCACAATTTCAATATTTGGTAGATGAAAGTGCATCCGTTCTAACAAGAATTTATTGTATGCACCACCTCCTGTAATGAGCATTTTGCCTTCTTTTTTTGCTAAAGCCAAATTGGTTTGCCATGCAATGTGTTTGGTAAAAGTGTGCATTTTATCTTCTGTTGCTATCGAATAGTTTTCAATTAAAGGCAAAACAATTTCTTTCACAAATTCAAAACCTAATGATTTTGGAAAGGGTTTCGAATAATAATCTAATGCATTTAATTCATTCAATAAATCCAAATTCAGTTTTCCTTTTTGAGCAATTTTTCCTCCGTCATCGTATTCCAATCCCAATTGATTGGCATAAAAATTTAATACAGTATTTACCGGCGAAATATCAAAAGCATATCGTGTTCCGTTTTCCTCAAAAGAAACATTGGAAAATCCACCTAAATTTAAACAATAATCAAATTCTGAAAACAAAATACGATCTCCAATTGGAACTAACGGCGCACCTTGGCCACCCAACTCCACATCTTGAACCCTGAAATCACAAACAACTTTTTCATTTACAAGAGCAGCAACTTTTGGCAAGTTGCCAATTTGTAGCGTAAAGCCATTTTGGGGTTGGTGTAAAATGGTATGCCCATGAGAACAAACCGCATCAAGATCTATAATTTTGTTTTTATCAATAAACGATTTGATTATTTTACCTAATAAATCGGTGTAGTTTTCATTCAATTCTTTCAACTCCGAATCAGAATAATTTACCGCTTCTTTCAGTTTTTGAATCCATTCTGGAGTGTAGGCGATTGTTTCGCTTTTTAATATGGTAAAACTCCATTTGTTATTTTTTATTTGGAATTTTATCTCCGCCAAATCAACTCCATCAAGCGATGTGCCTGACATGACGCCAATAACATGATAGTTTTCTTTAATCATTTTTAAAATTGCGAAATCGTTTGAGAAATTAATAAAAATGTTCTATTTTTGATGTCTAAAATTAAGTAATTACTAAATAATATCCCTCAAAAATATGGATTTTAATCTTACCGAAGAACATTTAATGATTCAGCAAGCTGCTAAAGATTTTGCTCAAACCGAATTATTACCTGGAGTTATTGAAAGAGACGAACATTCTAAATTTCCTACTGAGCAAGTTAAAATGATGGGTGAACTTGGTTTTATGGGGATGATGGTTGATCCTAAATACGGCGGTGCTGGATTGGATAGTGTTTCGTATGTTTTGGCAATGACCGAAATTGCTAAAGTGGATGCTTCTGCAGCCGTAATTATGTCGGTTAACAACTCGCTTGTTTGCGCCGGAATGGAAAGATATTGCAACGAAGAGCAAAAAATGAAGTACCTAGTTCCGCTTGCAAAAGGGGAGGTGATTGGTGCGTTTTGCTTAAGTGAGCCTGAAGCGGGTAGCGATGCCACCTCTCAAAAAACAACTGCTATTGATAAAGGAGATTACTATTTGTTAAACGGAACCAAAAACTGGATTACTAATGGTTCTACAGCATCAACTTATTTAGTAATTGCTCAAACCGATATTGAAAAAGGACATAAAGGAATCAATGCTTTCATCGTTGAAAAAGGTTGGGAAGGATTTGATATTGGACCGAAAGAGAAAAAAATGGGAATCCGCGGAAGCGACACCCACTCTTTGATGTTTAATGATGTGAAAGTGCCCAAAGAAAATCGAATTGGCGCTGATGGTTTCGGATTTGCATTCGCAATGAATGTATTAAATGGTGGTAGAATTGGTATTGCTTCGCAAGCTTTAGGGATTGCAACAGGTGCCTACGAATTGGCGTTGAAATATTCGCATGAGAGAAAAGCATTCGGAAAAGAAATTTTTAACCACCAAGTAATTGCATTTAAATTGGCCGATATGTATGTAAAAGTTACTGCAGCCAAATTATTAGTGATGAAAGCGGCTTGCGAAAAAGATGAAGGCAAAGACATTGCACATTCTGGAGCTATGGCTAAATTATATGCTTCCGAAATTGCCTTGGAAGTAGCAAATGAAGCAGTACAAATTCATGGTGGTAACGGTTATGTTGCCGAATACCATGTGGAACGTATGATGCGTGATTCTAAAATCACCCAAATTTATGAAGGAACTTCTGAAATTCAGCGCATTGTAATTTCAAGAGGATTAGAATAATTAGATTTCAAATCAAATAATATACCCTTTCAGAATTTCGTTTTTGAAAGGGTATTTTTTATTATTTTAGCATTTGAAAAATAGCGTTATGAAAAATGTAATTATTACCGGAACTTCTAGAGGAATAGGATTGGAATTGGCGTTGCTATTTGCCTCGCAAGGTCATCAAGTGGCAGCAATTTCGCGTAAAGTAGCTCCTCAATTATTAGGAAATCCAAATATTACATGCCTTTCAGCTGATCTTTCTACTGAAAATGGGATAAACGAAATCGCTGCTTTTATTTCATCTTCATGGAAAAAAGTAGATATTATTATTCATAATGCCGGAATGCTAGTAAACAAACCTTTCGTAGAAATTACACCTAGTGATTTTGAAAAAGTATATCAAGTTAATGTTTTTGGCGTGGCACATTTAACACAAATCTGTATTCCGTATTTGAATTCAGGTAGTCATGTAGTTTCTATCAGTTCTATGGGAGGTATTCAAGGGAGTATGAAATTTCCTGGGCTAGCCGCATATAGTTCTAGTAAAGGAGCTTTAATTACCCTTTCGGAATTATTGGCAGAAGAATATAAAGAGCAAGGAATTGCCTTTAATGTGTTGGCTCTTGGAGCGGTACAAACAGAAATGTTACAAGAAGCCTTTCCGGGTTATCAAGCGCCAACATCAGCCAAAGAAATGGCCGAATACATTACAAATTTTGCTTTGACTGGTAATAAATATTACAACGGCAAAGTGTTACAGGTTTCTACTTCTACACCTTAATTTTGAGTGAAGTTTTAGCTAAATATTTGCCCGAACATGCAGTCGTTCCTTGTTTTGAGTTGATCAGGGAAAACCGAGTGCATCTCAAAATTGTAAATGAACGCCAAACCCGTCATGGTGATTATCGAAAAGGACTTTCTGGAAAACACGAAATAACCGTTAATGCTAATCTAAATAAATACCGATTTTTAATTACGCTTATTCATGAAATTGCTCATTTAGTTGCATTTGAAAAATTTGGAAGAAAAATTTTACCTCATGGAGTAGAGTGGAAGATGACTTTTCAAAGGCTCATGGTTCCATTTATTCGCCCCGAAATTTTCCCTCATTCAGTATTGCCATTAGTTGCTAATCACTTTAAAAATCCAACGGCCAGTAGTGATACCGATGCTAAATTAGCATTCGCTTTAAAGCAATTTGACGAAAGAAAACCTGATGTTTTCTTTGTTCACGAAGTGCCAAGTGGAAGTTTTTTTAGAATTAAAAATGGAAGAATTTTTCAAAAAAAAGGACTTCGAACAAAACGATATGAATGTTTAGAAGTAAAAACAGGAAGAGTTTTTTTGTTTAATGCCAATGCAGAAGTAGAAATTATACCTGGATAACCTTATAAAGTAGTAGAAATATTCGAATCGCTAGATTTTAATAAATATATTTGTCACTTATTTAATACCTCAGAAACTAAGTAGCTTAGTACCTATAAAAATGAATAAAAATTATTACGCAATATTAATGGCTGGTGGTGTTGGATCACGTTTTTGGCCTGTTAGCACTGAAGATTTTCCTAAACAATTTCATGATATGTTGGGTTCGGGAAGCACCTTGATTCAAAAGACTTTTAGTCGTTTGAGCAAATTAATTCCTGCTGAAAATATTTTAATTCTAACCAATGAGCGTTACAATGATTTGGTATTAGAACAATTACCAATGGTGAATCCAAGTCAAGTTTTGCTTGAACCGGCTATGCGTAATACGGCTCCGTGTATTTTATATGCTTCTTTAAAAATTCAAAAAATGAATCCGAACGCCTTGATGGTAGTCGCTCCAAGTGATCACTGGATTGAAGATGAGGAGGAATTTACATCAAATTTGCAACAATGTTTTGACTTTTGTCAGAATCAAAATGCACTCATGACCTTAGGGATTCAACCTACTTTTCCAAACACGGGTTATGGTTATATTGAGTTTTCTAAAGCAGATACAAATCCAATAAAAAAAGTAGCGCAGTTTAGAGAAAAACCTGATTATGCCACTGCTAAATCCTTTTTTGATTCGGGTAATTTCTTATGGAATGGCGGAATTTTTATATGGAGTGCGCAAACTATTGTTGCTGCATTTGAGAAATTCCAACCCCAAATGAATGCCTTATTTCATAGCGGAATGGACAGCTATAATACTTCTGCCGAAAAACAATTTATTGAGGATAATTATGCTAAAGCAGACAACCTTTCAATAGATTATGCAGTTATGGAAAATGCTGATAATGTATATGTTTTACCTGCTACTTTTGATTGGAATGATCTTGGAACTTGGAGTTCCCTGCATGAAAAATTGGATAAAGATCAACAAAATAATGCGGTCGTAAATGCTACCGTTATTCTTGAAAATGCGTCTAACAATATAATACGAACCGACGGCAAAAAACTAATTGTGGTAGACGGCCTAGATGATTATATTATAGTAGATAAAGACAATGTGTTGTTGATTTATCCAAAAAGTAAAGAGCAGGATATCAAACGAATTACAGCTTTAGCAACCAAGAAATAAGTAGTTATTATTCTTCTTTGTTTTGTGCTTTTCTAATTTTTTTGAATAAATTCGAAGAGTAAACAAAATCTACAATTGCTTCATTATCTGTTTTGAAGATGTCTTTTTTGGTGCCTTCCCAAGCTAAAATTCCTTCTTTTAAAAACACAATTTTTTGTCCAATTTCCATAACCGAATTCATGTCATGGGTATTAATCACCGTTGTAATATTGTATTCTTCGGTAATTTCTTGAATTAGGTTGTCAATTAATATAGCCGTTTTTGGATCCAAACCAGAATTTGGTTCGTCGCAAAAAAGATATTTAGGATTGTTTACAATAGCTCGAGCAATGGCAACCCTTTTTTGCATTCCCCCTGACAATTCAGAAGGTTTCTTAGCATGTGCATTGGTTAAATTTACCCTTTGAATTACAAAATCTACGCGTTCTTTTATTTCAGCAGGAGTTTTTTCGGTAAACATTTTTAGAGGAAAACCTACATTTTCTTCTACAGTCATACTGTCAAATAAGGCACTTCCTTGAAATACCATCCCGATTTCGGTACGTAAAGCCCTTTTTTCATCATCTGATAATTCAGAATATATTCTTCCGTCAAATGAAATTGTTCCCACTTCTGGAGTGTGTATTCCTAATAATGATTTTAATAAAACCGTTTTTCCAGAACCACTTTGTCCAATTATTAAATTGGTTTTTCCGGTTTCAAAAGTGGTGGTAATCCCTTTTAATACTTTATTATCACCGAATGATTTTTCTATATTTTTTATTTCTATCATTTTGTCAATAATAATTGGGTTAAAATATAGTTAACCACAATGATCACAACACTGGTCCATACAAATGAGACGGTGCTGGCTTTTCCAACTTCTAGTGCGCCTCCTTTCATGTAATAACCATGAAAAGAAGGAATGGTGGAAAGGATCAATGCAAAAACAACGGTTTTAATAAAAGCGTAGGTAATATGAAAAGGAATAAAATTGGTTTGAAGTCCGGTTATAAATTGGTTGCCAGAAACAAACCCACCATAAACTCCAGCAATCCATCCGCCAAGTATACCAAGAAACATGGCTATTCCAATTAAAAACGGATATAAAAGGGATGCAATTATTTTTGGGAAAACCAAATAATTTAACGAATTCACTCCCATTACTTCCAATGCATCGATTTGTTCCGTTACTCGCATAGTTCCAATGCTTGAAGTAATGAATGAGCCCATTTTTCCTGCCATAATAATCGAAATGAAAGTAGGGGCAAACTCAAGAATAATTGATTGTCTTGTTGCAAATCCAATCAATTGTTTTGGAATTAACGGATTGGTTAAATTTAATGCGGTTTGAATAGATACAACCCCACCCACAAAAAAGGATATAAACGCAACAATTCCTAATGATCCAATAATTAAGTCATCAATTTCCTTAAAAATCAATCCGCGCATTACAGACCACTTGGTAGGTTTATTGAAGACTTCCTTAATCATTAAGAAGTATTTTCCAATTTGCGATAAATAGCGAAGAAGCATCATTTATTCTGATTCAATTAAATATTCTATTTATAAATAGAAAGTGTAAAAATACTATAATTTGTTGGAAATTTTGATTTAGTTATAAAGCAAATGATTGTTTTCTAAAACAATTTTTCTTTCATTTTTTTTAAGCGGTATTTTCTAATGAATTGTGCTTGTTCTGAAGTAACCAACATTGGTTTATTACTTTTCTTTGCCATCCAAAATCCTTGAATGTAATCTAAAAACAACAACGGTTTTTTCTTCATTAACGCTAATTTTGCAGAAGCAATAGCCGTGATCAAAAATCCATAACCCAAAGTATAGAAAGCCTCTCCTTGCTTATAGCGAGCGGTTTTATTATAATTAGCTCCTGTAGGTTTTAAATGCTTTACTTTTAAACTTGCATCGGTAACTACTTTCCAATCATAATATTTACAAAGCAATTCGTCTACGGTGTCCCAACCCATTGCAGGTTTGAGGCCTCCAATTTGCTTAAAAGTTTCTTTTCTATATGCTTTGAAAGCTCCGCGAATGTGGTCTTTGTCGGTTAGATTTTCAAGAATAAATTGGCCATTTTTTTCTATGTAAGCAAATCCGCCAGCCATTCCAATTTTGGCATCCGATTGAAAATGTGAAATTATGGTTTCAAAATAATTACTCGGAAAAATCAAATCGGCATCGGCTTTTACAATCAAATCATAATTTTCATCTAATGTCTCAAATCCTGTTTGAAAGGCCTGTATTACCTTGCTTCCAGGTAAATGAATTGCATCGGAAGTTTTATTAACCAATGAAATAAACGGATATTTTGAAGCGAAATCGGATACAATTGCTGCAGTAGCATCGGTTGAATTATCGTTTACAACTACAACTTTAGTAGGTAAAACGGTTTGTTCTACCAACGATTGTAAAGTAAGTCCAATAAATTCTTCTTCGTTGTGGGAAGGAATTACAATGTAGTAGTTCATTTATTTTACTTTTTCTGCGTAAACAATGTAATAACGGGGCGTGAAATAACGAAGTAATGGTCGGAATCCGAACTTTTTCACAGGATGCGTAAATTTTTCTCTTGCAGTAATTTTCCAACCTGTTTTTTCTAAAAGCCAATCCAATTGCCAATCTTCAAATTCATGATAGTGGCGATCCCACATATCGGTTTTACTTCTGTATGCAGGCGAAAACCACAATCTTAAAGGAATTGAAATTAACAATTTATCACATTTTACATTTTGCAAAATGGTATACGGGTTCAATAAATGTTCGAATATTTCAAATGCCGTAAAAACTGAATACTCTTGATTTTGCAAGGCAGTTACATCATTATCTAAATCTTCTCCAGTCGTGTTTTTTACAGTATATCCATTTTCTTCCATTATTTTAGAAAAAGGATTTGTTACACCCAAATCAAAAATAGTTTCGGAAGTTGTTACATGTTTTTGTAAAAATTCTAAAGTATGCTTGAAGCGTTTATTAGGATAGGTTTTTTCGTACATTATTTGTTTGTTTCAGTTTACTATTCCAAATTGAAATGGTTGGTAAATTTAGTAATTTAACCTGAAACTTTGGAATTATTACGTTAAACAAAATTAAGTTTTTGAATTACATTTTGTATGTAATCGCATTGATATTCATTCCAGATCCTACTGAAGCAAACAAGATCACATCTCCCTTGTTGAGGCTATGGTCTTTAATTTTTCCTTTTATCAATAAATCAAATAAGGTTGGCACGGTTGCAACACTAGAGTTTCCTAATTCGTGGATGCTCATCGGCATGATTTCCTCCGGCATTTTTTGATCGTACAATTTGTAAAACCTTTGAATAATTGCCTCATCCATTTTTTCATTGGCTTGGTGAATCAAGATTTTTTTCAATTGACTGATCTCAACGCCACTTTTATCCAAACATTCTTTCATCGCTTTTGGAACATTAGAAAGCGCAAATTCATAAATCTTTCTTCCATGCATTTTTATATAGCGCACATTTGGATCATGATCTTTATTGAACGATTTTCCAAAAAATAAAAAATGCGCTTCATCATAAGTATAGGTCGCAGTTTCATGCGCTAGTATTCCACCCTCGTCCTCTGTAGCTTCAATAATTGTTGCTCCTGCACCATCGGCATAAATCATAGAATCTCTATCGTGCGGATCTACAACTCGCGATAGTGTTTCGGCACCTATCACCAAACATTTTTTGGCCATGCCGGCTTTAATATAAGCTTGCGCTTGAATTACACCTTCTACCCAGCCTGGGCATCCAAAAAGCATGTCATAGGCGATGCATTTTGGGTTTTGGATTCTTAGTTTGTGTTTTACTCTACTAGCTAAACTCGGAAGCATATCCGATTGAATAGCACCTTTGTTTACATCACCAAAATTGTGTGCAAAAATGATATAATCTAAAGTTTCTGGATCAATTTTGGCATCAGCGATTGCTTTTTCAGCAGCAATAAATGCAATTTCAGAAGTTGTTAAATCATCTGCTGCATATTTTCGCTCTTGAATTCCCGTAATTCCGTAAAATTTTTCTGTGATCACATCGTTGGTTAATCCAAAATTACTTCCGTCTTCATTTAAGAAAACATGATTTGAAAAATCCTTATTTTTTACAGTTACGGTAGGAATATAACTTCCAGATCCAGTGATTTTTATATTCATTATTTTAATATTATGATAACGAATTTATTAATAATAAACCAAACTTTTCAATACAAACTCAAAAACAATCAATTATTATTAATAGTTTAAATAATTGATTGATTAATTAATAATATTACAATTTTCCCTCTTTTTCTTTTGCAATTTTTATTTGCATGATAGTCGATAAATTGTGCGCTTGGTTTTTCATTCGCTCGCAATTGATGCCTTGGTAGTTTTCATCGATTGCAGTTTCAAAATGATGCAGCCAAATTTCAAATAACTCTTTTGATAAATAGGATTTAGCATTAACATCCAAATGTATTTGAGTCAGGTTGTTAAAATAGCCTCCAGTTCCTAAAATAGATTGTGACCAAAAACTGACCAGTATAGGCAAATGCTCTTCTAATTTCACTTTTACCACATCGGTGAAAATATAACTAATGGCTTCATCAGCTAATAGTTTTTTGTAAAACTCATCAACCACTTTATATAAATCGTCTTGGTTTTGAATGTCATTCATTTTGAAATAATTATTTAAACAAATTTACATAATTTAGGCAGTGATAATCTTGATTTATATCACATTTATAAAAAAAGGTTTCAATATTTATTGAAA